>QWCQ01000476.1_pt1 | contig 75848 bp, 79 predicted proteins | sample 1972701 | NCBI WGS metagenome assembly QWCQ01 (sample SAMN09866704, study PRJNA288562) | Human gut metagenome isolate pre4_stool, whole genome shotgun sequencing... | reverse complement strand
GCAAACCAAGTAATAGTTAATAACGCAAAAGAAGATGGGACTTTTACAGCTTCTTATGGTAAAAAAGTAAAAGATGAGGTTTTTGAAACAGTTTTAAAAGTCCTTGGAGATGAGGGAAAACAGCTTTTAAATGAAACCTTGGGAGATTTAGATCAATATATTTCCGACGGGATAGAAAATGAAGTTGATAGACGAAAATAGTATAATATTAATGACAGGTAAACTATATATGGTTGGTTACCGAATTTCTACATTGACCACCGGCTTTTGGCTGGTGGTCTTTTTTTGTGCTTATTTTTAAAATTAAATCCTGAATTTATTTTTATATTAATACCATAGGTATGCTAAACAATTTAAATCGCTTAAAAGTCAAAATATAACGCATTTGTTTAATATAGATGAATATAATTTTATATATATTTTTTTAAATTTTATATTTATTGGGTTTATAGTGTTACCGCTATAAAATCACTTGCATTATTATAGCGTTGACGCTATAATATAATTAACAATAAAATAAAAAAAGGAGATAGACATGGCACAAAATAAATATAGAAGATATGAATTTGAAGGGACTTTTAAATGTGGTCATGAAGGTACAGTTACACAAGGAGGATATACAAGAGAATATGCCGAAGATTCAGCAGACTATATTTTTGAACATGAGGAATGTCCTGAATGTACTAAAAAGAAAAAAGAATTAGAACACAAAGAAATGGCAGAGAAAGCAAAAAGAGCTGCTAATAAATTAGGTTTTCCTGAACTTACAGGTACACCGAAACAAATACAATGGGCAGAAAGTATAAGAAAAGATTTTTATGAAAAATTTAATGAATTTATGGATGAATTAGAGATTTATGATGTTTTAGAAATATTAGAAAGAAGAGGAGAAAAAGCATTTGTACTTATTCCTGAAAATCGTGATAAATTAGAAGAATATATTAAATCTAATGATATTTATGACTTGGAAGATGAAAAGAAACTCTTAGATGAAATATGTGATGAATTTAAAAAGAATATAGCAACAGTAACAATGAATTTTTTAGAAGATATAGAGTATTCATTCATTTATATAGATAATAGAGATATAATTAAAAGTTTTTACTCATTCGCTAATTATTTAATTTTACACATGGATGAAAAATATTTAAGAACAAGAGATGAAAAAGTTGGAGACCTGAATGATTGCTAAAAATAACTTAAAAAATATTATTAAAACAAAAAATATTAATTTATCCGAATTATCTCGTCAAACTGGAATGGCTTATAGTTCAATTTATCGCATTTTTAACAATGAATATTTAGACGATATTAGGCTTAGCAGTCTTATTAAAGTAGGAAAATCAATAGGTGTTTCGGTAAACGATATGTACACATTATATGAGGAATAAATTATATATAACTTAATATATAGAGGGCTATTATTTAGCCCTCTTTTTTTGCGATATTTGGTCACAATTACGTCACAAAGACCTAAGTAATTAATGGAATTTATAAAGATTAAATTTATAAAATCAACCTTAAAGTGGTATTAATAGAGCTTATAGATATAAAGAAATAACACCTATTAATATAATTAAATAATCAAAGGATAAAGTTATGTCTAAGAAAGTACTTGAAATAAAATATCTAAACAAATCTTATGTTAAAAGAAAAATTATAAATAATTTAAATATGACTGTATTTAGAGGAAATGTTTATAGTTTTTTTAAAAAAAAGAGAGGGGAAAACAACTGCTATTAGAATGATAATATCACTTACAAGTGTAGATTCTGGAGAGATTTTAATAAATTACAAATCTGTAATAAAAAAATAGAGATAAAGCAATTAAAAATATAGGAGCTATGGTAGAATCTCTAAAGTTTTATGAAAATCTATCAAGGTATGAATATTTAAAATTAATGGAAAAACTAATTTATGGAACAAGTGATAAAGATATTGATAAATTACTTGGATTAGTAGGTTTAAAAGATAGAGGTAAAGAAAAATTTGCCTCATACTCTTTGGGTATGAAACAAAGACTTGGCATATCTAATGCCTTATTATGAAATACTAATTTAATAATTTTGGATGTAAACTGGTGCAACAGAAAAACCTGTATATAGAGTGTATACAGGTAATATGAAATAGAATATAGGTACTATATACACAAATAATGTGGAAAAATGTGTATGACGTTTATATAGAAAATAACATTGAAAAGGAGTTGCTGAAATGGGAGAACGAAAGATTTTGATGTGTCCTTTGGAGATTGTCATACACAATTTTTTATCATATGTCCCCTTTCACTGGTTTGAGATCAGAAAAGTGGGAATAAAGAATGAATAGGAAAAGAAATCCTTTATCTATGATTTATTTAGCCTGTAAGGCAACGGTATATCCAGAGCCTGGTAAAGCCCATTTTCCAATAGTTATTGTGTTTACATCATCTTTACGATATTCAGATGTATGCTTTTCGTAGGTGTGCACATTGAAGGAAGAAAATGTTCCTGTTTTTAGTTGATATTTGTTATTAGTATCTCCTTTAACTATTATTGTTGTTAAAAAGCTTCTACATGGAAATACTAATTGATACACATGAAAAAAATGTTTAGGTGTAATTATATGGGAAGTTTTATGTACAAGTATAACATTTGCATCGTATATTAAAGGCATCTGATTTTGTATTAAATATGGGAATTGCCTTTTTTCGTCGGTGCGTTTAATGGAAGTATGTATTTGGGAAGAATAATCAAATCCATTGATAGTGTATTCTTCGTGTCGATAACTTTTAGCTTGTTCTAAAGTTTCAAATCTTGGATTGGTTGAATAATAGTTAATTCCTTCTTTTATATTTAAATATTCAATTCGGGTTGTAATTGAGACTTTTAACTGATCGTCAATGATTTCCAAAACTATTTCCCTATTGAAATTATCAATATATGTCTGCTTTTTTATATTATGAATAATTTTATCAGAAATATTATCTATAAAATCATAAGCCAGTCTAATATCACCATTTCTTTTAATGAGTTCATAATTAATACCTTGCTGTAATTGTAAAAGTTTTTGATCATCTACAAGAGATATTTCATTAAGGTTAAAATCATTACCACGAACCCAACCAGGACGTTTTCTCCTTTTAATTTCTTTATGAAGAGATTCAGAGACTTCTTTAGCTAATTCATCTGCAGAACTCCACCATTGAACATTGCGACGACCATGTTTGGCTGTGTTTTTGAAATCTTCAAGCTTTTTACTTTTTAGGGGATCTGCTTCTATAAACTCTTTTTTTAAAGGGACATCGTCTCGGATAATAAAAACAAGAGTTGGAAGACCTATTTGTTGCGCATATCTAAATTCTTTTTCAGTGTAGCTTATACCAATGTCAGGTCCTTCTTCAAATACAGAGCCATAGCGCTGAGCCAAAATAAGAACGTAAAAATCGGAACTATCAATGATTTCCTTAATAATTTCCCACTGATCTTCATCAGAAGCATTAAACATTTCCATTCCCACAGGGAAATTCATCATTGAAAGTATTTCATCACGAACTTTGGTACGAGGTTCAATAAGGTCATTATAAGTGGAAGATATAAAAATCTGATATTTTTTATCCAATGTAATCACTCCTTTAACGAAAATTTTGCACAAACAATAAGATATAAAATGTTGTTATGTTATATATTATAATATCATATTTGTAATAGTAATAAAAGTTTAACAAGCAGTTAAATCAACCGCACTTTAGTTTATATTTAGCAAATATATATTTAAAGATGCTGTTATATACATAGGGAGTCGGGGAATGTCGAACTATAGCAAGCTGGAAAATAATGCATTGATATCGGTATAAAAGAGTTTTGCAAATGCAACTAATTCAGATGCTTTAATGTTCATGCGATTTGTTTCCAGTTTGGCATAGATATTTTAGGTGATGGAGATACCCATAAGATTTAACTATGCGACTACTTGGTCTTGAGTCATATTGTTTTCATATTGAATTGCTTGGATATTTTTACCAATATCCATATCAGGTCTAATCTTTTGCTAAATGATGAACTCCCCTTATAAAATAAAAAGTTTCATAATACAGAAACATATACATTGATTCTAAATAGTTTAAATTTTATAATGATTCGTAATAAGGAATTATTTTTAAAAAGAAGAGGTAAAAGTATAATGGATGTGAGATGGGAAAGAGAAAAATTTTAAATCTATGTGGTAAAAGGGACCGAGCATTATTGTCAGGTGAAAAAAGAATATATGGAACGATTGACATATCTGACAGAATTTTTTGAACTGGAAAACTACGGAATCAACTTATGTAAAGAATTTGGGGATGATGTAAAAGAGTCGCTGGAAGCAATGATGAAAATGTTAGATAAGACGGAGTGTACAGAAGATCTATGATTTTATGACGAAGTAAAAGGAGTAGGAAGAATAGTCTACTAAATAACAAGCAAACCACCAGGAACAATTGAATGGGGATAATCGCAAAATTTTCTAAAATGGCTTGATTACAAGCTATAAAGAGAATGAAAAATGGATTCTGGTACTTAAATGGTACTGGAAGTAAAAAAGAATAATTGAAATAATAGTTCCAAGGGGGTTACATTTGGACAAAAAATCAGACCGTAGTTTCAAACTGCGGTCTTTTTGAGTACATATTTTATTTTAAAAATTTTGATTTTATATAATTATGTAGGGTACTATAAATTAGATCATTAAGTAAGTTGAATTAAATATTTAAAAAATATAAAGACTATAACAGGATGTTTGAGGAAACATTTAGATTATATAGCAGGCAAGTAAATTATGCGACAATAAAATGACGGGTTGAGTGTCGGTTTGAATAATACTGAAAAGAAAGTGATAGAAATTTTGATGGAATAATCAGTTGTATGGAAAAATAAGGTGGAAATAGGATACAATAAAAGCAAATAAATTATATATAGATGGGTAAATAGTGGCTTATAGAATTTGACAATTAGTGATTTTGGATATAATTTTGGAATAAGATTAGGTCAGGAAGCATACGGTGCCCTGGCCATTTTTTATGTTATAATACAAGTAATAAAGATAATCCAGAATAAGGAGGGAGTATATTGTCAAAAATTAAAAAAGATCAAATATCAGCTAAGGGATTTTCGATTCAGGTTTATACAGAAGATTTTAAAAATGACTATATAAGTCTTACTGATATAGCAAAATATAAAAACAAGGAAGAACCCAATGTAGTTGTTTCGAATTGGATGCGAAACTATAATACAATAGAATATCTTGGTATTTGGGAGCAGTTAAATAATTCAGATTTTAACCCCCTCGAATTCGAGGGGTATTTAAAAGAGGCGGGTAGTAATGCTTTTACTTTATCACCTCAAAAATGGCAGAAAACCACAAATGCAGTAGGACTATTTGTAAAGTTGGGTAGATATGGTGGCACATATGCTCATAAAGATATAGCTTTTAAATTTGCTTCATGGATATCTGCAGAATTCGAACTTTATATAATTAAAGATTATCAAAGACTTAAAGAAGATGAAAACTCAAAACTATCTCTTACTTGGAATCTGCATAGAGAAATATCTAAAATCAATTATAAAATTCATACAGATGCCATTAAAGAGTATTTATTAAAAGACCTTACAGATGAGCAGTTATCATTTAAATATGCAAGTGAAGCAGATATGCTTAATGTTGCACTCTTTGATAAAAGAGCAAAACAGTGGCGTGAAGAAAATCCTGACCTAAAAGGAAATATGAGAGACTATGCAAGTCTTAATGAACTATTAGTACTTGCTAATATGGAATCCTATAATGCAATTTTAATTGAAAAAGGATTAGAGCAAAAAGAAAGAATGATTGAACTTAGAAATCTTGCAAAGACCCAACTTATATCTTTAGAGAAATTAAACCAATTAGACATTAAAAAACTACCTAAGTAAAATTATTATAGAGTTATTGTCCGGTACTGGTACTGGGACGGGACTAAAAATTTGAAAATGTCCTATAATTAGGTGGATTTAGTGATACTCTAAAAATAGAACCTAGTATTTTAAATGTTTTGGGAAATATCGGACGTTTGGAAAAGAAGAATGGGAATAAAAAATACGCTAAACCGTAAGTTTTAAACTTGCGGTTTTTATATTATAAATTATTTAATGAATCAAAATCTTTGGAAATATTAGATAGTAATTAAACTATACACATTTGATATAATAACTAAGAGGGATAATTCTATTTTAGTAAATCTTAACAATATTATGTAAGAAATTAAAAAGTTTATTCTGATAAAAATCAGTTGTTCACACCAAATTACATTAGTGATTTTATGTGTAAATCTGTATGGGTAAATAAAAATTTGCGAATTTTAGAGCTTTTTAAGCAACATTAGAAGAAGATGAAATAGATTATTTGTCCACAAAGTTATACTAAGCAATTTATGAGATAGCATACCTACTTAAATTAGTAGCACAAATTATTATAGATTAAATATTATAAGAAATAATTAAGGAGAAAGCCTAATGGAAAAAAAGAAAAGAAATTTTTACAAACATCAGAAGAAAGATTCGAGGCAAATATGCATATATATAAAAATATAAAATGGGATTTTGTTCAGAGCTTGCTTGTGTCTAATAAAAGTCTCTATGATAGGATCTTAAAGATGGAAGAAACTGGCGGAGAGCCTGACTTAGTAGATTTGGAAGTCTTTGGAGGTTTAGTATATGTGGATATGGCAAAGGAAAGCCCGAAAGGCCGTCGTAGCCTATGCTATGATAAAAAGGCTAGGGAAAAAAGGAAAAAAACTCCACCACTTTCATCAGCTCATGAAGAAGCTAAGCAAATGGGGATAAGATTAATTAATGAAGAAGAATACTATGCCCTTCAAAACATTGAAGACTTTGATATAAAAACAAGCAGTTGGGTAAGTACTTCAGATGATATAAGAAACTTAGGTGGAGCATTATTTTGTGGAAAAAAATATGGTAGAGCATTTACCTACCATAATGGGGCAGATTCATATTATCAATCAAGAGGGTTTAGGGCCTGCGTAAAAATTGAATAAAAATAATTTGTTTATTAGCTATAATAGATTTTACTGAACTTGGAGATAAAAAATAACAGAAAACCCAGATGTCAATAACTAAAATGTGTTAGTAAATGATGTTATAAACTTAATCGTGAGTAATAAATACTTATTAACTTTAGTTAATGGTACGTTTTACAATTTATATAGAAAAGGAAAAACTTATAAAAAGACATAATGGAGTTAAAGACGGTTCTTTTAAGATTGTTGATAGGGAAGCTGAGAGGGTTAAAAATTTAAAATCTTTTATCCGATATTAGCATGGGACTAAAATTCTAAAAATGTCCTATAATTAGATGGATTGAGTGATATTAGAAAAAACAGAATTAATTAAAGAGGATTTATAATTATGAAATATACATATATAGCTATTTATTTTTCTATATGATAGAGTATCTATTTTTAGTGTTATAATTATAACAACTGAAAATAATAATAGTGGAACTTTTGTTTCAAGATTTAGACTAGAATATAAAGATAGATTGTTGTAATTTTAGAGGGGTAAAAATTATTAATTGTAAAACAAATATTTTAAACATCATCCAAGTTAATAATAAAATTGAATGTAAGTTTAATATATATATAATCTAAAAATAAGGTTTTAAAAGATTAACGGTAACTTGATTTTATTTAAAGGATGATATTTTATATTTAAATTTGAAATAGGTGGTTAAAATTGAAAACAAAAATATACTGGAAAATTCGAGAAAAAATAATTAATTTAATTTTTAAAATTAAAAAAATTAAATTTCGTTTTGATAATATCGGACAGTCATATAAAGAATATAGGTCATTTACCGAAATTCTTTTCAGTAAATTTTTTTCAGGTGCGATTAAAGCAATTATATTAGTGCTCATTTTAGGAAAAATTGATAGTGAACTTTTGGACTATGGAATAAAAAATAGTATTAATGGTAATATATTTGCTGATGTAATCATAGGAGAATTAAGTGTTTCTGGTGTAATTTTAGGATTGTATTATTCTAATATTTCAAGTATATATTCCACAAAATATGCTAGTGCTCCTAAAAAAATAGCTCTTGCTTTTCAATATGATAGATTAACAGTAAAATGCTTAAATAGCATTAGTGGTTTTATTATTTTTGGAACAATTATATTAGTTAAATTATTATTGGAATATAACGTTGGCTGGATATCTGGAAGTGTGCTAATAATATGGTCAATATTTGTGGTAATTTCTTTTGGAATAACAGGAAATAGAATATATCAGCTATCGGATGTTTTGAAGATTGCAGATGATACGTACATTATTTTGAGAAGAGTGGTTTCTAAACAACTTAAACAAAAAATGTACATTTCTGATGTTAACTATCAGAATTATTTTATGAAGATGTCCTCAGATAAAATTGAGTTACTAAAAGCTATCCAAAAGTATGCATTTAATTCTTAACTTGCAGATAGTTCTTCCGTTCTTGATTTTATGTGTTCAAATCTAGAATTAATTGAGCAGTATTGGTTAATTAAAAGTGATCTTTCTAAGGATTCATTTTGGTTTAAAAGAGAATGTAAATATAAACAGTGGCATCTTATTAATGATATAGAGATATCAATTGCGCTGAATACAGGAACATCATTAGGTACAAAAAAAGTAATAGATAATTATTGGTTTGAAGATGAGTTGATGTCGATAAATCGTGAGTGTGTTAAATACTTGATAAAAAAGAATGATTTTGGTATTTTATATAGTTATTTTGTTTTATTCAGCTCAATTTGCAAATCAGCAATTGAACATAAAGAAGCAAATTATTATATTGGACAAATAGATTGGTTGAAAAATGTTATTCAAAATTCAGCAGATAATATTAATATAGAACACAATATTTCTTTTGTAGGTATTGTTGAGTATATTTCTCTTCTATATTTAGATATAATTCTAGAATCAAGCAAGTATTTTCAAAATTTTGATATTGATAAAATAGTTAAATCAGTAATAAATGGAATTGATACTGGAAAATCATATAAATCTATAAAAGCAATAAGAGGACGAGAGTATATAGAAATATATAAGAACATATTGACTGAAGCATATATTGAGGGTCATCGTATAACTCCTGATTGGCTAATAAAGCAATTTGTAGCTAAAGAAGAATTCATTTACGTCAATTCATTGTTTGATGTGGTTAAGGAAGGCATTGAACATGCATATTCATTGAGCAGTTTTTTTGTTGAGAAATAAATGTATTATGAAGCATGTATTTTACTTGCTAGATTCTATGAATATGACTCTAAGTTGTCAATTTTTTATAAATTTGCAAATCAGGTTGAAAAAAATTTAAAAATATATCATCTAGATCCTGAAGATAAATGGGGCGAGAGTAGATTAGAAGGGGTTGAGGAAAAGTTTTTGGATTATAAAAAATATATCCCAGAGATGCTTATGAAATCATCAAGAGCTTTTGCAATAAAGAATTGGGATAGAATAGAAGAATATCCAGACTTTTTGGGCGAATGTTATAATCACGTTGCTGAAGATATCGTTGAATCTATTGTAAACTCAGATAAAAAGCAGTTTGAAAGGTATTATAAAAATCTTACAAAGATGATGCTTTTATATCAGGAGTATATTAGATCTGATTTTATAAAAAACAAAGACTTGTATAGGATAGAGTACACATATTATATATTTACATATCCGATTGCTGAATGGGCGCAAATTGGTGGACTTGGAATATTGTGGGGAGAATTTTTTAAAGATAAAGATGGAGTAGCATCGTAGAAAAAGCTTCGAAAAAAATACTATGTATGGAAGAGAATGAGCTAAAGTCGATAGATTTGGCAAGCAAGTTGATTGAATTCGTATCAGAACGTAATAAATTCATGTTCGGTATAGGTGCAAGAGATATCTTAAAAACAAGACTTAATCAATTTGTTGAAAATGCAATAAAAGTGTTTTCTAATATAGAAATTGAAAGCGAAGGATTTATGAAAGAAATAAAAACAGATAGTAAATTAATAAAAGCATTCTGCCCTAATTTTTTGGATATGGGATTTTCAAGTGATCCTTCTGAGGTATTTTGGGTGAAATGTGTTAATCCATTACTTCCTGAGGGAAAAAGGTATCATACTAGATTTTCATGGGAGAATGATTTAAATGAATAATAGAAGAATAAATAGAAAAATTAAAAAAATATATAAATCTCCAATTAATAATTTATATTCTAATAAATTTTATACTGATTTATTTTATGGATATGAGTATTCTTTAAGCAAAGACAGCCTAAACTCAAGAGATTTTTATAGAATTAAACCTAATGATATTAATGTTATTAAATTATTTGTAGACTTTTATTATGATTTTTCATATAAATTTGGCGAAGTTATAGAGAGAGTTCTTTATAGCATGGTTATTTATGGAAAGTCGTATATTTTTATAAGACCGGAATATATAAAAAATGTCGATAAAGAAGGAAATATTAATAAAAAATATAGATTATGAAGATTCATGGGATAAATTTCAGAAAGGAGAACTTACATTTTCAAAGTTGAGCAATATTTTATGGAAATGAATCTTTGTTTAATGTATTTTTACATAATGAAAAATAAATATTTATAAATTACATGAAATAAATTTTAGAGGTCGTCAAAGTGAAATTATTTAATAAAGAAATAAATGAGAAAATAGCTATAGATTACTTAAAAGCATATGATACTAGATATAAAAACTTAGTAAAATCAGAATGTCCAGACTTTATTTCTGAAGAAGATAGTATAGGGGTGGAGGTTACTATTGTTGAATTTGATGATTTTATTGATAGTTTTAAATATGTAGGAAAAACTTTAAAAGAATATATACGAATGAAAGATATTAAACCAATACAAAAGAACAAATTTGCATTTATTAATAAAATAATAAATGGTAAATATTCATCGGACGTAAAATGTGATTTAAATAAATTTATTGATAGTTTCTATTATAAAAATGGAGATTGCATACTAAAGCTACACTCTATTGAACAATATAGAAAGCTAGATCCATGTACCAACTTATATCAAAAGTCATTATTTCCAAATGAAATGATTATAGAAGACCAAAGAATTATTTGCTACTTGCCATCTGTATTTTGGATTGGGAAATTAGTAGATAAATATATAGATGCTGTAAAAGTAAAAAATCAAAAGTTAAACCATTATAGAAGATTTGATGAAAATTCATTAGTGCTAATAAATTATACTGCGGAATTAGAGGAATCTTTAGCTTTTGAAAAAAGAATTAAAGAAATAGATGGAATAAAATTTGATAAAATATTTGTAATAAATGTATTGTTTGATAATCAAATATATGAAATAGATATAAGAAAATTTTAGTAATTGACAGGAAAAATTTTAAATAATTCAAGTAAATCCGGGTTTTAGAAAGATTTATTTCTAAAATTTATTTAATTTATTATAATGTAAAAAACATATTTTATTAAAATCAAAGTAAAAATTAAGTTTTAAAAGTGTTATCTATGTGATTTTAAAATAAAAATAGATCCTTAAATGCAGCTATTAGGGGTAAATAATTTTGTGTATCAACCTAAATCCTGACATTGATGTCTACACCTTTTATTAATTTTCAAAACAAATACAACTTATAAGTACCAGCCTAAATACAAAAGAAATTAAACAGAGCTTAGGAGCTTAGCTTATGTATTAATTTCATTTTTATAGTTTAAATTTGTTGTAGAAAAATTTTTTAATAAATTTTTACTCTCTGTTTTATCTACTATATATAAAGTAAAAAATAAAAATTTGCAAATTTTTACTTTGGCATATATAATAAAACGGATTGGTACAAAAATTATAAGAAAATGCTTGAAAATTTTTAAAAAAATTAGGAAATTTACTTGATTTTTCTTATGAATTGTTGTATCATATTTAAGTGCTATGAAGTGGGAGGTTGCTTTCACACTAAGCCAGATGTGGAAGGTAATTTCCACCAAGCAAGCTAGAGAAAAATCTCTAGTGCTTTCCAAATATAATTAAACGCCCGGTAGGGTGGCACATCAAAAGGAGGAAAAATGGCTAATCAAAAGATAAGAATTAGACTAAGAGCGTATGATCATGAAATAATTGACAGCTCTGCAGAGAAAATCGTTGAAGCGGTAAAAAGATCAGGAGCAAAAGTAAGTGGACCTATTCCATTACCAACTGAAAAAGAAGTAATAACAATTCTTCGTGCGGTTCACAAATACAAAGACTCAAGAGAACAGTTTGAACAAAGAACACACAAAAGATTAATCGACATCATTGGACCAAATGCAAAAACTTTAGATTCTCTAAAGAAATTGAATTTACCAGCTGGTGTTGACATAGAAATAAAACTGTAATTAGAATGATTGAAGGTTTTCCAAATAATTTTGGATCAATCCGCTGTAATTAAGGAGGTACTCAAATGAAGAGTATATTTACAACAAAAGTAGGCATGACTCAAGTCATTGATGAAGATGGTGTTGTTACACCTGTAACTGTACTTAAAGCTGATGAGAATGTAATAGTTCAAGTTAAATCAGAAGAAGTTGATGGTTACAATTCAATCCAAATCGGTTATCATGACAAAAAAGAAAAAAATGTAAAAAAACCTATCAAAGGACACTTTGACAAGGCTGGCGCATCTTATAAAAGATTTTTAAGAGAAGTTAGACTTGATGAAAAATCTGAATTAAATCCTGGAGATACACTTAGTGTTGACCAATTTGAAGAAGGCGAATTAGTAGATATTACTGCTATTTCAAAAGGAAAAGGAACACAAGGTGCTATCAAAAGATGGAATTATGGAAGAGGACCAGCAAGCCACGGTTCTAAATCACACAGAGTAGCAGGTGCAAGAGCAGCAGGTTCTGATCCAGCTAGAGTGTTCAAAGGTAGAAAAGGCTCTGGAAAAATGGGACATGAACGTGTAACAGTTCAAAACCTAAAAGTTGTTAAAGTAAACACAGAAGACAGCTACATCCTAGTTAAAGGCGCAGTTCCAGGACCAAAAGGTGGACTTGTTCAAGTTAAACAAGCAACAAAGAGCCTATAATAAGGAGGAATAAATGCCTAAAGTAGAAGTTTTAAATATTAAAGGAGAAAATGTTGGTGAAATCGAGTTAAATGAAACTCTTTTTGCAGCAGAGATTGCTGAAACAGCTGTTTATGATACAGTTAAAAACCAACTAGCTAATAAAAGACAAGGCACACAATCCGCTAAGACTCGTGCAGAAGTAAGAGGTGGTGGAAGAAAGCCATTTAGACAAAAAGGAACAGGTAGAGCTAGACAAGGATCTATAAGAGCGCCTCACTATACAGGTGGTGGAATTGTATTTGCACCAAAGCCAAGAGACTATAGCTACAAAATTCCTAAGAAAATGAGAAGAAAAGCTCTTTACTCAGTTTTAACTTCAAAAGTAAATGACAATGAATTAATCGTACTTGATGAATTAAAACTTGATTCATACAAAACTAAAGAAGCTAATGAAATTTTAAATAACATTAATGCAAACAAAAAAGCTTATGTAGTTATTGCTGAAAATGATGACAAAGTTTATAGATCATTTAGAAACATTGAAGGATGCAACGTAGAAAAAGCAAACTTAATCAATGTATATGATCTTTTAAGACATGACAAACTTGTTATTACAAAAGATGCAATAAACAAACTTGAGGAGGTATTTATATAATGAAATCACCTTACGATATAGTAAAAAGACCAATAATTACTGAAAAAAGTATGGAATTAATTGAAGAAAATAAATACACTTTTGAAGTAGACAAAAATGCAAACAAAGCAGAAATCAAACACGCAATCGAAACTATCTTTGAAGGAGTAAAAGTTAAAAAAGTAAGAACTTTAAACTTTACTGGTAAAAAAGTTAGAACTAGATATGGTTATGGTAAAAAAGCTGATTGGAAAAAAGCTTATGTTACATTAACTGAAGATTCTGAAGCAATTGAATACTTCGACGGAATGTAGGGAGGATTTAAATGCCTATAAGAAAATTAAAACCAACATCAAACGGACACAGAAATATGTCTGTTATGACATACAGTGAAATTACAAAAAAAGCACCAGAAAAATCTCTAACAACTGATTTAAGAAAATCAGGTGGAAGAAACAATACTGGTAGAATAACAGTTCGCCATAGAGGTGGTGGAGCTAAAAGAAAATATAGAATCATTGATTTCAAAAGAAACAAAGATAATATACCAGCAAGAGTAAAAGCTATTGAATATGATCCAAACAGATCAGCAAATATTGCTCTTTTAGCTTATTCTGATGGAGAAAAAAGATATATACTTGCTCCAAGAAATTTAAAAGTTGGAGATGTAGTTGAAAGTGGAAAAGAAGCTGATATCAAACCAGGTAATGCACTTGAATTAAAAGATATTCCAGTAGGTACACAAATCCACAATATCGAACTTAAAGCAGGAAGAGGAGCAATCCTTGTAAGAAGTGCAGGAGTTTCTGCTCAACTTATGGCTAAAGAAGGAAGATTTGCAACAGTAAAATTACCAAGTGGCGAAACAAGACTAATCCACAATGATTGTAAAGCTACAATCGGAATGGTTGGAAACATTGAACACGAATTAGTAAGAATTGGTAAAGCTGGAAAAACAAGATACTTGGGACAAAGACCACACGTAAGAGGATCAGCAATGAACCCAGTAGACCATCCACACGGTGGTGGTGAAGGTAGAACACCAGTAGGAAGACCAGCACCATCAACACCATGGGGTAAACCAGCACTTGGTCTTAAAACAAGAAAAAAGAAAAATAAATCTTCTAAATATATAGTAAGAAGAAGAAACGAAAAATAGGGGGATTTAATGGCTAGATCACTAAAAAAAGGACCTTTTGTCGATGAACATTTAATGAAAAAAATTGAAGCATTAAATGAAAAAAATGACAAAAAGGTAGTTAAAACTTGGTCAAGACGTTCTACAATATTTCCTGAATTTGTAGAACATACTATAGCAGTTCACGATGGTAGAAAGCATGTTCCAATATATATAACAGAAGATATGGTTGGACATAAACTTGGAGAGTTCGTTCCAACAAGAACTTTCAAAGGCCATGCTAAAAAAGCAACAGAAATGAAATCAAAATTAAGTTAGGAGAGTATAAATGGAAGTTAAAGCAACAGCTAAATATGTAAGAATATCTCCTCTTAAAGTTAATTATATATGTAGAGAAATTAGAGGTAAACAAGTAGACGAAGCACTTAATATTTTAAGATTTACAAATAAAAAAGGTGCTAGACTACTTTCAGATGTACTTAAAAGTGCAATAGCAAATGCAGAAAACAATAACGGATTATCTAGAGAAAATCTTATTGTTAAAAAAGCCTTCGCAAACGACGCTCCAACTATGAAAAGATGGAGACCTAAGGCAAAGGGTGCAGCTTATCCAATCCTTAAGAGATCATCTCACATAGGCGTAGTTCTTACACAAGAAGAAGTAGAGGAGGCATAATAATGGGTCAAAAAGTAAATCCTAAAGGTTTTAGAGTTGGCGTAATTAAAGAATGGGACTCTAAATGGTATGCAAATAAAAAAGACTTTTCTGAACTTTTAGTAGAAGATCATAAGATAAGAGAATTAGTTAAAAAAGAAGTTTACGATGCTGGAATTTCTGATATAGAAATTGAAAGAGCAGTAAATAACATAAAAGTTTCAGTTTACACCGGAAAACCAGGAATGGTAATCGGCAAGGGCGGAGCAGGAGTTGAAGAATTAAAGAAAAAAGTTGAAAAAATAGCTCCAGGTAAAAGAGTAATCATAAACGTTGAAGAAATTAAAAACCAAGACGTTGATGCCCAATTAGTAGCTGAAAACATTGCAGCACAACTTGAGAATCGTATCACATTTAGACGTGCTATGAAACAAGCAGTTCAAAGAACAATGAGAGCTGGAGCTGTAGGAATTAAAACACAAGTATCTGGTAGACTTGGCGGAGCTGATATGGCAAGAAGTGAAGGATACAACGAAGGAAAAGTACCACTTCAAACATTAAGAGCAGATGTTGATTATGGTTTTGCAGAAGCAGATACCCAATACGGTAAAATCGGATGTAAAGTTTGGATAAACAGAGGAGAAGTTCTTCCTGGAGAAAAAGCAAAAAGAATTCCAGACATCAAACAACCAAAGCAAAACAGAAGAAATAAGAAAAGACGTCCAAATAGAAGAAATAACGATAGATAAGATTATTATCTCAAGGAGGAAACAAGATTATGTTAATGCCTAAAAGAGTAAAATATCGTAGACAACATAGAGGAAGAATGAAAGGTAAAGCCCAAAAAGGCAATACACTTTCTTATGGTGAATACGGATTACAATCACTTGGTAGCACATGGCTTACAGCAAACCAAATAGAGGCTGCAAGACGTGCTATGACAAGATATATAAAAAGAGGCGGAAATATTTGGATAAAAGTATTTCCAGATAAACCAGTATCAAAGAAGCCAGCAGAAGTAAGAATGGGATCTGGTAAAGGTGCTCCAGAATATTGGGTAGCAGTAGTAAAACCAGGTAGAATGTTGTTTGAGATGAGTGGAGTAAGCGAAGAAGTAGCAAGAGAAGCTATGAGACTTGCAGCACAAAAACTTCCAATCAAAACAAAATTCGTTAAAAGGCTTGAGGTCAAAGAAGTGGAGGAAGCTTAATGAAAGCAGTAGAAATCAGAAAATTAAGTGAAAGCGAATTAAATAAAAAACTTTTCGATTTACAATCTGAATTATTTAATCTTCGTTTCCAAATGGCTACAGGTCAACTTGAAAACCCAGCTGCTATTGGAAATGTTAAAAAAGATATAGCTAGAGTAAAAACAATCCAAACAGAGAGAAAGCTCAATATAAATAAGGAGGCTTAACTTGATGGAAAGAAATAGTAGAAGATCCGTTCAAGGAGTAGTTGTATCAGATAAGATGGATAAAACAATCACAGTAAAAGTTGAAACAAAAATCCAACACCCTGTATACAAGAAAAGATTAAAAGTAAGTAAGAAATATAAAGCTCACGATGAGAACAATGAAGCTAGAGTTGGCGATACAGTAACAATAATGGAAACTAGACCATTAGCAAAGACAAAAAGATGGAGACTAGTTAAAATTAACGAAACTGCGGTTCGTGCTTAATTAGGTAAAGGAGATTATTATGATACAACAAGAATCTCGTATGAGAGTAGCAGATAACTCCGGAGCAAGAGAACTTTCAGTTATCAAAGTTCTTGGAGGAGCCGGAAGAAGATACGCAAACATTGGGGATATAGTTACATGTTCAGTTAAAAGTGCAACACCCGGTGGAGCGGTAAAAAAAGGTGAAGTTGTAAAAGCTGTTATAGTAAGAACTTCAAGAGGAGTTAAAAGAAGCGATGGATCATATATAAAATTTGATGACAACGCTGCTGTAATAGTAAAAGATGACAAATCACCTGTAGGAACTCGTATATTCGGGCCAGTAACAAGAGAACTTCGTCATGAAGGATTCATGAGAATTATCTCACTTGCACCGGAAGTATTATAGGAGGATTAAATGCATATTAAAAAAGGCGATAAAGTCCAAGTAATATCAGGTGAATACAAAGGACATGTAGGAGAAGTTATTAAAGCATTTCCTAAGGAAAATAGAGTAATAGTTGAAGGTGCAAACATACAAACTAAACACCAAAAAGCAAGACAAATGGGAGAAGAAAGTGGAAGATTTGAAAGAGAAGGAAAAATCTCAGCATCAAAAGTTCTACTATACTCAGAAAGCTTGAAAAAAGGTGTAAGAACATCAACTGAAATAATCGATGGAAAAAAAGTTAGAGTTTGCAAAAAAACTGACGAAAAATTCGATTAGATCCAAAAGGAGTAATTATGACAAGTAGATTAAAAGAAAAATATAAATCAGAAGTTGTTAAAGGACTTGTGGATCAATTCGGTTATGAAAACTTAATGCAAGTGCCAAAACTTGAAAAAATTGTTATAAATATCGGACTTGGCGAAGCTAAAGATAACAAAAACATTTTAAACAAGGCAAAAAATGAACTTGCACTTATTACAGGTCAACAACCAATTGAAATAAAAGCAAAAAAATCTGTATCAAACTTCAAACTAAGAGAAGGCCAACCAATAGGTACAAAGGTAACTCTTAGAGGAGAAAAAATGTATGATTTCATGGATAAATTAATTTCAATTTCTCTACCAAGAGTTAGAGACTTCAGAGGAATTAATCCAAATTCATTTGATGGAAGAGGAAATTATTCATTAGGAATCAAGGAACAATTAATATTCCCAGAAATTAACTATGATGATGTTGATTTCTTACATGGTATGGATATTACATTTGTAACAACAGCAGAAACTGATGAAGAAGCTAAAGCATTCTTAACATTAATGGGAATGCCTTACAGAAAATAAAGGAGCAAAAAATGGCAAAAAAGTCAATGATTGCGAAACAAAAAAGAAAGCCAAAATATAGTACAAGAGCATATTCAAGATGCAAGATTTGTGGAAGACCACATTCTGTATTAAGAAAATACGGTATTTGCCGTGTATGCTTTAGAGAGCTCGCAAACAAAGGTGAAATTCCTGGAGTAAGAAAAGCAAGCTGGTAAGTTAGGAGGAAAATAATTATGATGACAGATCCAATTGCGGATATGCTAACAAGAATAAGAAATGGTAACAAAGCTAATCATTTATCTGTAAGCTTACCATCTTCTAATGAGAAACGTGCTATTGCTCAAATTCTATTAGACGAAGGTTACATCAAAGGATTTGATGTAGAAGAAGACAATAAGCAAGGTATTCTTACAATAGACTTAAAATACGCAGAAGAAGGCGAAAAAGTTATATCAGGACTTAGAAGAATTTCTAAACCAGGATTAAGAGTTTATGTAAAAGCAAACGAAGTACCAAAAGTTTTAGATGGACTTGGAATTGCAATAATCTCAACATCAAAAGGACTATTAACAGATAAAGCTGCAAGAGAATTAAATGTCGGCGGCGAAGTTATGTGTTATGTATGGTAAGGAGGAATAAATGTCAAGAATAGGTAAAAAACCAATTGAAATCCCTTCTGGAGTAACTATTGATGTTAAAGACAATTTGGTTACGGTTAAAGGACCAAAAGGTGAAGATTCTCAATTAGTATCAAAAAACTTGAAACTTGAACAAGAAGAAAACGAGTTATTAGTAATGACTTCTGAAAATCCTACAAAAATCGAAAACCAAGAACATGGTCTTTACAGATCATTAATTGCTAATATGGTTTTGGGAGTAACAGAAGGTTATCAAAAAACTCTTCAAATAGAAGGAACAGGATATAGAGCTCAAAAACAAGGTAAAACTCTAGTAATGAATCTAGGATTTTCACACCAAGTTAAAATGGACGATCCTGAAGGAATTGAAGTAGAAGTTCCTAACGATAGAACTATCGTTGTAAAAGGAATCAATAAGCAACTTGTTGGACAATATGCAGCAAACATTAGAAACTGGAGAAAACCTGAACCATACAAAGGTAAAGGAATCCGTTATGAAGGTGAGCATATTAGAAGAAAAGTTGGTAAGACAGGTAAGTAGGGGGCAATAATGGCTAAAAAAACAAAAGAGCAAAGATTAAAAACTCGTAAATATAGAGTTAGAAATAAAGTCAGTGGAACTGCTCAAAAACCAAGACTTAGTGTCTACAAATCAAATACTAATATATACGCACAATTAATAGATGATGATGCACAAGTAACACTTGCAAGTGCAAACACATTACAAAAAGAAGTAAACGAAGGTTTAGAAAATTGTGCAAATATAGAAGCTGCCACAAAAGTTGGCGAAATGATAGCAAAAGTTGCACTTGATAAAGGAATCGAAGAGGTTGTTTTTGATAGAAACGGATATCTTTATCACGGAAAAGTAAAAGCCCTAGCTGAAGCAGCAAGAGAAAATGGTCTTAAGTTTTAACGAGGGAGGATTTAGATGTATTTATTAAAACAAGATGTAGACAAACTAAACCTCGAAGATAGAGTAGTTAGTATAAATAGAGTTGCAAAAACTGTAAAAGGTGGACGTAACATGAGATTTGCTGCCCTAGTGGTAGTAGGAGATCAAAATGGACATGTAGGAGTAGGAACAGGAAAAGCTACAGAAGTTCCTGAAGCTATAAGAAAAGCTACAGAAGACGGAAAAAAACACATGGTTACAGTTCCTATAGTAAACACTACAGTTCCACACAGAATATTGGCAAACAAAGGTGCAGGATCTGTACTATTAATGCCAGCTAAAGAAGGTACAGGAATCATAGCTGGTGGACCAGTTCGTGCTATCTGTGAACTTGCAGGTTACAAGGACATCAGAGCTAAAAACTTAGGTTCATCAAATCCAAAAAATATCATTAATGCTTGCTTAAAAGCTTTTGCTTCTATGAAAACAGTAGAAGAAGTTGCAAGATTACGTGGTAAATCAATAGAAGAATTCGATTATTAAGGAGTATTCTATGGCAAAAGTTGAAATCAAATTAAAAAAATCCTTCATAGGCAGAAAAGACGATCAAATAGCTACAGCAAAAGCACTAGGTCTTAGAAAGATTGGTCAAACAGTAGTTAGAGAAGACAATTCTGCATTAAGAGGAATGATAAACAAAATTCCATTTATGTTGGAAGTTAAAGAATTAAGCTAGGAGGTGTAAAATGAAACTTCACGATTTAAAACCTAACCAAAAGCTAAAAACAAAAAATAGAAAAGGTAGAGGTCCAGGAAGTGGAAACGGAACTAGAGCAGGTCGTGGTCAAGACGGACAAAACTCAAGAAGCGGTGGCGGAGTTAGACCAGGATTTGAAGGTGGCCAAATGCCATTATTTAGACGTCTTCCAAAAAGAGGATTTAAAAATATCAATAGAAAACAATACGAAACAATAAATGTATGTGATTTAGATATTTTTGAAGACGGTACAGAAGTTACACCTGAACTACTATTTGAAAATAAAATTTTAAATAAAAATAAAGCAAAAGCTGGAATCAAAATTCTTGGCGATGGCGAAATTACAAAGAAATTAACAGTAAAAGCTCACAAGTTTACAAAATCTGCAGAAGAAAAAATCACAGCCCAAGGGGGAAAGGCTGAGGTGATCTAATGTTAGATACGCTAAAGAGAGCTTGGGGTGAAGAAGAAATAAGAAAAAAATTCTACTTCACTCTAGTGATGTTATTAATATATAGACTAGGAAATAACATCCCAATTCCATTTATAGATGCACAAAAGTTAGCAGCAGCATATAAGGGAATGGAAGGAACACTTGTAGATTATTTAAATATGCTAACAGGTGGTGGACTTTCAACCCTATCAATATTTGCCCTTGGGGTGCAACCATACATTACAGCATCAATCGTAATGCAATTATTAACAGTTGTAATTCCAAGACTTGAAGAGCTAACAAAAGAAGGCGAAGCAGGAAGAAAAACTATACAAAAATATACAAGATATATGACAATATTTCTTGCAATATTTCAAGCTATAGCAATAACAAACGGATTATATGGAGCAGCTTTATCATCTGCAACACCATTCCAAAAAATAGTTATGAATGTAGTTCTAATCGGTGGAACAATGCTTGTTACATGGATGGGAGAAACCATAACAGAAAAAGGAATAGGAAATGGTGTATCAATTATAATCTTTATGGGTATCATTGCAAATGTACCTAAAACATTAAAAACTTGGAAGACTGGTCTTCATTACAATACAATTACATGGATTTCAATTTTAATCATGGCACTTGTAGTAATTTTTATAGTAGTATTTACAGTAAAAATTACAGAAGGCGAAAGAAAAATACCAGTCCAATACGCAAAAAGAGTAGTTGGAAGAAAAATGTATGGCGGACAATCAACTCATATACCAGTAAAAGTAAATATGAGCGGAGTAATGCCAATAATATTTGCTTCAGCAGTATTAGCAATTCCATCAACAATCTCATTATTTATGGGAAATGCTAATGGAGGATTGAATCAATTCTTTAGCAAATCAACTTATGGTTTTGTAATTTATCTTGTTGTTCAAGCAGTATTAATATTAGTATTTGCTTATTTCTACAACATGATACAATTTAATACAGTTGAATATGCAAAACAACTTCAACAAAATGGTGGTTTTATTCCAGGAATAAGACCAGGAAAACCAACTAGCGACTACCTAGCAAAAGTAGGAAATAAAATTACATTTATTGGTGCTATTTCGTTAGCGCTACTTACAATAGTACCAGCACTATCATCAAGATTTTTAGGATTAAACTTATCCTTTGGAGGAAGTTCAGTAATAATCGTTGTTGGTGTAATACTTGAAACAGTGAAACAAATAGAAGCAATGCTTACTATGAAAAACTATAAAGGATTTTTAAATAGGTAATATTATGAATATCATATTGTTAGGCCCTCCAGGAGCCGGAAAAGGAACACAAGCAGAAAAATTAATAAAAGAATTAGATGCAGTTCAAATATCAACAGGTGATATATTTAGAACAAATATAAAAAATAACACACCTTTGGGAGCTAAGGCGAAAGAATATATGAACAAAGGCCAATTAGTTCCAGATGAGTTAACAATAGATTTAGTATGGGATGCCTTAGACAAAGTAGAAGATGGAAAAAGCATACTACTTGATGGATTTCCTAGAAATATTACTCAAGCCGAAGCACTTGATGAAGGAATGCAAAAAAGAGATAATAAGATTGATAAGGTAATAAATATCAATGTGCCTGAAGATGTAATTATTGAAAGAATATCTGGAAGAAGAGTAAATGTGTCAACCGGAAAAGTTTATCATATAAAATTCAACCCACCAAAAGTTGAAGGAATTGATGATGAAACAGGAGAAAAATTAATCCAAAGAGAAGATGACACAGAAGCTGCAGTTAAAGAAAGACTTGATGTTTACAACAAACACACATCAGTTTTGATTGATTACTACAACAAAAAAGGTATATTAGTTACTATTGACGGTGCAAAAACTCCTGAAGAAGTTTTTGATCAAATTAAAAAAAGTTTAGAGAAATAAAATAAAAAATATTAACAAATATGCTAAATTTTTCAATGAATTACAAAATCGAAAACGAGATAAAGATAGAGTCTTTCATTAAAGATATCTAGATTATGTCTTGTTGTTAAAAAGAATCAATCAGACATTAATAGATCAAAATAAAAGAAAAGGAGAGATTTTATCGATGTCAAAAAAAGATGCTATAGAAGTAACAGGAGTAGTTAAAGAAGCTCTACCAAATGCAATATTTAAAGTAGAACTAGAAAATGGCCATGAAATACAAGCACATATTTCAGGCAAACTTAGAATGAACTACATTAGAATATTACCAGGAGATACAGTAACAGTAGAATTATCTCCATACGATCTTACTCAAGGCAGAATTACTTGGAGACGCAAATAGTCACGGCAGTGTTAAAGATTTTGAAAAAATCTTTAATTTTCGAGGCGAATGAAATGAGCCCGAAAAACTAAGCGAGCGCAGCGAGAGGAAGCTTTAAGTTGACTATTTGAAAACAAGTTTTAAATAAAGAAAGAGAGAACGATAATGAAAGTTAGAGCATCAGTAAAAAAAATGTGTGATAAATGCAAAATTATCAAAAGAAACGGTAAAGTTATGGTAATTTGCGAAAATCCAAAACATAAACAAAGACAAGGTTAAGGAGGTATTAGATGCCAAGAATAGCTGGTATAGACTTACCTAGAGAAAAAAGAGCAGAAATTGGATTGACTTATATTTATGGTATAGGAAAATCTTCAGCACAAGAAATTTTGGAAAAAGCAGGAATCAATCCTGATACAAAAATGAAAGACCTTACAGAAGGAGAACTAGGAAAAATTCGTGAGATATTAGACGACTATACAATCGAAGGTGATTTAAGACGTGAAGTATCTATGAATATTAGAAATCTTAGAGAAATTAATTGCTACAGAGGAATTAGACACAAAAGAGGTTTACCTGTAAGAGGTCAAAATACAAAAAATAACGCAAGAACTAGAAAAGGAAGACATTAGGAGGAGATATGGCAGCAAAGACTAAAAAATCTTCTGCTAAAAGAGGTAGAAGAAGAGTTAAAAAGAATGTCGAAAGAGGACAAGCTCATATCAATTCAACATTCAATAATACAATGGTAACTTTGACAGATGCACAAGGTAATGCCTTATCATGGGCAAGTGCTGGACAATTAGGTTTTAGAGGATCAAGAAAATCAACTCCTTTTGCAGCACAAGAAGCAGCTTTAGAAGCAGCAAAAAAAGCTATGGAATATGGTTTAAAAAGTGTAGAAGTATTTGTTAAAGGACCAGGCTCAGGAAGAGAATCTGCAATCAGAAGCTTACAAGCAGCAGGACTTGAAGTAACAATGATAAAAGACGTAACACCAATTCCTCACAATGGTTGTAGACCACCTAAGAGAAGAAGAGTTTAATAAGGAGAAACTATGGCAGTAAGCAGAGATCCAATATTTAAAAGATGTAGAAGCTTAGGAATCAGCCCAGCATACTTAGGTTACTCAGGAGAATCTAAAAGAACAAACTCTAATCAAAGAAGAAAACTTAGTGAATATGGTATGCAACAAAGGGAAAAACAAAAAGCTAAATTCATCTACGGAGTAAGTGAAAAACAATTTAGAAGTTATTATGAAAAAGCTTCAAAAATGCAAGGACAAACAGGTGAAAACCTAATAATCCTTTGTGAAAGAAGACTTGACAATATAGCATTTAGATCTGGACTTGCTAGAACTAGAAGAGAAGCAAGACAAATCGTAACACATGGACATTTATTAGTAAATGGAAAAAGTGTTGACATCCCATCAATTCTTGTAAACGAAGGAGATGTTATTGAAGTTAAAGAAAAATCTAGATCAAGCCAATTATTTAAAGCTATCAAAGAAACAAACCAATCATTTGGAGTAGTTTCATGGTTAGATTCAGATTTGGAAAACTTAAAGGTAAAAGTTACAAACTTCCCAACAAGAGAAGATATTGATATACCTGTAGAAGAACGTATGATTGTTGAGTTCTATTCTAAATAGAATTAGTTAAATTGTTAGAACTAAGGAGATACAATGATAGAAAAATTAGATACAAAGATTGAAATTTTAGATATAGACGAAGAAACTAATTACGGTAAATTTGTCCTATATCCACTCGAAAGAGGCTATGGTACAACCATAGGTGATATTAAAAAACATACTAAAGAAGATCTAACACTATTTTTAGATATAGAAGGACCTAAAATTGTTACAGCTAAAGATATAAAAACAGATGCCCAAATCGAAGTGGCAAACCCAGATCATTATCTTGCAACAGTTAATGACAAAGGAAGATTGTTTATTGCCCTTGACGTTACAGATGGTAAAGGATATAGGGTAGCTGAACAAAACAAAAAGGATACCGACCCAATAGGAGCAATAGCTATAGATTCATCATTTACACCAGTAAAAAGCGTAAACTTTACAGTTGAAAATACTAGAGTAGGTGAGTCTACTGATTATGATAAATTAATTCTTGAAGTGTGGACAGATGGAACAATCACTCCACAAGAAGCCTTATCAGAAGGCGCTTCAATTTTGATGGAAGATATAAGATTTTTCAAAGACCTACCAGGTCAACAATTCCCACCAGAAGATGAGGAAGAAGAAATTGAAGAAATCGAAGAAGAAGATAATAATCAAATGGAATTATCAAAAACTATTGAGGAATTAGATCTTTCATTAAGATCATTCAATTGTCTAAAAAGAGCAGGATATAATACTGTTGGTGAGATAATAGAAAAAAGTGAATCTGAGCTAAAGGATATCAAAAACTTCGGTAAAAAATCACTAGAAGAAGTTATTGATAAAATCCACAGTTTAGGACTTAGTTTAAGAGAAGAATAGGAGGATATGATGGCTAATAAAAGAAAGCTTGGTAGAAGAACAGATCATAGAAATGCCCTACTTAGAAATCAAGTAACTTCTTTGTTAGACAATGGTAGAATTACTACTACCCTAACAAGAGCAAAAGAAACTCAAAAAATGGCTGATCGTATGATTACATTAGGTAAGAAAAATACACTTCACACAAGAAGACAAGCAGCTCAATATATATACAAACCATCTACAGTTCAAAAATTATTTGGCGAAATTGCACCAAAATATGAAGATAGAAACGGTGGATATACTAGAGTATTAAAATTAGGACCAAGAAGAGGCGATGGTTCTGAAAGAGCAATAATAGAACTTGTATAATAAACTTACTCTATAGCATCTTATGAAAATAAGGTGCTTTTTTTGTGGTAATTTTTAATTTTCAAAATAAAATGAAGAATTAAAATTTGATTTTTATTTTTGGATAGTAGTCTTCTATTTTAGAATGAAAATTTTTGTGTATTTTAAATTTAATATAAATATTTTATATAGATTAGCAAATGAAATATAGATTCATTATCAACGGACTTAGACAAGTTAATTTATTTTTTTGTAAAAGGAATTTTAAATTAATATAAATTTTTAATATAGATTGGCTAATAATATATAGATTCATTATCAATGTATTTAAATAAGTTAATTAATTTTTTTCTAAATGGAATTTAAAAATTTTTTTTATAATGAATTTTGTTTTGTATTTGATGTAGGTATTTATAATGAATTTTGTTTTGTATTTGATGTAGAAATTTATAATGAATTTTGTTTTGTATTTGATTTAGATTTTTATTATGGATTTTATTTTTGGATTTAGTTTTTAATTTTGCCTTTCTTTTTATCTATATTTTCTTTAAATTTTAGTCTTTGTTAATAATTTTTATATTAAAAATTTCATTAGTTTAGTTAATTAATTGAAAATATATCCTATAAATGTTACCATAAAAAGAGAATAAATGTTTATAAAGAGGTTCTTATGGGTAAGGCGAATATAGAAAAATTTAGGGATGATAATTTCTATGTCTTAAACTCAATGGATGACTGGGTTAGGATACTTGATAAGTATGGTAGGCTTGTTTTTATTAATGAAAAAATGAAACGAGATATTCATCTTGACAGGTCACTCATTGAGCAAAATATTGATATAGAAAAACTTAGTGAAAAGGCTGATATTTTTAAAAATACTACAATTGAAGAAGAAAAACTCATTAATGGCAAATATTACTCTATTAAATCTTCTCCCCTTTATAAGGATAATGAATTTATGGGAATTATTGAAGTTTATAGGGATATAACTAGCGAATCTAGGATGAAAGTTGACCTTTTTAATGCAAATAGAAAGATGCTTGAAGATATTAGATTTGTTAGAAAAATTCAAGCGAGTATTTTGCCCAAAAATAAAACTTATGGGGATATAAAGCTTGAGGGAAGATATATTCCATCAAATGATCTTTCGGGGGATTTGTTTGATATTATTAAGGTTGATGAAAATAAGTATGCCTTTTATATAGCCGATGTTATGGGACATGGGGTTAAATCTTCTATTATGACCATGTTTGTAAAATTATCTATAAGCGGAATTTTTGAACGACATAGTGATTATTCTCCAGGTCAAGTTTTGAAAAAACTTAGGGAAAAGTTTGTAAAACTTGATATGAATTCATCCCAGTATTTTACAGTTTGGGTTGGAATTTTTGATAGCCTAAATGATAGCCTTACTTTTTCTAATGCTGGACATAATTGCCCACCTCTTCATCTTATTGAAAATAAAAATCGTGTAAATAAGCTTGTTGTTTCTGGTAGGATGATTTCTAATATTATTGAGCAAAATATTTACCAAGAAGTTACTATTAATCTTCATCCTAAAGACAGGATTTTATTTTATACTGATGGTGTTATTGAAAGTAAGGATATTGAAAAAAACGAGTATTCTGTTGAAAGATTGATGGAAAAATTAAAAAATAAAAATAATCTTGATTTTATTTTAGAGGATTTGGAAAAATTTACTTGGGGCGAACAAGATGATGATATTAGTCTTGCCCTAATTGATTATAAAGGAGAAAAAAATGAAAATTAATCAATATATTGACCACACTTTATTAAAAGCTGATGCAAGAAAAGATGAAGTTAAAAAGATTGTAGAGGAAACTTTAGAATATAATTTTAAATCTATTTGTGTAAATTCTTCTTATGTTGCTATGATTAGAGATATGGATAAGGATATTAGAATCACATCTGTTATTGGTTTTCCTTTGGGGGCAATGACTACAAAGGCTAAAGTTTTTGAAACAGAAGATGCCATTAAAGATGGGGCAGATGAAATTGATATGGTAATTAATGTAGGAAGATTAAAAGATAAAGATTATGCTTATGTTTTGGAAGATATAAAAGAAGTTAAAAAAGCTTGTGGAGATAAAATTTTAAAGGTTATTATTGAAACTTGCCTACTTGATGATGAAGAAAAAATTAAAGTGTGCGAACTTTCCAAAGAAGCTGGTGCAGATTTTGTAAAAACTTCTACAGGATTTTCTACGGGTGGAGCTACAAAAGAAGATGTGGCTCTTATGAGAAAAACTGTTGGGGAAGAAATGGGAGTTAAGGCAAGTGGAGGAATCCATACCTATGATGAGGCAATGGAAATGATAAATGCTGGAGCAAGTAGACTTGGTTGTTCAGCATCAATTGCCATCGTTGAAGGGGAAAAATAAATGAGTGATGTTATGATGCAAGCCTTCGAGTGGGACAGTCCCGCTGACGGAGGCTATTATGCTTTTTTGAAGGAAAATGCAAAGAAAATAAAAGATGCTGGAATTGATGCTCTTTGGCTTCCGCCAATGTGTAAGGGTGGGGGCGACCAAGATGTTGGATATGGAATTTATGACTTGTGGGATTTGGGAGAATTTGACCAAAAAGGCACAGTCAGAACAAAATATGGAACGAAAAAAGAATTGTTAGATGCAATTGATGAACTTCACAAAAATAATATAAAAGTTTATGCAGATGTTGTTTTAAATCACAAGGGAAACGCCGATTTTGAAGAAGAATTTATGGCGAGAATGGTAGATCAAAATAACAGAGAAAAAGACGTATCAGAAGATATGAAAATAAAGGCTTGGACTGGTTTTGATTTTCCAGGAAGATCTGGCAAATATTCTGATTTCATTTGGCATTATTATCATTTTACAGGCGTTGATTACGATTCGAATACCGGCACAAAGGCAATATTTAGAGTCCTTGGCGAAGGAAAATATTGGGATGATGGAGTAAGTGATGAAAAAGGAAATTTTGATTATCTAATGAACGCTGACATAGACCATTCCCATCCGGAAGTAAGAGAAGAAATATTTAAATGGGTTGATTGGTTTATGGAAGAAACTGGTGTTGATGGTTTTAGGTATGATGCATTAAAACACATTTCTGACGAATTTATTTATGATTTATCAAATCATATAATGGAAAAAAAGAAAGATGATTTTTATCTTTTCGGGGAATATTGGCAATATGACGAAGGTCAAATTGATGGATATTTGGACGATACTGATTGGAAAATAGACTTATTTGATGTGCCACTTCATTTTCACTTTGAACAGGCAAGCAAGTCAAATGGAAATTATGATATGAGAAATATTTTTAATAATACAATTGTTAAAAATCATCCCCTCCAAGCAGTAACCTTTGTCGACAATCATGATTCCCAACCAGGTCAGTCTTTGGATTCTTGGGTTGAAGATTGGTTTAAAGAAATTGCCTACTCCTTGATTTTATTTAGAAAAGACGGCTATCCTTGTATTTTTGCAGGAGATTATTATGGACTAAAAGGAGAAATCAAAAAAGATCCATTAAAAGAAATGATTGATAAAATGCTTGATGTGAGAAAAAAATATTCTTTTGGCGATCAAGATGATTATTTTGATAATCCTCAAGTTGTAGGTTGGGTAAGAAGAACAGATTCTAATACATCTTCTCTTGCAATTTTGATTTCCATAGGAGATATGGCTGAAAAACAAATGTTTGTAGGCGAAGAAGAAGCTGGAAAAACCTATATAGATTTGTCAGGCAACAGCAAAAACGAAGTTACAATCGATGAAAATGGAAACGGAATTTTTAATGTTGGACCTGGCTCAGTTTCATATTGGGCAGCAAAGGAAAATTAAAACAAATGAAATATTACGCAGTAAAAAAAGGCAGAAATCCTGGGATATACACATCCTGGGATTTGTGTTTAAAAGAAGTAAAAGGTTACAAGGGAGCAATTTATAAATCTTTTAAGAAAAAAGAAGATGCAGAAGATTTTCTAGAAGATAAAGAAATTCAGATAAAAGCTGACAAAGATTCAGTAATAGCCTACATTGATGGTTCATATTCCAAAAAAGATAAAAAATACGGCGTGGGAATAGTCTACATAACAGACGAAAAAATTGAAGAAATTTACAAGGATTTTGACGATGAGTTTTATATCCACAGGAATGTTGCAGGAGAAGTAAAGGCAAGTGTAGGAGCAATCAACAAGGCAATATCCGAAGGTAAAAAAACAATCTATATTCACTACGATTATCAAGGCATAGAATCATGGGCAAAAGGAGAGTGGAAAAGAAATAATGAACTTACAAAAAGATACTACGAATTTTTCCAAAAAGCAAAAGAAAAAATCGACGTACACTTCATAAAAGTAAAGGCCCACTCAAATGACAAATACAACGACATGGCAGACGCCTTGGCGAAAAAATCCTTGGGGATAGAAGGATAAAATATTTTAAGATTTAGTAGAGATACAAAATGAAAAACAAGAAAATAAAAGCAATAATTTCAGCCTTATTAGCAGCAGTTTTATTTGCAATAAGCACACCCCTATCAAAAAAATTAATGGAAAATATTCCACCTACTTTTATGGCAGCATTTTTATATTTAGGAGCAGGAGTTGGCGTAGGAATAATGTATATTTTTAACTACAAAAAAGAAGACAAGTCTTTGAGATTAGATAAATCAGATTTTAAATATACAATCGCCATGATAGGACTTGATATACTTGCCCCCTTACTTTTGATGATAGGAATAAAACTTGGTTCAGCATCAAATGCATCATTATTAGAAAATTTTGAGATTGTAGCAACAAGCCTAATTGCACTTATAATTTTCAAAGAAAAAGTTTCATCTAGGCTATGGATTGCTATATTTTTTATAATAATCTCAAGTTTTATTTTGACATTTAATGGTAAAACTAGCCTTGATTTTTCAATTGGTTCAATATTTGTTTTATTAGCCACAATTTCTTGGGGACTTGAAAATAATTGCACAAAAAAAATTTCTGAAAAAAGTACTTATCAAATAGTAACATTAAAAGGAATTTTTTCAGGATTGGGTTCACTTTTTATAGGTCTTTTATTAAAAGAAAAAATAATTAATTATAAATATATATTTTTAGCAATGATCTTAGGATTCGTAGCTTACGGTTTGAGCATATTTTTATACGTAAGAGCACAAAGAGATCTTGGAGCAGCAAAAACAAGCGCCTATTATTCAGTAGCACCATTTGTCGGAGCATTTTTGGCTTTTATAATAAATGGAGAAAGACCAGATGAAAAGTTTTTGTTAGCTTTGATTTTTATGATTATTGGTACAATATTTGTAGTGAATGATAGTTTAATTGATAATAAAATTAATAAATTTGAATTATAAAAAAGACAGAAAAGTTAAAAAGCTTTTCTGTTTTATTTTTGCCTTAAAATTTCTAAATAAAATGGTACTATATATAAGGATAAAAATTTAAGGGGGATATATGAATTGTTTAATTGGTCAGTCGGGTGGACCTACCGCTGTTATTAATTCTTCCTTGGCTGGTGCTATCCAAGCTGGGATTGATTTTGATTTTGAAAATGTATTTGTTTCTTTAAATGGAATTGAAGGACTTTTAAGTGAAAATATTAAAAAAGTTGATAAAGATTTGTTTAAAAAGGAAAATGCAAATGAAAGGCTTAGAAAAAGGCCTTCTTCTATTCTTGGTTCTTGTCGTTTTAAATTAAGTGATGATTTGAAAGATTGGCAATATAAAAAAATCTTTGAAAATTTAAAAAAATATGAGATTTCAACTTTTGTATACATTGGTGGAAATGATTCAATGGATACAGTTATGAAACTCAATTCATACATAGAAAAAAATAAGATTGATTGGGTAAATGTGGTTGGTTGTCCAAAAACAATTGACAATGATTTGTGCGAAATGGACCATTCGCCGGGCTTTGCATCTGCATCAAAATTTGTAAATTCTGCCCTAAGACAAATTAGGCTTGATTGCGATATATATCCAATAAAATCAGTTACCTTTGTAGAAATTATGGGGAGAAATGCTGGCTGGCTTACAGCAACTTCTTATCTTGCAAATTATAAAAGAAAAAAAGATATAGTAAATTTAGTTTATCTTCCAGAAGATAAAAAATCTTTGGATGATATAGAAAAAGAAATTAAAGAAAAATTCAAGGAAGATAATAATTTGCTAATAGCAGTTTCAGAAGGCTTTATGGACAAAGATGGAAAACTTTTAAATGAAAAACAAAAATCATTTGATAAAGGCTTCAATCATCCAATAATTGCAGGCATTGGCTTAAAAATTTCAGATTATATTCACGATAAATTAAAAATAAAAACTCGTTCGGTTGAATTAAATATTGTCCAAAGAACAAGTTTTATAATTTCAAAAACCGATTCAGATGAGGCTTACCAATTGGGATATTTGACAATAAAATATGGGAAGAAAAAAACAAATTTAGTTCCAATATTAAAAAGAGAAAATTCTAAGGATTACAAAGTAAAATATTTTACAACAAAACCATCAAATATAGCAAATAAAGAGAAGAAAATCCCACAAGAATGGCTAGAATCACGAGAGATTTTAAAAGAAAAAATTACAAATTACACTCTTCCATTAATAAAAGGAGAAATAGACCAAGAATTTATAGATGGAATTTTTGATTATATAAAATTGGAAGATTTTACAAAAAATAATTAAATAAATTTATAAAAATAAATCAGCATAAAGAATAAATCTTGTGCTGATTTTTTTAGGTAATCTTTTTCACAAATGTGTAAATGTTTTGTAAAAAAGCTTTTCTTTCATTGAATATTATTATATAATTGAAGTAATAATATAGTAAAAAAAGGAGGTATTTTTAGTGAAAATCAAAAAGAATAAAAAAATTATTTTAACACTATTACTAGCTATTATTTTGCTCGGTACAAATATAGCTTTGGCGTCGTATACAAAACGTGATGACGATAGCGATGATATTTATATCGACAAGATAAATGAATCAATTGTAAAAAAACCTACTGAGCTTGATGAAAGCAAGGATATTGAAAAACAATTAAAAAATCCCGATTATCCTGACATTCACACCTATAGGTGGGATTACAAAATTGGTGTAAAAGAAAATGGTTTAGATAAGGATAAAATTATTTTTCAACCATACATAGCAAGCGTAGGAGAAAATGCAAGCCCAGAAGAAATGGCAAAAGTTTTAAAAGAAATAAACTTGCCTGAAGTAGAAGGCTACAACAAACCAAATGGCATTGATTCCTATGATGTTACTTATGATTTTGTAAAAGATAAGGCCCAAGATACAAAAAAAGCGAGCTTTTTATTTTATGGAAATCATGATTATAAATATGAACCAAAAAAATCAGATATACAAGTAAAATATCTTTTCCAAAACTTATATGATCATGAAGTGTATGAAGATCCAAAAGATGGAGAAAAACCATTAATCAGAAAATATACGGCAAAAACTGGAGATAAATTTAAAATCCCAGAATTAAATGAAAAAGATAGTGAAAAGTATGCAAAAGGATTTGAACCAGAACAAAACAATCTTGAGATAACAGTTCCAGAAAATGCAAGTAAAACTCCATTAATCTATCACTACAATAGAAAAACTTTCCAAGTAGATTTTGATTCTGATGGTGGATCTTATGTACCAAATATGACTCTATATTATGGTCAAACTATTCCATATTTTGATTACAAACCAGAAAAACGCGCGTCAATTTTTAAAGGATGGAAATCTAATATAGAATTAGAAACTTCTGATGGCAAAAAAATAAAAAAAGGCGAGCTTATAGACATGAAAAATTATCCAGATGGTCTAAAAGAGGCAATGCCAGCAGAAAACATAACTTTTACTGCAGTTTGGGAAGAACAAGCAAAAGCAGATTATAAGATTCAATTTTGGACTCAAAAAGCTGAATCTGATGGATATGATTTTATAGGAGCAAAAGTAATAAAACAAGCAGATACAGGCTCTCGTCCAGATTTAGATTCAATGTTACCAGAAGGTTTCAAATTCCCTGAAATAGAAAAAAATCTTACAGAAAAGGGAAAAGAAAAAGAACTTAATAAATATTATGTTAGAAATACAAAAAAAATAAAAGAAGAAAATACAGAAAATGTTAAAAATGATGATGGATCAAGTAAAGTTCTTGTAAAAAAAGTTCAACCTGATGGCTCAACTACCTATAACATTTACTATGATCGTCAAACATATACAATGCTATTTGAAAAATTCGGTATTGATGATCCTGACTCTGGTTATCCAGCTAAAGAAGCAAAAATGGTACTTCCTGATGGGAGAAAATATGATTCTACAAAAGAAGTGAATAAACCATATAAATTTACAGCAAAATTTGGCGAGAGATTGACAAAATGGCCTAATGATATGTGGCTTATAGAAAAAGGCGGAGTTGACTTTGATCCAAATCGTAGTTTTATAGGCTGGCAATTAAATTCAGAAAATAATAATAATGAAGACCAAAGTCTATATCTTGATACTCCACCATACTGGCTAACATCAAAAGATTTTATAGATAGAGATTTTACTGAACTAAATCCAGATGTAATACCTGCAACTCACTCAACTTCAACAGGAGAAGAATTACCTGAAAGAACTATTTCTCTTGGACCAGCTTCAAGTGAAGAGTTTCAATTTGCTATCTACTATATGGAATATTTGTTTGAGGGCTTTGATGGTAAGCTCCACTATAATCCAGATATGTCATATACAAAAATTGACACATCAGGTGCATACCCATATCCTTCTCCTGGTATTGTAGGATTTAAACCTAAATATAAGACAATTAATCCTTATTACGATGCATCTGAACGTCCTGCAAAAAAAATAGGTTATACGGAAGATCTTTCAAAATTAACTTTTGATGAACTTAAAAAAGAATTAGATAAATATGAGGAAAAAAGACCAGAGGATGAAAAGTCCTTATTTGATCCTATTGCTGAAAATGGAATTAATGGAGTTCCTTTTAAGGACATTCCTAGATACCGCTTTGCATTTACTTATGAGCGTGAAAAATATAAACTATATCTTGATAAAGATCCATCAGATGTAAATGCACATGCTGATTTTTCTGGAGAGAAACTTTCAAATGGTAAAGAAGCGATTATATCTGATGTATATTATGATATACCTCTTAGAAAATTAAATCTTGATGAAGAATATAAGCTTACTGAAGCCGATAGGCCTGAAAATCTTCCTGATAATTATGTATTTAAGGGTTGGGCATTGGATGCTCAAGGTAGTAGGCTAATTAAAGATACTATTAAAGAGGCTGAAAAGCTTGAATCTCAAATTGCTGAAAAATATAAAGAGCTTGAAAAAAGTGCAAATGATAAAGAAAAGAAATTTAAGTTACAAAATGAAATAAAAGAGTTAAAGTCTAAGCTAGATGATGCTGATGCTAACATGCCTAATTATGATGTTGTCCTTTATGCAAAATGGGGCGAACCTGACCAAAATTATAAGGTAAAATTTGATCCAAATGGTGTAGATATTAATTCTATTGAACAAAAAGATATTGCAACTCACAAAGATGGCGAAAGAATTAAAATATCAACTGAATTTGGAAAAGTTCCATACAAAGCTCCTGAAAAACTTGAAAATGAAGGCAATGTTCAAGTATTTGATGTAGCAAATAGAATGACAATAAAAGAGCCACCAAGACCACAAAGAGATGGTTATGATTTCTTGGGTTGGGAGCTTGTAACTTATAATGAAGATGGAAGTGAAGATGATTCTTATAGGAAAAAATATGGTGTACCAAGACTTTATTCTTTTGGAAACGAAGTTATTTCAGATCTTCATCTTAGAGCAATATGGGCAAAAAATGATTTAGTTGATGTAAAAGTATACCATCACTTGCTTGATAAAGATTTTAATGAAGTAAAATTAGTTGAAGGTGTAATAAAAAATCAAAGAGTTAAAACAAACACTACAGCTTATGGTGTTATGCAAGGCGAAGAATACATCTTGGCTAATGATGATGAGTTTGATAATAAAAATGTAAATGAAGATACAAAAAAAGAATATGAAGCTTATAAAAAAGAAACTGAGAGAAAAAATTCTTATTATCAAAACCAAGTTGTTCAAGCTGAAAAGGATGTAACATTTGATGAAAATCAACAACCAATAAAGTTGGATTTTAAAAATCAATTCCACTTCTACTACAGACCTTATCGTTATAGAAAATATACAGTAAATTATCTACTAGCAAAAGATGGACAAGATAAGTTTGAAGCAGTTGGAAGTCAAGGGGACAAATTTGAAAATGTAATAGAACCTGAAGAAGTTTTAAATGGAAACAGGCACTTTGATTCTGTAAATTATAGGAAAATAAGAGGTTTCAAATTAGTAAGTCCTCCACAAACTCAATTATTCTTTGATATTAACGAAGACACTCACGAACTAACTGGTATTAATGGAATAAAAACAAAGGATGTTAATTTCTATTATAAAGATGTCAGAGTTATAAAAACAAAAAATCCAAAGACACCAATACCTGATGGTTATCACAGAATTACCTTTAAGGCACTTGATAATGGTTCATTTGGAACAGACAAAGATGGCAAGGAAATAAAAGAAATTTATTATGATGTAATCGATGGTTTGAATTTCTCAAATATTCCTGTACCAACAGACAAAGAGAAAAATGGCATAAAAATTACTCCAGATAAAAATTACAACATTGGTTCATGGAGTGGAAGAAGAGAAGATGGAAAAGAATTAAGAGGTTTACTTGATGAAAATACTTCTATAAAACAAAATTATGAATTTGAAATTGACTTTATAGAAGATAAATATCCAGAAGTAAAACCTATTAAAGTTTTTGAATCATCAAAAGATGATGGCGGAAACTTCATTAATGACTTTATGCCAACAAATGCCCAAATAGAAGAATCTATTAGCGATTTAATGAAACTTGAAAAATATAAAGATTACCAAGTCTTAGAAGAAGAAAAAATCTATGATAAGGTAAAAGAAAACGAAGCTTATAATAATAAGCCAAGTGATGTTAAACCTAAAAAAGATTCAATTAAAGTAAGGGTTAATTTCAAAAATGATACTTACAAAGATTTTGAAATTCCTGTAGAAATTTACAAAAATATTTATAGGGCATTGGATAGTAAATCTAAACCAAATATAGTTCAAGACGACGAATTTTTGAAAGATTTTGTAAAAGTTGATGTAGTTCCAACAAATAAGGCTAAAGATAAACAAATAAAAACTTATTATGTAAATCCAAAAGCTCAAGTAAGAATTCCAGAAAATGATCCAGAAGGAGAAAATGACTGGACATTTGAAAAATGGACAGCTAATTTGGATTCATTGAATGATAAAGATGATTTCAAAATGCCAAAACGTCATATCTTTGAAAAAGAAACTGTGCTTACTGCAAGATATTCAAAAACACCAAAAGATATTGTATATCCACCAAGTGCAGAAATGATTACAACTTATGTAGGAAAATATCCAACTTTAGAAGAATATGAACAAAAAATAAAAGCTGGAAAAATTGGAAACAGTGGAAAAGTTGCAGAAATTGACTCTTATTATCTAGTAAAAGATAAAAAACCAAACGTAGACAAAGAAATTCTAGATCCAGAAAATGAAATAGAAGATCCAACAGATCCGACAAATAAAGTTTACAAAAATTACCAAAGAGTAAAAGTAACCTACAAAACAGGAGAAGTATTCTTAGTTGACGTACCAGTAAAAGTATTAGATACAATCAAAGAAGTACCAGATCCAAATACAATTCCAGGAGAAGACTACAAAGATTATATCCTAGTAACAGTAGACCCAACAGACAAAGCAAAAGATCCAACAAAGAAATACTATAGAGTAAGAAAAAATGTAGAAGTAACAATTCCATCAAAAAATCCAGAGGGAAAAGAAATAACAAGTACAAACGGTGAAAGCCACAGCTACGAATTTACCAAATGGAAAGAAAAAGAAGATACAAAACCAAGAGAATGGGAAAAAGACAAAGAAATCATAGGAAAATTCGAAAAAGACACAGAAATAATAGCAAAATATAGTCTTAAAGCGTGGACACAAGAAGAACCAGAGAAAAATATAATACCAAATGACCCAGATAATCCACAAGAAAAACCAAAAGGTTATGTAAGTGTAAAATTCACAAGTGATGATGGCTTAACACTAAGTGGAATTCAAGAATATTTCGTAAAGAAAAACCTTCAAATAACATTAAAAGATATAAAATGGGCAAAAGCAGAAGAAAAAGTAGGATATAAATTCGATAAATGGGATAAAGAAGAAGATTTAGAAATAAAAGAAGAAGATATAGTTGTAAATGCAACATCAATCCCATTAAAAGATGTAATACCAAAAAAAGATGGCGAAGAACAACCAAAAGGTTACGTAAAAGTAGACTTCAAAACAGATGGAAATGGAACACTAGAAGGCGAAACAACCTACTATGTAAATCCAACCAAAGAAGTAAAACTAAAAGTTCCAGAAACAAAAGCAAATATAGGCTATAAGTTTAAAGAATGGGACAAAGATGCAGCTAAGCCAACAAAATATGAAAAAGATACAACAATCACAGCAAAATTCAAAGTACTAGATGATGTAAGCGAAACACCAATAAAAGATTACGTAAAAGTAATATTCCAAATAAAAGGAGAAGGTGGAAAAATAAAAGAAGGCGAAGTAGAAACCTACTATGTAAATCCAGAAAAGAAAGTCATAGTAACATCGCCAAAGCTAGAAACAGAAATAGGCTATAAATTCAAAGGATGGGATAAAGATACAAGTAAACTAACCCAATATACAGAAAAAGAAACAATAATAACAGGAACATTTGAAAAAATAGCCGACATAATCCCAGAAATTGATGAGGATGGAAAACCAAACGACAAACCAAAAGGCTACGTAGAAGTAATCTTTGAAAAAGGAAAACACGGAGTCTTAGAAGGAATAACAAAATACTACGTCAATCCAAAAGCAGGTAAAAAATTAAAAGAAATTAAGCATCCAGAAATCAAAGCAAACAATGGATACGAAAAATACGGATGGGATAAAGACGAAAATACAGAAATAGACAAAAAAATAATCGTCACAGCAAGATATAGCAAAGAGCTTACACCATTAGCACAAGAACCAAGTGCGAAGATGATAACAACCTATGTAGGAAAATATCCAGAGCTAAAAGATTACAAAGCTGCAATAAAAGCAGGAGAAATTGGAAAAACTGGAAAATTTGCAGAAATCGAAGCTTATGAAATAGTAGAAGGAAAAGAACCAGACGTAAGCAAAGAAATTTTAGATGCAGATACAAAATTACCAGATCCAGAAGATCCAACAAATCCAAAGAAAACAGTTTACAAAAATTACCAAAGAGTAAAAGTAATCTACAAAACAGGAGAAGTATTCTTAGTTGACGTACCAGTAAAAGTATTAGATACAATCAAAGAAGTACCAGATCCAGATACAATTCCAGGAGAAGACTACAAAGATTACATTCTAATAACAGTAGATCCAACAGACAAAGCAAAAGATCCAACAAAGAAATACTACAGAGTAAGAAAAAATGTAGAAGTAACAATTCCAGCAAATAATCCAGAAGGAATAGAAAAAGCAGGATTAAATGGAGAAAAACATCAATTTGATTTTATAAGATGGGAAGAAAATCTAGATAAAAATCAAAGAAAATGGAATAAGGGCAATAATATTATTGCAAAATTTGAAAAAGATACAGAGATAATTGCAAAATATAATATTAAAGCATGGGAAGTAGAAGAAGCTAAGAAAAATATTATTCCAGATCCTCAAACAATTCCTGACGGCTATGTAAGCGTAACATTTACAAATGATAATGGTTTGTATTTGGATGGCACACAAAATTATGCTGTAAAGAAAAATTCAAATATTAAATTAAGCGATTTGAAATGGCCAAGTGTTGGAGAAAATTTAGGATATAAATTTGAAGCTTGGGATAAAGAAAAAACTTTAGAAATAAAAGACCAAGACATAGTTGTAAAGGCAAGCTCAAAGGCTATTGATGATGTGATTCCAAATGATGGAAACCATGAAAAGCCAAAAGACTATGTAAAAGTAGATTTTACAACTGATGGTAATGGAAAACTAAGTGGACAATTATCATATTTTGTAAATCCTACAAAAGAAGTTACGCTTGATATTCCAAAAGCAAGTCCAAATACTGGATTTGAATTTGAAGCGTGGGATCATGATGCAAGTATGCCAAGTGTTTATAGAGTTGATACAACAATTACAGCATATTTCAACGAATTGAATGATGTAAGCACTGAACCTGTAGATGGATATGTTGAAGTTTCTTTTGTAACACAAGGCGAAGGTGGTTCAATAATGGATGGACAAATTACAAAATTCTATGTAAATCCAGAAAAAGAAGTTATTCTTCCACCACCAAGTTTAAATGTTGAAATTGGATACGTATTTAATGGTTGGGATTTTGATACAATACAATTTGTTCAATACAAAGAGAATAAAGTAATTACTGGAACATTTGTTAAACTTCCTGATGTAATTCCAGAAGTTGATGGAAATGGTAATATGAATGATAAACCTCATGGATATGTTGAAGTGATTTTTGAAAAAGGAGATCATGGAGATCTTGAAGGAATAACAAAATATTATGTAAATCCAAAAGCTGGAAAAACTTTAGCAGAAATTGCTCATCCAAAAATTGTAGCAAAAACAGATTACAAAGTAAAAGGATGGGATACAGATGATAAGACAGTAATTAATAATAATTTGATAGTAACTGCCTTGTATGAAAAAATTGAAAAAGCAGATCCTAAGCCAGAAGAACCAAAAGATCCGCAAGATCCACCACAACCATCTAATCCATCAAGCACAGAACCTTCTAAAGAAAAACCAAGTTCTAGCAATGAAAATGATAAAGAAAAAGATGGCAAATTACAAAAAGTAAGTGGAGATGATAAAAAAGGTTCAAATGTTGGAGGCACAAAAATGCCAAAAACAGGAATTGAAAGCAATTTAGGATTCTATTTATCAACAATTGGACTAAGCACAATTGGATTATTTATCCTAAAAAAGAAAAATAAGTAAAATTTTTCCTAACCCTAGCTAAAGCTAGGGTTATTTTTTGCAAAAAAATTCCAATCTATAAATTTCAATAGGCAATAAGCTTTTGAAAATATAGATTGGATTTTTGTTTTTAAATTATTATTTGTTAATTTGCTAAAAATTAATTTTATAGAAATTCAACTTCTTTTTTGTCGGTGATTTTTACAGGGATTCCTACTTGATTTGTTTTGATTTTTTCTTCAAAAGCATTAAAATTATCCCTATATGCCAAAAATCTTTTGAGATTTATCATCGAATCGGTTATATCTATGATTTCACATCCTTGGAAATTTTCTGAATCATTATTGTAATCTTCAATTATTTCTCTGCAATCTGGACAAAGTTTGCTAACAAATATTTCTATCATTTTTTCTCCTATAAGTTATATAATTAAATTTAAGGTTATTTTCGTAATAATCTTCTGATTTATTTACAATTTCAAAATTTTCGTCTTTATCAAAATTGTGAAGGAAGGTATCAGCGTCTTTTTTTGCATCAATTTTTGTAATAATTGCCTCATCACAAAAATCTAAGAGCAAGTCTACAATTTCTTTTCCACCGATTACAAAAACTTCTCTATCATTTTTATTTTCTCTTACATATTTTAAAATATTTTGTGGGCTATTAAAGACTAAAGCATCGTCAAGTTTTAAATCTTTATTTCTTGTCAAAACTATATTTTCTCTTTTGGGAAGAGCCCCATTCATGGACTTATAAGTTTTTCTTCCCATTATAACTATATTATTTAGGGTAAGGTCTTTGAAATGAGCCAAGTCTTTTTTTAAATGAAAAAGAAGTTTATTATCTTTTCCTATTCCAAAATCTCTATCTACAGCCAAAATTATTTTCATAATTGCTCCTTGTAAATTTATAATCTTCTTTTATTCTATCATTTTTGATAAAAAAATTGAATTTTTTAAATTGATATATCAAAAGTGATGGGAAATGGAAGTAAAAATGTTCACAAAAAAACTTCAAGCAGTTAGCTTGAAGTTCTAATTTTTTATTATTTAATTTTAGTACCAACCGTTGTTGTTCCAAAATGCTAGGGCATTATCCCATGAACCATATCTTTGTGCTACATATTGGTCTGCAACTCTTTCTTGGTTAGCTGGAGAATAATCTCCGTTTAAGTAAGCTGCTGATAATTGATATTTTCCAATATATTGTCCGTTTCTAGCATTGTAAGATCCACCAGATTCTCTTTGTGCTATAATTTGTTTTGCTGATGAATTATTAGCTGTATAATTTTGTGCTGGTGCTTGTGTTTGAGCAGGTGCTTGATAAGATTGAGCTGGTGCTTGGTATGTTTGTGCAGATGCTTGATAGCTACTTTCTTGACTTTGAACTGGTGCATAATTTTTATTTATAAAATCATTAGAAAGTCCTAGTAAACTATTGTGGATATATCCTTCTTTACCTTCAAAAACTACTTTAACGAATCCGTTGTTAGCTGCTGATTTTACTTCAACACTTTCATCTTTTTTAAGAACTTGATAAACTTCTGAATTTAAGTTGTCAGATTTTCTAAAGTTTGCTGGGCTTAAAATTTTAGCTGTTTCTGTAATATTAAACCATTGACCACCAACGTAAGCTTCTTTACCGTTGAATTTGATTTTTAACCAACCATCTGTTGATCCTAGAACTTCATAAGATTTGTCATCTGTTATAAGTCCAATTATATTATTTGATTCACTAGCGTCACTTCTTACATTAACAGCATTAGCTTTGCTTGCATCTTTAACTGCAGATGAAGCTTCAGCCTTATTTGATACTGTAAATAATGTTGGTAGTACGATTGCCGCTGCTAGAGCGTATTTTTTTAAATTTGTCATAATGATTACTCCTTTTTTGTGTTTTTTTAATTTATTGTAACTAATTAATAGTTTTTTTATGTTTTTCATTTCTTTTTCGTAACAATGGTTACAAAATAATTACAACTCGTTTTTACAAGCATTATAATATCCGAAGAATATGTAGAAAATATGTAGAAAAAATAAATTTTGTTTTCAAGTTTTATAAAAAACTATTTTTTGTTATAATATAAAAATATGAAAAGGAGTGAATTAATAATGAGCTTTGTAAAAGCAGAAAATTTTACTGACCAAGAACTTTTAAATTTTATAAAAGATGAATCATACAACGAATATTTGGCAAAAAAAGCCGACAAGGTAAGACAAGAAATTTATGGCAAAGACGTATATGTAAGAGGTCTAATTGAATTTACAAATTTTTGCAAAAATGATTGCTATTATTGTGGGATTAGAAAATCAAATTCAAATGTAGAAAGGTACAGACTTTCTTTTGATGAAATTATTACCTGTGCAAAAATTGGTTACAAATTGGGTTATAGAACTTTTGTTCTTCAAGGCGGAGAAGATTTATCTTATAAAGATGAAGATATTTGTAAAATTGTTGAGGAAATTAAAAAAATTCATCCTGATTGTGCTATAACTTTGTCGATTGGGGAAAGGTTAAAAAAATCATACAAGAAATTTTTTGATGCTGGTGCTGATAGGTTTTTATTAAGAGAAGAAAGTTCAAGCAAAGATCATTATTATAAAATCCATCCAAAAGAAATGTCTTTTGAAAATAGGAGAAAGGCTCTTTTTGATTTAAAAGAAATTGGTTTTCAAGTTGGGGGAGGTTTTATGGTGGATTCTCCTTATCAAACAGATGAAGATTTGATTTCTGATTTGAGATTTTTGCAAAAATTAAAACCAGATATGATAGGGATAGGTCCATATTTATCTCAACACGATACTCCATTTAAAAATATGAAAAATGGTTCGTACAAAAAAACTTTAAGACTTATTTCTATTTTAAGATTGATGTTTCCTTATTGTTTGATACCAGCTACGACGGCACTTGGAACAATAAATCCATTTGGAAGAGAAGAAGGCTTGAAGGCTGGAGCAAATGTCCTAATGCCAAATTTATCTCCAACATCTTATAGAGAACTTTATTCCTTATATGATAATAAAATTTGTACGGGCGATGAGGCGGCAGAGTGTAGAAATTGTTTAGAATTAAGAATAAAAAAAGCAGGCTACAATATAGTAACCCACAGAGGAGATGTGTCTTCTTATAAAAAAATGTATGAATAAAGGCTCTTTGTGAGCCTTTAAATTTCTATAATTTTTTCTTTTTTATTTTCAAAATATGAAATGTGGTCAAAGCCCAAATCTTTTAAATGTTTTATTCCATCATTTATTTTGTAGGAAATTGTGTCTGGGAAATGGGAATCTGAGCCTAGGGTTAGGATTTTTCCGCCTAGATTTTTATATTTTTCTAAAATTTCATCTTTTGGATTTGCGTAGGACAAATTATTTCTAAATCCTGCTGTATTATATTCGAAAGCTCTATTTGTTTTTATTAATTCTTTTAAAATTTCTTCAATCAAATCTTCATAAAGTGAAAAGTCTGGTATTACTGATTTGTCTTGGACATACCTATCAATGTAGTCTATGTGGCCTAAGCTTGAAAAATTTTTACATGATTTTACGCATTCTAGCATATATTCATAATATTTTTTAAAAAAATATTTTGGATTATTTTCTATATTTTTTCTATTTAGCCAAACATCTTTAAATTCTACGGCATGAATTGAGCCTATTACAAAATCAAATGGATTTTCGTCAATAAATTTATCAATTTTATCTGCATTTTCATAAGCCAATCCTATTTCAATTCCTGCCAAAATTTTTATTTGATTTTTATATTTTTCCCTAAGCTTATATATAGTAGAAAAATACTCATCAAGATCAAAGGAAATGTCCCTGTCATTTTGGCAAAAATTATCCAAGTGGTCTGTAAATGCCATTATTTTTATTTTATTTTTTATAGCTGATTTTACATTTTCTTCTGGATTTGTATTTGAATCAAAAGAAAAATGTGAGTGTAAATGTAAGTCTTGCATAATATTCCTTTCTTTTTTATTCTTCTTCCTTATATAATAACACAAAAAATTTTTTATTTTTATGTTAAATTTTATATTCTACTACAATTTTTTTTGAAAATTTGATATAATCATAAATAGAAGTTAAACAGGAGAGGGGAACAATGAAAAAAAGCAAAAAAATATTATTTTTGGCTCTAAGTATGTCTTTGGCATTTTCGCCAATTAATAGCATGATTTCAAATAAGGCAAATGTTGCTTATGCTGAAGATATGATGAGTGAGGATAAAGATTTAACTCTAGAGGAGTCTATACAAAAAGCTAAAGACTTTGTAAATTCAGAAGAATTTAAGCAATATACAAAAGAAGATCAAGACGCATATAAAAAATTAATTGAAGATTTAAAAGTTGAAAATGTAGAAGAGAAAAAAGAAGAAATTTTAAAATCTATTGATAGTATAAAATTACCTTATATAAAAAAACAATACGAAGATTTGAAAAAAGAAGTTTTCAACTTAAAAGCTGAATCTTTGTCTGATGATTTGAAAAAAGAACTTAATTCTTATAAAGATGCCGATGGTACTTATGAAGATTATAAAAAACAAATAGAAAATCTTAAAACTATTAAAACAAACATTGAAAATTACAATAAAGACTTAAAAAAATTCAAGGACATTTTAAAAGACGGCTTAGAAAAATATAAAAACCTTGACATTGATTTAAGAAAACAAAAATCAGTTTTGGATGATGCCAATTCAAATCTAGAAAAAGTAGAAAAAGCCATTGAAATCTTAAATAATAAGGTTAATGCATATAATGCTGAAATAACAGAGAAAAATAGACAAGAAAATCTTAAAACTTTGCAAAAAATTATAGATGAGGGAGAAAATACAAAAAGTAAGTATTATTATAAAAAATCAGACGAAAGTTTGAAAAATAATTTCAATCAAAGTCTTGATGCTATAAAGAAAGCATACAGCAAACTTCAAAACAAAGAAGAAGTTAATAATATTGATGATTTGGTAAAATCTTATAATACAGCTTACAACAATCTTAATGGAGATAAGTTTATGGCTGAACACAAAAAACTTGTTGATTATTTTGAAAAAAATAAGGGCAAATTATCTGCATCAAATCAAAAAAAATATGCTGATTTAATTAATGGATTACCAGATAAGGCTGATTCTAATTTGGATAGCATAAAAAAATTAAAAGCTGAAATAGAAAAAGCTATAGAAGAAAATCAACAAAAAGGGAAATTAAGTAAAGTATCAAGGAAAGTTGCAGTTAAAAAACAACCTGCCACGAAGAAAAGCCGTTCCTTTGTAAGAACAGGAGTAAAATCTGTAGGAATTGTTCTTGTAGTTTTAATCCTTGCAGGAGCTGGATACTTCTTACTATCAAAGAAAAATAAAAAATAAAAACAAAAAAATCTTCAAGTAAAACTTGAAGATTTTTTTATTGTTTATTATTTATTTGAAATATTTTTGCCCTTATCTATAACTTCCAATAATTCTTTCAAAACTTCTATCCTTGCTCTTATTTTTTCTCCATCGTCTGTATCTTTTATAAGCATTCTTGGAATAAGTTTTTCTGTTTCGTAAATTTTTGGAGTGTAGGCTCCCATGTTATCTCTAATGTGTGAATATGAAACGTGTTCTGCAAGGGCTACGTGGTGGGAATTATACATCAAAGTGTAGCCTGCAATGCCTGTCTTTTTTTGGTAGGGTTTTGAAATTCCACCGTCAATTACATATAATTTACCGTTTGCTCTTACGGGTTTTTTACCTTCTTTGACTCTTACTGGAACATGGCCGTTTATGATTCTTCTTCTTTCGCATTTTAAATCAAATTCATCCAAAATTTTATCGCAAATTTCTTCTTTTTTATTTAAATCATAATAGGCATTCATTTCTTCGTATTTTAAATTTTTATCATCAACCAATAAATTTTCAAAATATGAATATTGACTTTTGCCAAAAATTGGAGATTTTTTGCCACAAACCAAATACCAGCAAATATCTTGAGCAAATTCTTTTTTCTTTGAATCATTTGAAAAATAAGCATCTCTTGCAAGCTTATCAAAAATATCAAGCATGGCTTTTCCTTTATAGGATTTGCCATTTATAATTACTTCTTGGAAATTTCCATCAGAATCCATTGGAATACAGCCGTGAAATAAAAGTGAGCCGTTGGATTTTTTGTACATTGAACCATTTGTGTACATAAATTTAATGTGCTTATTTAAAAGAAGGTTTTTTGAAAATTCTTTTTGGAGGGTATCTATAATAAATTCTTCCTCATAGGTTAATTTACTAGGATTTTTTGGGTCAATAGTTGGGAAATTTGTATCAAGGAGTTTTGCTCCCTTATAGGTCATTTCATCAAAATTAATATGTTTTAATGAATTTCTATCATCCATATTAAAATCTGGATTTCTCTCAATAAGCAAGCTATCTAGTTTAAACCTAATTACACTCATAGCCTTATACATTTTTGCAGCCACATCCTTATTTACCTTGTCATAAATATTTTCTTCAAAAATTTTCGGCATAAATCTCTCACATGGGTCATCCCTATAAGTTTTCATCGAAAATTCATAAAGTGGTCTTAAATTTATTCCATAACCTTCTTCAATAAAGTCAAAATTATTGTAGGAAAATGCATTGCAAAGGCAAGCTGCAATCAAAGCTTTATTTCCACTAACAGCTCCCATCCAAGCAAGATCATGATTTCCCCATTGTATATCAACATTAGGAAAAGCAATCAATTCATCCATAATAACATGAGGCTCAGGACCCCTGTCGTAAATATCTCCAACTATATGGAGGCTATCAACAGAAATTCTTTGGATTAGGCTTGATAAAACAATAATAAAATCATCAGCAGCCTTATATTTTATAATATTTTCAATTATCTTTTCATAATATAGTTTTTTATTAAATTCAGAATCATTTGTGTACAAAAGTTCATCGATAATTTCCTTGTAATTTGTAGGAAATTTTTCTTTTACTGTATCTTTTGGATATTTTGTAGAAACAAACCTAAACAAATTTACAAGTCTGTGAATATTAATTGTGTACCAATCATCATCAACAATATTTTCTTCCTTTAATCTTACAAGTTCTCTTTCCGGATTATAAATCAAACTTGCCAAATCGTCTTGGTCTTTTTTTATTAAAGTATCACCAAAATATTGGCTAGTTTTATCCCTAATATTTCCAGCGGCTGACCTTAAAAGATGAACAAAAGCCTTGGCTTCCCCGTGAAGATCAGAAAAAAAGTACTCAGTTCCCTTTGGAAGATATAATTTTGCGTTTAAACCAATCAATTCATCAACCAAATGAGTCCTACTTGGATAATTTTCTCTAAGAAGATTTAAATATTTTTCGTTCATAACAAACCCTTTCATAATAATTTCAAAAAAAAGCAAGGCTAACCTTACTTTTTCTCTTTTCTATACCTATATTAAATTCAAAACAACTTACTTATTTTCTGTATCTTCTTTTCTATTACTTACAATATCTTTTTGATTTGTATTTCCCTCATCTTTTTTTACAAAAACTTGAGGATTTTCTTCTATCTTATTTTCTTTGGAATTTTTATCAGAAATTTCAATTTCTTTTTCATCTTCATTTGTTTTTTCAAAAGTTTTATTATCATCAACATTTATTTCATTGGAATTTTCTTCATCATAATAAACTTTGCTTTTTTCCCTAAGACCAATCATAGAACCAATAATAAGGAAAATATTAAAAAGATAAGATACAATAAAAATTTTATCCCTAAAAAACACATGGCCGATAATAGAAATAAAAATAAAGAAAAATCCTGTAAAAATATTAAATAAAAAATATTCCCCAAATTTTATAGATTTAAAAATCTTCCTATCTACAGATGCGATTAATATAAATAATAAAAAAAGCATCACAAACAAAATAGGTTTAATTATTTCAAGCGAAATATTTGAAAAGCCTAACAAATCAAAAATGGCAAAAACATAATTCCTATTTACCAATAAAGAAAACAAACTTGCCAAAAAAAGTGCCAAGCTAATAAACAAATAATAAATTGATGCTAGTCCTAAAAAAAACTTACTAATTTTTTTCATTAAATCCTCCTATTTAAATTAATTATACCACAAATATACAAAATCTACTTATCTATAAAAAACGATTTTTGATAAAAAATTTTATAGTATAATAAAAGAAAAGAAGGGAGATATTTATGGATTTTGACAAGGTAATAAATACAAGAGTTTCAACAAGAAAATATATAGATAAAAAAATTGAAAAAAATAATCTAGAAAAAATTGTAGATGCAGGAGTAAAAGCCCCAGTTGGAAACAGCTTATACGAAAATATGGCAATAACTGTAATAAGCAATAAGGATTTAATTCAAGAAATTTTAGAAGAAGCTAGAGAAATTGTAAATGATCCAAAAGCAAATCCAATTTATTCAGCTCCATATTTAATAATAATTTCAGCAAAAGAAGGACACATAACAAGACTTGAAGATACAGCTTGCATTATAGAAAATATGGCACTAAAAGCAACAGATCTTGAAATAGGCTCTTGTTATATAAGAGGAATGTTTGAAAGATTCGATAAAGATGCAAGATTTATCAAAAAATTAAATTTAGAAGATAATTTCTACCCAGTTCATGGTCTTATACTTGGGTATCCTAAAGAAAAATTACAAGGTAAAAATCATAAGATAAAAACAAATTATATAGACTGATTTATTTGACAAATTTACAAAAAAATATATAGTAAGTGAAAATCAAATAGAGATTAAAAAATAATTTGAAAAATCTCCTAAATTATTTGACATTTACTAGCGTGTAGTGATATAATAAACAATTGCTAGAATTCTAATTTAGCGAGATTTTTTATTTATGTAAAAAAGGCTTAGTTTTCTATTTTAAGCCTAGAAATTACATAAAAGGTCATAAGCAAAGTTTTAGGCTAAAAGCAAGATAAAGGAGTAATTTATAGTGCAATATCATAAAGAGTTATTTGGTAAAACTGAACGTGTTAGCTTTTCTAAATTTCCTCAAGTTCTTGATTTGCCAAACCTATTAAAAGTTCAAAAGGATTCTTATAGGTGGTTTGTCGAAGAAGGCTTGGGAGAAATCTTGGAAGATATTTCCCCAATCGAAGATTATAATGGCAATTTAATACTTGAATTTGTTGGATATGATTTTGATGATGAAACAAAATATACAATAGAAGAAGCAAAATACAAAGACACAACATATTCTAGAGACCTTAAAGTTAAGGCTAGGCTTATTAATAAGGAAACTGAAGAAGTAAAAGAGCAAGAAGTATTTATGGGAGATTTCCCAATGATGACAGACTCAGCAACTTTTGTAATAAATGGTGCTGAAAGAGTTATTGTAAGTCAGCTTGTAAGAAGTCCTGGAGTTTATTATGCATCAGAGCTTGATAAATCAGGAAATAAAATGTATTCTTCAACAGTTATACCTAACAGAGGAGCATGGATTGAATTTGATACTGACGCATCTCATACAGTAAATGTAAGACTTGATCGTACAAGAAAACTTCCAGCTACAACTCTTGTAAGAGCTTTACTTTTTGAAAATGATGAAGAAATAATTGAAGCTTTAGGAGATACTGAACATTTAAGAAACACTCTTGAAAAAGAAAATTCAGAAACAAGCGAAGAAGCTTTAATAGAAATTTACAAAAAATTAAAACCAGGAGACCCTGCCAGTCTAGAATCTGCACAAAATTTAATAAATAATCTTTTATTCGATGATAGAAGATATGACCTTGCTAAAGTAGGAAGATACAAATACAACAAGAAACTAGCTTTACACGAAAGGCTTATTGATCAAATTTCTGCAAAAGATGTAGTAAGTGATGAAACAGGCGAGCTTTTTGTAAAAGCTGGAGAAATGATAGATAGACAAACTGCTCTTAATATAGAAAATAGCGGAATTAATGTTGTAGACATAATTGTAAAACAAGAAAACGGTGAGGACAAAGAATTAAGAATTTGTGGAAACCACTTTGTTTATCTTGATTCTTTTGAAGAATTAGAAGGATTTGATCTTGAAGATCTTGAATTATCAGAAAAAGTATATTATCCAGTGATGAGAGAAATACTTGATGAAAATGAAGATAAAGAATCAATTATAAATGAAATTGAAAGAAGAAAAAAAGAACTTTGTCCAAAAAATATTGTAAAATCTGATATTCTTGCTGCAGTAAATTATCAATTTAACCTTTTTGAAGGAATAGGCGATGTTGATGATATTGATCACTTAGGAAATAGAAGAGTTAGAGGCGTTGGAGAATTATTACAAAACCAATTTAGAATTGGTCTTGCAAGAATGGAAAGAGTTGTAAGAGAGAGAATGACAACTCAAGATCCTGACCTTGCAACTCCTCAAGGACTTATAAATATAAAACCAGTAACAGCTGTAATAAAAGAATTTTTCGGTTCAAGTCAGCTTTCACAATTTATGGATCAAACAAATCCAATGAGTGAGCTAACTCACAAAAGGAGATTATCAGCTTTAGGACCAGGTGGACTTTCAAGAGATAGGGCAGGAGTAGAAGTAAGGGACGTTCACGATTCCCACTACGGAAGAATTTGTCCAATAGAAACTCCAGAAGGACCAAACATCGGTCTAATCACATCTCTTACAACTTATGCAAGAATTAATAAATATGGATTTATTGAAACACCTTACAGAAAAGTTGGAAAAGATGGACACGTAACAGATGAAATAGATTATCTAACAGCAGATGTTGAAGACAATTTCATAATTGCCCAAGCTAACGAGCCACTTGATGAAAATAATAGATTTATAAATGACCGTGTTTCAGGACGTGGTATAAATGGAGAAAATGATATTTATCCAAGAGAAAAAGTTGAATACATGGACGTTTCTCCTCAACAAATCGTATCAGTTGGAGCAAGTTTGATTCCTTTCTTGGAAAACGACGATTCAACTCGTGCTTTGATGGGTGCCAACATGCAAAGACAAGCAGTTCCTCTTTTAAAATCCCAAGCACCAATAGTTGCTACAGGAATTGAACATAGGGCTGCAAAAGATTCTGGTGTTTGTGTAGTAAGCAAAAATGCTGGAGAAGTTGTATATGTTGGAGATGAGAAAATCAGAATCAAAAGAGATTCAGATGGAGAAATTGATTATTATAGACTTCTTAAATTTAGACGTGCAAACCAAGGAACAACAATTAATCAAAGACCAATTGTAAAACTTGGAGAACATGTTGATGCAAACGAAATAATTGCAGATGGTCCATCAACAGAACAAGGAGAGCTTGCCCTTGGTAAAAATATTCTCATTGCTTTTACAACATGGGAAGGATATAACTACGAAGATGCTATGCTTTTAAATGAACAATTAGTAATGGATGATGTTCTTACATCAGTTCACATAGAAGAGCATGAATGCGAAGCTCGTGAAACAAAACTTGGTGCTGAAGAAATAACAAAAGATATTCCAAATGTTGGCGATGACATGAAGAAAAATCTTGATGAAAATGGTGTTATAAGAATCGGTGCTGAAGTTAAAAGTGGCGATATCTTGGTAGGAAAAGTTTCGCCAAAAGGAGAAACTGAACTATCTCCAGAAGAAAGATTATTAAGAGCTATCTTTGGAGAAAAAGCTCGTGAAGTTCGTGACACATCACTTACAGTTCCACATGGAGAAAGTGGTATTGTTGTTGATGTAAAAGAATATAACAAAAAAGATGGAGATGAGTTATCTCCAGGTGTAAATAAAGTTATTAGAGTTTTTGTTGCAACCAAAAGAAAAATTATGGTTGGAGATAAAATGTGTGGTAGACACGGTAACAAGGGTGTTGTTTCAAGAATTATGCCAAGAGAAGATATGCCTTTCCTACCAGACGGAACTCCAATCCAAATTTGTTTGAATCCATTAGGTATTCCTTCACGTATGAATATCGGACAAGTTTTGGAAGTTCACATGGGACTTGCTGCAAGAACTATGGGATGGAAGATTGCTACACCAGTATTTGATGGTGCTTTGGATACAGAAATAGAAGAAGCCTTAGAAGAAGCTCAAAAGACAGCTCCTTATGTAAATAAAACAGGAAAAATCAGACTTCGTGATGGTAGAACTGGAGAAGAATTTGATAATCCAGTTACAGTTGGAGTTATGTATATGCTAAAACTTCATCACATGGTTGAAGAAAAAATCCATGCTAGAAGTATTGGACCTTACTCACTTGTAACTCAACAACCTCTAGGTGGTAAGGCACAATTTGGTGGACAAAGATTTGGAGAAATGGAAGTTTGGGCTCTTGAGGCATATGGAGCAAGTCATACTCTTCAAGAAATGTTGACTGTAAAATCAGATGATGTTACTGGAAGAGTTAAAACTTACGAAGCAATTGTTAAGGGAGAAAATGTTCCAGAACCAGGCACACCTGAATCTTTCAAGGTATTGGTAAAAGAATTACAATCTCTAGCCTTAGATGTTGAGCTTTTAGATGAAGATGGAAACGTAATTGAAATTAAAGAAAATATAGATGAACAAGATAAGTTCTCAGAAGTTGAAAAGATTGATGCATCAAAAATTAGAAGCCAATCAAAAAAACTCAGTGGAGCAAATCTTTCAGCAAAAGAAGAGGAAAAAGTAGAAGTAACAGATTCTACTAATGAAGATATAGAAGAGCTAGAAGATTAAGGGGGATTTTTTGTCAGAATTACAAGAATTTGGTGCTATGAGAATGAAAATAGCATCTCCTGAAAAAATCAGATCATGGTCCCATGGCGAAGTAAAAAAACCAGAAACTATAAATTACAGAACACTTAAACCTGAAAAAGATGGTTTATTCTGTGAGAAAATTTTTGGACCAACCAAGGATTATGAATGCTCTTGTGGTAAATACAAGAGAATTAGGTATAAGGGTGTTGTTTGCGAAAAATGTGGTGTTGAAGTAACAAAATCTAAAGTAAGACGTGAAAGAATGGGACATATTGAACTTGCAGCTCCTGTAAGTCACATATGGTATTTTAAAGGTAATTATCCAGATGATACAGAATTTCAAGCTGAAATGGGAGCAGAAGCTGTTAAAAAACTTCTTGCTAACATGGATCTTAAAAAAGAATATGAATCTTTAATGAAAGAACTTGAAGATGCAAAAGGACAAAAGAAAGTTAGAATTTCTAGAAGACTTGAAGTTGTCGACGCATTTTTAACAAGTGGCAATAAACCAGAATGGATGATACTTGATGTACTTCCAGTTATGCCACCTGAACTTAGACCAATGGTTCAACTTGAAGGTGGAAGATTTGCAACAAGTGATTTAAATGATTTGTATAGAAGAGTTATAAATAGAAATAACAGATTAAAAAGACTTCTTGATGTAATAGTTGTAGGTCCAAATCTTAAATTTAACCAATGTGGTTTGCCACAAGAGATGGCTCTAGAATTATTTAAACCTTTTATTATGAATAAGGTTGTAGAAAAAGACCTTGCTCATAATTTAAAATCTGCAAAGAAAATGGTTGAGAAAAAAGATCCAAGAGTATATGAAATACTTGAAGATGTAATAAAAGACCATCCAGTTTTATTAAACCGTGCTCCGACACTTCACAGACTTGGTATCCAAGCTTTTGAACCGGTTTTGGTTGAAGGAAAGGCGATGAAACTTCATCCACTTGCTTGTCCTGCTTTTAACGCTGACTTTGACGGGGACCAAATGGCAATCCATTTACCTTTATCAAATGAAGCTCAAATTGAAGCAAGACTTTTAATGATGTCAACAAACAATATTCTTGGTTTAAAAGATGGTAAGGCAATTACAACCCCATCTCAAGATATGGTTCTTGGTGCATATTATCTAACAACTATAAAAGAAGGTGCAAAAAAATTGTAAATTCTTCAGTTGGTAGATTTATCTACAACGAAGGAATTCCACAAGATTTAGGATATGTAAATAGAAAAGAAGATCCATATTCTCTAGAAGTTGATCAAGTTACATCATCTGGTGTATTAAAAGAAATTGTTGATCGTTGCTTTAGAAAACATGGAAATATTAAAACAGCTTCAGTTCTAGATTATATAAAATCAACAGGCTATAAGTTCTCAACTCTTTCAGGACTAACAGTTTCTATGTCAGACGTTACAATTCCACATCAAAAATGGGATATAGTTTCAAAGGCTGATAGCGAAGTTGATAAGTATGAGAAACTTTATAGACGTGGATTTATAACAGATAATGAAAGATACGAAAAAGTTATAGATATTTGGAGAGAAGCAACTGATGAAGTAACAGCAGCTCTACTTGACGAATTAAAATCTGACAATAATATTAAAATATTTGCAGATTCTGGAGCCCGTGGTTCTACAAACCAAATTAGGCAATTAGGCGGAATGCGTGGACTTATGTCAAGAGCTGATGGAAAAATCATAGAAATTCCTATAAAGGCTAACTTCCGTGAAGGACTTTCAGTACAAGAATACTTTATTTCAACACACGGTTCTCGTAAGGGACTTACAGATACAGCTTTAAGAACTGCCGATTCAGGATATTTGACAAGAAGAATGGTAGATATTTCTCAAGATGTTATCGTAACAGAAGATGATTGTGGTACAGATGGATTTGTAGTTGCTCGTGAATTTAAAGATGGCAACGAATTAATCGAAAATTTATTTACAAGAATTGTAGGACGTACATCATTTGAAGATATTTATGATAATGATGGGGAACTTATAGTTGGTAAAAATCAAATCATTGATGAAGATAAGGCCGACAATATTGTAGCTAATGGAATTAAAGAAGTTAAACTTCGTTCAGTTCTAGAATGTAAATCTAAACATGGCGTTTGTGAAAAATGTTATGGTAGAAACCTTGCTACAGGTAAAAAAGTAAATATTGGAGAGGCTGTAGGAATTATAGCTGCTCAATCAATCGGAGAGCCAGGTACTCAGCTTACAATGAGAACCTTCCACTCAGGAGGAATTGCAGGAGTAGGAATTACTCAAGGTCTTCCAAGGGTTGAAGAGTTGTTTGAAGCAAGAAAACCAAAAGGACTTGCATTTATTGCTGAAAATTCTGGTACAGTTTCACTAATTCAAAATGAAAAGAAAACTGACGTTGAAATCTTATCAGAAGATGGATATTCTAAAAAATATAATATTCCATTTGGTGCAAGACTTTTAGTTTCAGAAGGCGATGTGGTTGAAAAAGGACAACAACTTACAGAAGGTTCCCTTGATCCACACGATGTATTAAAAGTTTTAGGAAAAGTTGGAGTTCAAGATTATATAACCAAAGAAGTTCAAAAGGTTTATAGACTTCAAGGTGTAGAAATTGACGATAGACATATAGAAGTTATTACAAAGCAAATGCTTAAAAAAGTAAAAATAGAAGATGCTGGAGATACAGAATTTTTACCAGGTTCATTGCAAGAAATTAGAGAAGTAAGAATTGCAAATGAACAAATGGAAGAAGAAGGCAAAAAGCCATGTAAATATTCTCAACAACTTCTAGGAATTACAAAAGCATCACTTGCTACAGAATCTTGGCTATCAGCAGCATCTTTCCAAGAAACAACAAGAGTTTTAACAGATGCATCAATAAAAGGAAAAGTTGATGATCTAAAAGGACTAAAAGAAAATATAATCATAGGAAAACTAATACCAGCAGGTACAGGAATGAAAGTCTACAATGACTTTGATATTAACTATGAAAATAAAGATCTAGAAGATGCACAAATCCAAATGAATATAGAAGAAGTAGAAAATAGAGAAAAAGAAGCGTTAAATGAATAAAAAACAAGAGCCGGCATAAAGCCGGCTCTTTTATATTGTGTTTATTAAATTTAAAACTACAAATACCAATAATAAAATTATAGTAAGTTTTTTGTATTTTATATTTTTTAAATCGAAATTAACTTTTTGAACTTTTGCTAGAAATATGGAAAAAATCAAAAATCCTAGGGAATAAATTAATGATCTTGTCAAAGATTCTTGTTGACTGTTTTTATAAATGTAAAAAAAAGCCAAATATTGAATAAGCAAAACTAAACTTGCAGCACAAGGAAGAGCATGAATATATTGTCTGTAATTTTCTTTAGAATTCATAAAATTCTCCTTTCCTATAAATTCATTATAGGGGATTTATTGTTAATATACAAATTAATTTTTAAGTGACTATTGCAAATTTATAATAAATAATTTAGAAAGAGTCACTTTTTATTTTTAAAAAAATTAAGATAGAATAAATAAAAACACATTTAAGGAAAAAGATTTCTTAGTTATAAATATAAAGTAATTGTTAAAATTAAAACATATATTAATATTTAGTGAAATCGATTGACATGAGTATTAAAAAGATTTAAAATTTAATTAAGTATAGTTTTAATATATAAAAATATGTATATATGATTTTAAATAAAAAGGAGAAGCTATGGCAAATATTTTAGGACCAGATGAGATTTTGGACAAGGTTAGTGATGCTTATGTAAAAAAAGCTAGGGCAAACACAAAAAGACTTTTTATCCTTTCATTTTTGGCAGGAGCTTTTATAGCTTTTGCAGCAGCAGGATCAAGTTTTGCATCTTTTAATTTGCTAGCAAATAAAGATACTTTGGGTCTTGGCAAATTAGTTCAAGGTTTGTGTTTTACTCCAGGTTTAATTTTTGTTCTTATTGCAGGGGCTGAGCTTTTTACTGGAAATAATTTAATGCTTATTTCTGTATATGACAAAAAAATCAATATTAAAGAGCTTTTAAGAGCTTGGGGCATTGTTTATCTGGGCAATTTTATTGGATCGGTTTTTGTGGCATTTTTAATGTTAAAATCTGGTCAATGGGAAGCATGCGATTCTATGCTTGGGGCAAGAACAATTTTAATTGCAAATTCTAAGGTAAATCTTGGATTTTCTGAGGCTTTTATCCTTGGTATTTTTTGTAACTGGCTAGTTTGTTTGGCTGTTTGGATGTCTTTTGGATCTGATAGTCAAGTTGGCAAGATGCTTTGTGCATTTTTCCCAGTAATGTTGTTTGTTCTTTCTGGTTTTGAACATAGTATTGCAAATATGTACTATATTCCAGCAGGAATTTTTGCAAAATCTGTTCCAGCTTATGCGGCTGCAAGTGGACTAGGAGATGGACTTACATCACTTACTTGGTCAGGATTTTTCATCCATAACTTAATTCCAGTAACTTTAGGTAATATTGTTGGTGGAGGAATTTTTGTAGGTTTAGCTTATTGGTTATCATTGAGAAAAAAAGAGGATTAAATATGAAAACTATAAAAGGAAATTTTGTTTTTGACAAAGAAGAAAATAGAGAAAAAATTAATGAATTTAAAAGATTTATAGAAAAAAACAAGGATAGAAAAGGTCCTTTGATGCCGGTTTTACAAGAGGCTCAAAGTATATTTGGATATTTGCCAGATGAGATGATGGAACTTATTTCAAATAAACTAAATATTCCCCTAGCAGAAGTTTATGGGGTTGCAACTTTTTATTCACAATTTACCTTTATACCAAAGGGAAAAACTGATATACATATTTGTCTTGGAACAGCTTGCTATGTAAAAGGGGCTGCTGACATTTTAAATGAATTTGAACAAAGACTTGGTATAAAAAAGGGCGAGACCACTCCGGATGGAAAATTTTCTATTTCAGAGACAAGGTGTCTTGGAAATTGTGGAGCAGCACCTGTAGTTGAAATAAATGGTGAGCAAGTAGAACATTTTACAAAAGATGATGTTTCTAAAGTTTTGGAAGAAAATAAGTAGGTGAATTATGTTAAATTTGGAATATCTTGAAAAAATAAAAGAAAATACACAAGTTTCTCACCCGGAAAAACTTGAAAAAACTGATGATATTCAGGTTAAAATTGCCCTAAGAAATTGTGGAGTTATTGATCCAAGAAGTATTGATGAGTACATAGCAAGGGGCGGATATTTTGCCCTACATAAGGCCCTATCAGAAATGGATAGGAAAGAAATTATTGAAATTATTTCAAATTCAATGCTTCGTGGAAGAGGAGGAGCTGGTTTTCCTACTGGAAAAAAATGGCAAACAGCCTTTGATTATGATGTAGATAAAAAATATATAATTTGTAACGCCGATGAGGGAGATCCTGGTGCTTATATGGATAGGTCAATTCTTGAAAATGATCCACATTCAGTTCTTGAGGCAATGGCTATTGCAGGATATGCAATTGGAAGTGATGAAGGATTTATTTATGTAAGGGCTGAATATCCAAAAGCTGTTGAAAGTTTAAAATATGCCATAAAAGATGCTGAAGAAAAAGGTTTTCTAGGCAAAAATATAATGGATTCTGGTTTTAATTTTACAATTGAATTAAGACTAGGTTCAGGTGCTTTTGTTTGTGGAGAATCTACAGCTTTGATGGAATCAATTGAAGGCAAAAGAGGAATGCCAAGAGTTAAAATCCACCGTACAGCTTTTAGGGGCTTGTGGCAAAAACCTACAGTTATAAATAACGTAGAAACTTTGGCAAATGTTGCTCAAATTATTATAAATGGTGCTGGTTGGTACAGAAGTATTGGTACAGAAAAATCTCCTGGAACCAAAGTTTTCTCCTTGGTTGGGGATGTAAAAAACAGTGGATTGATCGAAGTTCCTATGGGAACAACTTTAAGAGAAATTATTTATGATTTGGGCGGAGGAATTGAAGGCGACAAAGAATTAAAAGCTGTCCAAACTGGTGGACCATCTGGTGGATGTATTCCTGCAAAATATTTGGATTCATCCGTAGATTATGAAACTTTAAAAGAATTAAATTCTATAATGGGTTCAGGTGGAATGGTAGTCATGGATGAAAATACTTGTATGGTTGACATAGCAAGATTTTTCCTTGACTTTACTTGTGATGAATCCTGTGGAAAATGCGTTCCTTGTAGGGAAGGTACAAAGAGAATTTTGGAAATTCTTGAAAGAATTGTTGCAGGAAAGGGAAAAATGGAAGATATAGATAGACTTGAAGAGCTAAGTGAATTAGTAACAGAGGCTTCTCTTTGTGGTTTGGGAAAATCAGCAGCCTTTCCAGTAATTTCTACCTTAAAATATTATAGGGATGAATACATAGACCATATTGAAAATAAACACTGTCCAGCTGGATCTTGTAAGGCATTATTATCCTATAAAATCGCAGATAATTGTATAGGATGTGGAACTTGTAAGAGAAATTGTCCTGTTGGATGTATTAGTGGAAAAGCTAAAGAAAAACATACAATTGATCAAGAAAAATGTATCAAGTGTGGAACTTGCTATAATGTTTGTCCAATAAAACCAAAAGCTGTAGTAAAGGGATGATCTTATGACAGATATTACAATAAAAATTAATGGAAAAGAAATAAAAACTCAAAAAGATAGGTTTATTTTGGATATAGCAAGGGAAAATGGGATAGAAATTCCTGCGATTTGCTATGATCCAAGTCTTGATGCCTTTGGTGGATGTAGACTTTGTATAGTTGAAATTACAAAAAATGGTAGAAGTAAAATTGAAACATCTTGTTCAGCAAGGGCAAGTGATGGGATGGAAGTAAAAACTCAAACGGAAGAATTAAGAGAAAAAAGAAGAAATATCTTACAACTTTTACTAGATTCTCATCCAAATGACTGTCTAACTTGTCAAAAAGCTGGAACTTGTCTTTTACAAAAATATGCCTATGAATATGATGTAAAATTTAGGGACCATGATGGGGCAAAAAGAGAAGAAAATTATGATTTATCAAGCCCTTATATTTATAAAGACAATTCAAAATGTATTCTTTGTGGAAAATGCGTACAAATTTGTAAACAAGTAGAAGAAAGAGCGATTTTATCTTTTGCCGACAGGGGATACGATTCTTATATAGCTTGCGATTTGGGAGAAGATTTTGCTCATTCCTATTGCGTTTCATGTAACAGATGCGTTTCAATTTGTCCTGTTGGGGCCTTGGTTGATAGAAGGCTTATGGGAAAAATTAGAAATTTTGAAGGAGAAACCAAAGAAGTTAAGTGCAAGGTTTGTGATTATGGATGTGATTTTAATCTTCATTCAAAAGATGGCAAAAATATTGCAATAAGTGCAAAAAAACCTGGAAGTGGAAGACCTCTTTGCTTAAAGGGAAGAATGATGACAGAGTTGATGTTTTTGGATAATCCAGATAAACCTTACATGAAAGGGGCTGGAGAGTTTAAAGAAAGTAATTGGATTACTGTCACAGGTTTAAATAATGTTTATAAAAAAATTGAAAAAATAGAAGACAAAGGAGAATAATATGAAAGTCATAATTAATGATTTTGAATATAATCTTGATACTCCTAAGACTATTCTTGAATTTTGTAAGGAAATTGGCATAGAGATTCCAACCCTTTGTAAGGATGAAAGACTTTTGCCAAATGGAGCTTGTAGGCTTTGTATAGTTGAAATCGAAGGATACAAAACTCCAGTTACAGCTTGTTCACAAAAAATAAAAGATGGGATGAAAATTTATACTCACAGTGAAAAAATAATGAAAATGAGAAGAGAAATTTTGGATTTATTATTTTCAAACCATCCAAATGATTGCCTATCTTGTGATAAGTCTGGAAAATGTAAATTACAAAATTATTGCTATGAGTATGGAATAAGTGAGGGATCTTTTAAAAGAGAGATAAAAGATTTACCAATTGATTTTTCAAATAAATTTTATTCTTACGATCCTAACAAGTGTATAAAATGTGGGATTTGTGTAAGTGTGTGCAATAATCTCCAAAATAGCAACGCCATAAGTTTTGTTGATAGGGGATTTGATACATATATTGGAACCCCTATGGATAAGGGACTTGGTTTTTCAGATTGTGTTTCTTGTGGAAATTGTGTTTCAGCTTGTCCAGTTGGAGCCTTAAATCCTAAGAAAAAATACGAAGAAGATAAGTTTAGGTATTGGGAAGTTCGTAAAGTTCAAACAACTTGTTCATATTGTGGTGTAGGTTGCCAAATAAATTTACTTATTAAAGGAAATAGGATTGTTGAAGTTGAACCAATTAATACAATTCCAAATGGTGGGCTTTTGTGTGTAAAAGGAAAATTTGCCCACAAATTTGTAAACCATCCTGATAGACTTACAAAACCTCTTATTAGAAAAAATGGAAAATTGGTTGAAGCATCTTGGCAAGAAGCCTACAGAGTCATAAAAGAAAAATATGATGAGACAATGGAGAAAAAAGGTCCAGATGGATTTGGAGGATTTTCTTCAGCAAGATGTACAAACGAGGAAAATTATTTATTCCAAAAATTTGTAAGGACAGTTTTTAAAACAAATAATGTCGATCACTGTGCTCGTCTTTGCCACGCATCAACCGTAGCAGGTCTTGCAAACACTCTTGGAAGTGGAGCGATGACCAACAGTATTGCAGAAATTGAAGGAACCGATGCCTTTATAATAATTGGAACAAATACAACGGAAAACCATCCAGTTATTGGAACAAAAATCAAAAAAAGAGTAAAAGAAGGGGCAAAACTTATAGTTATAGATCCTAGGGAAATTGAACTTGCAGATTATGCTGATATTTATTTACAAATAAAACCTGGAACAAATATTGCGGTTTTAAATGGCCTAATGCATATAATTTTAAAAGAAAATCTTCATGATATGGATTATATTAATGAAAGATGCGAAGGTTTTGAAGAATTTAGAAAAACTGTAGAAAAATATACGCCAGATTTTGTGGCAGAAATTTGCCACATAAATAAAGATGATTTGATAAAAGCTGCAAGAATGTATGCAAAAGCAGAAAAGGGAGCTTTGTATTATTCAATGGGAATCACCCAACATTCTTCAGGAACAAATGGAGTAAGGTCAACTTCAAACTTACAAATGCTTACAGGAAATGTTGGATTTGAATCTACAGGAATAAATCCTTTGAGAGGACAAAATAACGTTCAAGGTGCTTGTGATATGGGAGCTCTTCCTACAGATTATACAGGATATCAAAAAGTATTTATTGATCCTGTAAGAGAGAGAATGGGAGAGTTTTGGAAAAGAGATCTTCCAGATAAAAAAGGTTTGACAATTACAGAAATGATGGATGCGGCAGACAAAGGAGAGCTTTCATTTTTATATATAATGGGAGAAAATCCTATGATTTCAGATCCAGACCAAAATCATATCAAAAAAGCCTTGAAAAAATTAGATTTTTTACTTGTTCAAGATATTTTTCTCACTGAAACAGCAGAATTTGCTGATGTAGTTTTACCAGCAGCATCTTTTGCAGAAAAAGATGGAACTTTTACAAATACAGAAAGAAGAATTCAAAGAATAAATAAGGCAATTGATCCTATTGGAGATTCCAAAGCTGATTGGCAAATTTTGATGGAAATTTCTACACTTTTGGGATATGAAGAATATTATGAAAATCCTAGTGAAATTATGGATGAAATTGCAGGATGTACTCCTTCATATGGTGGAATTTCTTACAAAAGACTTAAAAACGAAAGTCTCCAATGGCCATGTACAAACAAAGACCACCCTGGAACAAAATATTTACACAAAAATACAATGGCAAGGGGCAAGGGACTTTTTGTACCAATAGATTATGAAGAAAGCAAGGAACTTCCAGATGAAAAATATCCATTGATTCTTACAACTGGAAGAATGCTTTACCAATATCACACAAGAACTATGACAGGAAAAATTGAAGGATTAAGTGAAATTGCAGGAAAATCTTATATAGAAATTTCCCCACAAACTGCAAAAATTTACAATATAAAAAATGGTGAAAAAATCAAAGTTTCATCAAGACGTGGAAGTGTGGAATCTTATGCGAAAGTAACGGAAAAAATAAATCCAGGAGTTGTATTTATGCCTTTCCATTATGTTGATGGACCAGCAAATAGGCTGACAAATCCAATTCTTGATCCAATTGCAAAAATTCCTGAGCTTAAAGTTGCAAGTGTTATGATTGAAAAAATAGAAAGGGGCTCTTATGTATGATCCAATAAAAATAATTAGCCTTGCCATGGAAATGGAATTATATGGGCACAATTTTTATAAAGATAATGCAGAAAAAAGTCAAAATCTACAAACCCAAGCAGTTTTTAAAAAATTATCAAAAATTGAGTGGGGTCATTATGAATATCTAAAAAATCTTCTTTCCAAATACAAGGGAGAAGATGTGGATGAAAAAGATTTGACTTTGCCAAAAGACAATGCGGAAGAATTTTTTGACCAAAGAAAAGAAAGCGAAAATTTGGACCAAAATTTGGAGCAATCCATGATTCCTGATATGAATGTTTTAAGAATGGCATATCTTATTGAGGAAGATTTTAGGGATTATTATAAATCAATGGCAAAAAAAGTTGATGATGGCGAATTGAAAGAAATTTTGGAAAATTTTTCTACTTGGGAAGATGAACACGCAAATATTTTCAAAAAAGAATATGATAAGTTGATGGACCAATACATGAACATTAGCTGGGGTGGCTGATGGGAAATAAAAAAATGACAGCTCTCCTTCTTTGCGGAGGAAAAAGCACAAGGATGGGAGTTGATAAACAAAAGTTATCCTATAATGGTGTCTATTTGATTGACACCATTATAGAAAACTTGGCGAAAAATTTTGATCAAATCATAATTTTGTCAAATGAAAAAAACTTTTTTGAAAATAGGTATAAAAATTATAAAAATGATATACTAATAAAAGAAGATATAATAAAAAATATTGGCCCCTGTGCAGGATTGTATAGTGGCCTTATTTATGCAAAAAATGAGGATAATTTCTTGATTGCCTGCGATATGCCATATTTTAATCAAGCTTACATTGATTTTTTGAAGGAAAAATCCTATGAAAAAATTTTGGCCTACAAAAATGAAAAATATTATGAGCCATTTTTTGCCCTATACAAAAAAGAATTGGCAAATGATTTGGAAAAATACATAAAAAAGGGCGGACGCAGTTTGAATGGATTTTTAAGAGAAATTTCTCCTACTGTGATAGAAAAAGAAGAAATAAAAGATATTAAAAATATAGAGAAAATTTTTAGAAATTTAAATTATCCTGAAGATTGGAAAAAATTTATAGAAGAGAGTAAAAATGAATTCAGTTAAAAAATACAAAATTGAAAAAATTGAAAAGAGCAAAGACCTAAGCTTTATGGATGAGGTCATTGTTGAATATCCTTTAGAAATTTATGTAAATGGGGAAAAATTTACAAGACTAACATGCACTCCAATTGAAATAGAAAATCTTGTCATAGGTCATCTTTATAGTGAAAATATTATTAATTCAATAAATGATATTAATAATTTGAAAATAGAAGGGAACAAAGCTTATGTTGATTTAGACAAAGAAAAATCTCAAAAAAATATAAGTGAGATAAAAAATCAAACAATTGATAGGGAAAAACTATTTGAATTTTCCAAAAGATTTCAAAATGAGTCCGAAATTTTTAAAAGAACAGGTGGAGCTCATTCTTGTGCTCTTGTAAAAAATTATGAGATTATAAAGTTTGAAGAAGATGTTTCAAGAAGTAATGCCGTTGATAAATTAATTGGCTATATTTTAAAAAATGAAATTGACCTATCTGATAAATTTATTTTTACATCTTGTAGGATAAGTGAAATAATTTTGGAAAAAATTTCAAATATAGGTTTTAACCTTCTTATTTCCCAGTCATGCCCAACAAGTTTGGCAGTTGATTTGGCAAGGGAGAAAAATATAAATTTAATAGGTTTTGCAAGAGGCGAGAGATTTAACATTTATAAAAAAAATGAAAATATTTCGATAAAATGAGGTTGGTATGGATTTATTAGATGTTGTAAAAATTGATGAGGCTATTGACTTACAAGTTTCTTTGATGGAAAAAATTGGATATAAGAAAAAAATCCGGATAAAAACTTGCCATTCTTTGGGCTATATTTTGGCTAAGGATTTGATTTCAAAAGATGATTTGCCATGTTTTAAGAAAAGCACCATGGACGGCTATGCCATAAATTATAAGGATAGTCTTGGGGCGACTGATTCTATTCCTTCAATGTTAAAAGTTATTGAAGAAATTCAAATGGGAAATATTCCCCAAAAAAAATTAAAAAGAGGCGAGGCTTCAAAAATTTATACTGGCGGCATGGTTCCAGAAGGAGCAGATGCAGTTTTACCCATAGAATATACAGAAATTTTGTCCAAAAAATTAATTTCAATCAGTAAGCCGGTTGTTTTTATGGAAAATATTATAGATATTGGCGATGATTCAAAAATTGGAGATATTTATGAAAAAGAAGGAAAAATCATAGATCCTGAAACAATAGCCATGGCTGCAAGTTTGGGCTATGAAAAAATTGAAGTTTATGACAAATTAAAATGTAAAATTTTATCAACAGGAGATGAGATTATTCCGGTAAATTCAAATCTAGTTCCAGGAAAATCAAGAGATATTAATTCTTATATGCTTTACTCTTTGTTAGAAAAGATGGGAATTGATGTTATTTCTATCAAACATTTAGAAGATAAAAAAGACCTTATAAAAAAAGAGCTTGAAGAGGATTTGGATTTGATTATAATTTCTGGTTCATCCTCAAAGGGAAACAAGGATTTTGTTCCAGAAATTTCAAAAGAGTTAAATCCTGGAATGATTTATCACGGAATTTCTATAAAACCTGGAAAGCCAACAAGTTTAAGCCAAAATAACAATACTATGATTCTAGGACTTCCTGGAAATCCTATCAGTGCCTATGCAGTATTTAGGACGATTTTTCAAAAAGCCTATGAAAAATATTTTAAAATTGATAAAAATTTAAAAATAAAATGCAAAATCAAAAGAAATATTGCTAATACTTCAGCAAAAACCATGATTTGTCTTGTAGAAATTAAAAAAGAAGGAGACGAGCTTGTGGCAAGTCCGATTTTTGGATTTTCCAATAATGTTTCCCTACTAAAAAAAGCCAAGGGCTATATTGTAATTGATGAGTACGTTGAAGGAATAAAAGAAAACGAAAAAGTGTGGGTGAATCTTATTAGATGAGAAATATTTATTTAGATACAAAAGAATTAGAAGAGGCAATAGAGATTTTCCACGAAAATATTGGGGAATTTTTTGCAGATGAAAAAAGTGAAATTATAGATTCCAAAGATGCTTTTGGAAGAGTTTCAAAAAATGCAATTTTTGCAAAATATTCATCACCAGCCTACCATTCATCAGCCATGGATGGGGTTATGGTAAAAAGTGAGATGACAAAACTTGCAAGAGAAAATAAACCCTTGTTTTTAAAAAATGAAGATTTTATTTATTGCAATACGGGTTCCGCCTTAATAAAACCCTATGATGCAGTAATAATGATAGAAGATGTGGAAATTCAAGAAGATGGAATTGTAATTTTAAAACCTGTAAATGCTTGGGAAAATATAAGAATTCAAGGAGAAGATGTAATCGAAAAAGATTTGATTTTTACATCTTACCATAAATTTAGGTCGGTCGATCTTTCCGTTTTAATTTCTGCAGGAATAAATGAAATTGAAGTTTTAAAAAAACCTGTAATTGGAATTATTCCATCTGGAAATGAAATAATTGATAACAAAGAAGACTTGGTCAAAGGAAAAATTATCGAATCAAATTCTTCCATGCTAGATTCTATGGCAAAAGAGTGTGGATTTGAAACAATAATTTATCCGATTGTAAAAGATGAAAAAGCACAGATTAAAAATGCCCTTATTAAGGCTCAAAAAGAATGTGATTTTGTAACATTAATTGCAGGAACTTCAGCGGGAAGTAAGGATTATACAAGAGAAATTGTAGAAGAAATTGGGGAGGTTTTTGTCCACGGACTTTCGATAAAACCAGGAAAGCCTGCAATTCTTGGAAAAATTTCCAAAACTCCCTTTGTTGGACTTCCGGGCTATCCGGTTTCAACCCACATAGTTTTTGATAAAATTGTTCTTCCTACTCTTCTTAAAAAAATGAGAATTATTTCAGATGATAAAATAAAAATTAAGGCAAAACTTACTAAACCTGTAATTTCCTCATTAAAAAACAGGGAATACATAAGGGTAAAAATTGGTTTGGTTGATGGAGAAATTATCGTAACACCACTTGATAGGAAGGCTGGATCCCTTTTTTCTCTATCAGAATCAGACGGTTATTTAATTATTGATAGAAATATCGAAGGATACAACAGAGGAGATTTGGTAGAAGTCACTCTTCATAGACCAATTCCAAAAAAAGTTTTTGAAAACAGGATGGTTTCGATTGGATCTCACGATATAGTTTTGGATATTTTAAATGATTTATTTGCAAAAGATAATAAGCTTACAAGAATTTCCTCATCCCATGTTGGTTCTTTGGCAGGACTCAAGGCCCTAAGCCAGGGCGATTGCTTGCTTGCTCCTTCTCATTTGCTAGATCAAAATGGAACATATAACAATGAGGCAATTGATTTATTTTTTGAAAAAGAAGAAGTTTCAAAAATAAATGTGGTTGGTCGTAGGCAGGGGATTTTTGTTCAAAAAAATAATCCATTAAAAATAAAAACAATAGAAGATCTTTTAGATAAAAAAATGGTAAACAGGCAAAGAGGAGCAGGGACTCGTCTTTTGTTTGATTATTTGTTGAAAAATAAAAATATTGATCCAGAAACAATAGATGGCTATGACAATGAGGTGACTACACATTTATCAGCTGCCCTTGCAGTAAAAAATGGAGATTGTGATTTTTCGATTGGAGTTGAATCAGCTGCCATAAAAATGGATATAGGTTTTATTTACCTAAAAGATGAAGAATATCAGTTTATAATAAAAAAAGAAAACTTAAATCTTGATTCAATCAAAGACTTAATTGAAGTTTTAAAATCAGCTGAATTTAAAAGAAAAATGAAAGACTTAGGTGGGTATAATACTAAAGAAAGTGGAAATATTTTATAGGAGGATAATATGAAAATTAAAAAATTACATTTATTGGCACTTACTTTGTTATTTGGACTAACAGGATGCGGAAAAAATACGGAAGAAATAAAAACAGATTCCAATGTAAATTCTACAAGCAATGAAATTGTGGAAAGCTCAAACGAAAATACAAGCGAAGAAAAAATTGTAAAGCTTACAACAACAACTTCCGTTAATGATTCAGGTTTGATGGATTATTTGAGAGATGATTTCAAAAAAGATACAGGTCTTGAAATGGAAATTGTTTCAAAAGGAACAGGAGCTGCAATCGAAGATGCAAAGGCAGGAAATGCAGATGTAATTTTGGTTCACTCAAAAGATGCGGAAGAAAAATTCATCGAAGAAGGATATGGACTTGAAAGAAAACCATTCATGTATAACTACTTTGTAATAGTTGGACCGAAGGATGACCCAGCAGGCATCAAAGGCAAAGATGCAGAAGAAGCATTCAAATTAATTAGCGACAATGCTGCAAGATTTGTATCAAGAGGAGATGACTCAGGTACACACAAAAAAGAAAAGAAAATCTGGGAACAAGCAGGTGTTGATCTAGCAAATCTAGAAACAATGGATAACTATAGCTCACTAGGAGATGGTATGGGTGCAACACTAACATTCGCATCAGAAAATGGCGGATACGCATTAACAGACTTAGCAACCTTCCTATCAATGGAAAATGATTTAGATTTGGAAGTTTTAGTTGACCAATCAGATGCTCTTAAAAATGTTTATTCAATTATTATAGTAAATCCTGACAAAGTAAAAGGAACAAACCCAGATGTAGCTAAGAAATTCCAAGATTGGATGCTATCAGATAAGGCAAAAAAATTAATTAGTGAATACGGAAAAGAGGAATATGGTCAACAACTTTTCTTCTTAGGAGAATAGGATGAATGAAATTTATTCCATAGTTTTATTGACCTTAAAAATTTGTATAATTTCAACAATAATATCTGGAATTTTTGCAATTTTTTTGGCATTTTACCTTGGATTAAATGAAAATAAATTTATAAAAATTTTAAAAATTCTTATCAATGCTTTCACATCTTTGCCACCAGTAATAGCAGGAGTTTTTGTATATATTTTATTTTCAAAAAATGGAATATTTGGAAAACTTTCTTGGCTTTATACGCAAAAAGTTATAATAATTGCTCAAATTCTCATAGTAACACCAATAATTTGTGCAAATATATATCCAGCAGTAGAAGAAATTAGAAATTCATTTGTAGAAACTTGCTTAGGACTTGGAATTTCAAAATTTAAAATGTATAGGCAGTTGCTAAAAGAAAGCTCTTATTCGCTTTCTTCGGCCCTAATAACAGGATTTGGTAGAGCTATATCAGAAGTAGGAGCTGTAATGATTGTAGGAGGAAATATAAGATATAAAACTAGGGTTTTGACATCCGCAATAGTTCTTGAAAATAATAAGGGAAACTATTCTATGAGTATAAAACTTGGAATTATTCTTATGCTAATTTCCTTTGGAATTTCTATTTTTGCAATGATTTTTTCTAGGAGAAATGATGATAAAAATAAAAAACGTACAAGCTGAAATTTATGAAAAATTATTATTTCACATAGAAGATTTCACTTTCTATGATGGAAAAAAATATATTTTAACTGGAGAAAATGGAGCGGGCAAATCGACATTATTAAAGTCTTTTATTGGAATAAATACCTTTGTAAAAGGAAGTATTGAAAATGATAAAAATATAGTTTATCAAGCTCAAAATCCCTTTATTTTCAAAAAAACTCCAAGAGATAATTTTAAAATAATAGGAAAAAATATTGAAAATATAAAAAAAGACTTGGAATTTTTTGCAATAGAAAATTTATTAGACCAAAATATAGACAGCTTATCAGGAGGAGAAAAAGAAAAAGTAGTTTTTTTAAGGACTATGTTAAAAGCAAATCAGACCTTGCTACTAGATGAACCCTTTTCTCAAATGGATAAAAAATCAAGGATTGATGCAAATATATTTTTGGATAAGTGGCTAAAAGAAAAAGAAGATAGGATGATAATTATAATAAGTCATGATAATTTAGACGATTATAGCTTTGACTATCACATAGAATTAAAAAACAAGCAGCTTAAATTAATTTAAGCTGCTTTCTAATTTTCCGATTTCTTTTATTAAATTTTTAACATCATCAATGCTGTAATTTAAATTTGAAAGTTCATTTATGGTATTTACAATATTTGATAAATCTTTTGGGTTTGTAGCAAACAAACACATTCCTGCCGAATCAATTATTTTTAGATAATCCTTAGGCATATTTTTTCTTTTTTTATCTGATAAAGATTTTATTTTATATTTTTTCTCTAGATATTTTCTACCACAAGCCAAATCACTATAAATTTCATCTTTTTTATCACTTACGATTTTTTTTGTAATATTATCCAATTGGTCGATATTTAAATTTTCGAATTTATAAATATGGTTTAAAGATTTATATGAAAATTCTATGCTTTTTGATAAGCCATAAATATCGATTCCATACTCATCAAGTCTAGTTTTTATTTTATTTAATTTTTCTAAATCGTCATCATTATAAGAATTTTTAATTGAAAAAAGATTTTCTTTTTCGTGAGATTTTTTATCAAAACAACCCAAAATACATCCATCACATTGTCTATTGGGATTGTTTTTAAAAATTGATGGACTATTTATCTTTCTTAAATTATTTTTTTTAACTGAAATGGAAATTATATTTTTTTCATACAATAGATTTGAAAGATTTTTTGAACAACCACGATATTTATCTTCAACAAGCCTTGCCAAATTATCCTTTTTTATAGTTGAATTTGTAATATAAATAGAAGATGAATCATCTCCATATTTTTTCCTTAAATAATTAAAAGTAGAAGAGTTTGAATGATTTTTATTAGAATTTTCATTAAATAAAATTTTATCTTTATCAATATAAATTTCCACAGGAAAATCAGACTTATTTAACAAAACAAGTCCATCATAAGAATTTGATTTAAGAAAATAAGAAAAATTTCCTCCCATATTTTTGTAGAAAATTTTACCAGAATTATTTTTTCCCATAATTATAAATTTAGAAATTGGATTTTTATATTCGATGATTGAAGATGTAAAAATAATCCAAGGATTTTTGAAATTTTTGTTTTTATTTAAAAAAAACAAAGAAAGAGCAAATCCACCCATATAAAAATTTTTAGTTTTTTTATCAATATATTCAATTTCATATTTCTTTTTTTCTAGATCTAGCAATAATATTTTATAAAATTTTTCCATATCTTCCTCTTTTTGATTACATTGTACTATTTATAAAAAAATTTGTAAGAATTTAATTAAATCAAAAATAATTTAAATATCTAAAAGCCTTTAAATTACTTGACATATATATACTAAGAGTGTAAAATTAATAAGGATTGGCGTAAGGCCAATTTTTAAGATGATTAAAATTTAGAAAAAAAGGAGGTGCATTATGCCTACAATTAATCAACTTGTTAGAAAAGGTAGAAAAACTACTAAGGAAAAATCAGATACACCAGCTTTAGGTTATAACTTCAATACTCTTAAAAGAAGACAAACCAAATCTCAATCACCACAAAAACGTGGAGTTTGTACTTCAGTAAGAACAGTTACACCTAAAAAGCCTAACTCAGCTTTGAGAAAAATTGCCAGAGTAAGACTTACTAATGGTGCAGAAGTTCTTTCTTATATACCAGGAATCGGACACAATCTTCAAGAACACTCTGTTGTACTAATTAGAGGAGGAAGAGTAAAAGACCTTCCAGGTGTTAGATACCATATCATAAGAGGTACTCTTGATACAGCAGGAGTAGAAGGAAGAAAACAAGGTAGATCTAAATACGGAGCTAAAAAAGATAATTAGTAGTATTTAGATGTAGTGCATAATGTACTGAGATTAAAATAAAAGTATATGTGCACACGAACGGCTTTAAGGTCGTTTTTAAGGCCTTATGGTCGAGTACTAAAGATATTACTAAAATTGGTAAAGGAGGGAAGCAAAGTGTCAAGAAAAGGACATATACCAAAAAGAGAGGTAATGCCTGATGCAAAGTATAACGATAGAGTTGTAACAAAACTTATCAACAACGTTATGCTTGATGGTAAAAAAGGCGTTGCTACAAAAATAGTTTATGATGCTTTCGAAATAGTTGGAGAAACTTCAGGAAATGATCCATTAGAAGTATTCTACCAAGCTTTAGAAAATATTATGCCAACACTTGAAGTTAAAGCAAGAAGAATAGGTGGAGCTAACTATCAAGTACCTATGGAAGTTAGACCAGAAAGAAGACAAACTTTAGGTTTAAGATGGTTAGTTAATTTCTCAAGAGCACGTGGAGAAAAAACTATGGTAGAAAGATTATCTAAAGAAATTTTAGATGCATCAAACAATGCTGGTGCCAGCGTTAAACGTAAAGAAGAAATGCACAGAGCTGCAGAAGCTAATAAAGCTTTCGCACACTATAGATATTAGGGGGGATCAATGTCAAGAGATGTCTCATTAAAAGCAACCAGAAATATTGGTATCATGGCGCATATCGATGCTGGTAAAACAACAGTAACAGAAAGAATGTTGTTTTATACAGGAAAGATATATAAAATCGGTGATACCCATGATGGTACAGCAGTAATGGATTCCATGGACCAAGAAAAAGAACGTGGAATTACAATTGGTTCTGCTGCTACAACATGTTACTGGAATGATCACAGAATAAACATCATAGACACACCAGGCCACGTTGACTTTACAGTTGAAGTAGAAAGATCTCTAAGAGTTCTTGATGGTGCTGTTGCACTTTTTGATGCGAAAAGTGGTGTAGAACCACAATCTGAAACAGTTTGGAGACAAGCTGACAAATATGACATTCCAAGATTTTGTTTCATAAATAAAATGGATGCTACAGGCGCTGACTTTTTCATGTCTGTAGATACAATAAAAGAAAAATTAAAAGCAAATGCAGTGCCTATAGAAATTCCTATAGGAGCTGAACAAGAATTTGAAGGTGTAGTTGACCTAGTAACAATGGAATCTGTAACATATAAAACAGAAGATTTAGGAGCTCACCCAATCAAAGGCGAAATTCCAGAAAATTTAAAAGAAAAAGCTGAAGAATATAGAGCAAATCTTTTAGAAGAATTATCAGAAATTGATGATACAATAATGATGAAATATCTAGAAGGTGAAGAAGTTTCTGAAGAAGAAATTAAAGCTGCTATAAGAAAGGGAACAATTGAAAAGAAAATTTTCCCATGTCTATGTGGTTCAGCATACAAAAACAAAGGTGTTCAAGCACTTCTTGATGCCATAGTTGATTACATGCCAAGCCCACTTGATATACCAGCAGTTCAAGGAACTGACCCTAAAGATGAAGAAAAAATTCTTGAAAGAAAAGCTGGAGATAACGAACCTTTAGCTGCCTTAGCATTTAAAGTAGTAACTGACCCTTATGTAGGTAAGTTAATTTATGCAAGAATCTATTCAGGAACAATTGAATCAGGTTCATACATCTATAATGCTACAAAAGGTAAGAAAGAAAGAGTAGGAAGAATCCTACAAATGCACTCAAACAAACAAGAAGAAATCGAAACAGGCTATTGTGGAGATATAGTAGCTCTTCTTGGACTTAAAAATACAACAACAGGAGATTCACTCTGCCTTCAAGATGACCAAATAATTCTTGAAAACATGGAATTCCCAGATCCAGTTATCTCAGTTGCTATTGAGCCAAAAACAAGAGCAAGTCAAGATAAAATGGCAATAGGACTTCAAAAACTTGCAGAAGAAGATCCAACATTCGTTACAAAAACAGATGAAGAAACTGGACAAACAATAATTTCAGGAATGGGAGAATTACACCTTGAAATTATCGTTGATAGATTACTTCGTGAATTCAAAGTAGAAGCTAACATTGGTAACCCACAAGTAGCATACAGAGAATCTATAACACAACCTGCAGAAGCACAAGGTAAGTTTGTAAGACAATCCGGTGGTTCTGGTCAATACGGAGATGTTGTTCTTAGAATTATGCCAGGCGAAGAAGGATCAGGAATCACATTTGAATCCAAAATCGTCGGAGGAGCAATTCCAAAAGAATACATCAAACCAGTTGAAGAAGGTGTTAGAGAAGCAGCTACTCAAGGTATCCTTGGTGGATATCCAATGGTTGATATGCACGTTGAAGTATTCGATGGTTCATACCACGAAGTAGACTCATCAGAAGTTGCCTTCCACGTAGCAGGATCTATGGCTCTTAAAAACGCAGTAGCAAAAGCTAAACCAATTTTACTTGAGCCAATGGAAAAAGTTGAAATTACTACACCAGATGAATATCTAGGAGATGTAATGGGAGATGTTTCATCAAGAAGAGGTAAGATTGATGGAATGAATCCAAAAGATGGAATTCATGTATTAAATGCTTTCATACCACTTTCAGAAATGTTTGGATATGCAACAGACCTAAGAAGTAAAACTCAAGGTAGAGCAACATATGCAATGCAATTTGATCACTATGCTCAAGTACCTGAAAGTGTAAAAGAAGAAGTATTAAATAAAAATTAGGAGGAAATAATGAGTAAAGCACAATTTGAAAGAAGCAAACCACATATTAATATCGGAACAATAGGTCACGTAGACCACGGTAAAACAACAACAAC
>QWCQ01000109.1_pt1 | contig 76098 bp, 60 predicted proteins | sample 1972701 | NCBI WGS metagenome assembly QWCQ01 (sample SAMN09866704, study PRJNA288562) | Human gut metagenome isolate pre4_stool, whole genome shotgun sequencing... | reverse complement strand
ATACCACACTCCAGCCGACATCATCGATATGTATAATCAAACACGGGTCAGCAAGCTGACCCCAGTATAAAAAGCGGAACAAAACCCAGCACGCTTCAATATGGTCTTCGTTTATGTAATTCGCTTACGAAATCTGGTCGATTTGTTAGGTGGTTTGAGGGGAAAAACTGTATCCTAGTTAGAGCTTGGGTTTTTTGTGCCCAGATATAGAAAAGATAATAGGCGGTAGGCAAAAGGGAGGGGGATGCCCAGGTGCCCAAACCAGCACACAAGAGCGGGGAGCGCGGGCCTTACGCCGGTGGCGTAGCTCGACGCGAAGCCATACTTGACGCAACCGTAGACATGATTGCGGAAGTTGGCTACCACGGCCTATCTATGCGCGATGTGGCTCGCCGTGTTGGTATTTCCCATCCCGGGGTTATCTATCACTTCCCCTCCAAAGAAGCCCTACTCATGGCGGTTATTGAACGCTACGAGGATCGCTCTAACTTCGATGTGCAGGCTATGCGACATATGCAGCCTTTCGAAGTGTTCAACGCCTTCACTGAACTTTCTACAGAACTCAGCTCTAACCCCACGATCGTGGAAATGGAGTGCATGCTTTCGGTGGAAGCCTCTAATGAGGTGCACCCCGCCCATGATCACTTCGCAGCCCGATTTGAAGGCTTGCAAAGTGTGCTGACTAGCGCATTTAGTCAGCTACAAACAGACGATCTGATTAACAAGGATGCCGATCCGAAGACACTGGCGCATTCCCTTCTGGCCGAATGGTACGGCCTGCACATCCAGTGGCTCTACAACAGGGATGGGGTAGATGTGGTCGGTTCCCTCACTAACTTGATTATCAATCAGGTCGATCTTTCCAACCCCAAGGCACTTCGTGCCATCATGTCCAGCGGTTTTGCTACCCCCTCGGCAATGGCCGCTATCGAACAGGTGGCTGGGTTTACCTTGGAAGATTTGTTGGAAAAGGGATACATCAGCCTTTCCTCCCAAGAAATGGAGAAATACGGTCTTTCGGACGTTCCCGAGGACATTCTGGACAAGATTGTTCGTTCCGGCATCCTGAATGCCAACGACCTAGAGTACGCGCAAGAGAACCAGGCTCTCAGTATCGACTTGCTGGGACGCTTGGTTATCAACAGTGTTCTCGAAACCGAGGAATACAACACCTTGGCGGATGTTGGCGTCGTGCCGCGTGAAGCGGTGGCGGCACTTACCGCAGTTATGGCAGCTCGCCCCTTCTAGGAATTTTCCCGGATGGCTTCTGATCCAGTAGCTGCGGTGCTAGCGCAGTTTCCTTTTCCAGTTTCTTGCGCGCTTTTTTCCTTTGAATCTGTATCTTTACCAGGGAGTTGTCAGCTACTTGGAAGCTGGGGTGAACAGGATAAAGTCTATCCTTGGATGTCGGTCACCAAGCTGGTAACTTCTCGCACTGTTTTGGGAGCAGTAGAAAACGGTGTCCTCGATCTTAGCGAGCCTCTGCCACAGCTACCAGGAGTGAGCGAGCCCCGCCCGGTAAGTGTCGCTGACTTGCTGGCGCACCGGGCCGGCCTCGATCATGAAAAACGGGAGTTTACCCGCGCCCCCCGAAGCCGCCGGGTGTACTCCAATTCTGGATATGAGATTCTTGGTGAACTAGTCAGCCAGCGCTCCGGGATTCCTTTTACTACCTGGGCCCAAGAAATGGTGCTTTCACCCCTGGGAATAAAACGCCAACTGCCCGAATCACCCGCCTGGGGAATGCACGGGAGTCTGCGAGAACTCTTGGCGTTTGCTTTCGAGGCCGCCTGCCCGCGTTTCCTATCTCCAGAGCTGTTTGCTGCCTGGTCGCGCAGTGATGGGATTGAGCTGCCTGGGGTAGTGCCCGGCTACGGCTTTCACCGCGACAATGCCTGGGGATTAGGGTGCGAAATCCGCGCCGCCAAAGATCCGCACTGGACATTGCCTGACTCCAGCGAGCGAACTTACGGACACTTTGGGCAATCCGGTTCATTTTTGTGGATTGACCCTCTAGCGCACCTGGGAGCAGTCTTTTTAGGGCAAGAGCCTTTCGGCGCCCTCCACAAGCAACTATGGCCGCAGCTAAACCGCGCCCTGCGGGAAGTAGCCCAGGTCGCTTAATGACTCTATGGAGCCACCTCTAAAATCACCGGCACGTGGTCAGAGGCACCTTTGCCTTTACGCTCCTCACGCAAAGACTGCGCCCCCGTGACCCGTTTTGTCAGGGCAGGGGAGCAATAGGCAAAATCAATCCGCATTCCCTCATTTCGAGGGAAACGCAGCTGTTTATAGTCCCAATAGGTGTACTGATCAAACAGGTCGCGGGTAACTTCGGTGAAACCGGCATCCGCGAAAGCGAAAAATGCTTCCCGCTCCGGCTCAGACACGTGGGTGGCGCCGGCAAACACTTCCATGTCCCACACATCCTGGTCAAAGGGGGCGATATTCCAGTCACCCATTAGCGCTATTTGTGCCTGGGGATCTGCTTCTAACAGCGAGGACGCATGTTCGCGAAGCCGCGCTAGCCAGGAGAGCTTATAGCGGTAGTGAGGGTGAGAAAGCTCCCGCCCATTGGGAACATAGAGAGAAAAGACGTCTACCCCGCCACAATTCGCGCTGATTGCGCGTGGCTCCACTACCGGTTCTTTCCCGGGATTGCCGTAGGCGGGTTGGGAGGGAAAATCCCGCTGCACGTCCTCTAGACCCACCCGAGAAATAATCGCCACCCCATTCCACTGATTCGCCCCATGCGCTGCGACCTCGTACCCGGCGGCGGTAAAAGGTTCATAAGGGAACTGTTCGGGGCGACATTTGGTTTCTTGTATCGCCAAAACATCAATGTTTTCTCGCTCTAAGAATGCGCTTACCCGCTGATGTCGGGCGCGAATAGAGTTAACGTTCCAAGTTGCAATCCTCATGTGCTAACCATATCGGTTACAAAACCGATAAACTGAATGTCATGACCGCTAATGATTCTCAAAAGGCTCGCTTGGTTTCCTTAATCAAAGAGCTATCTGTTAAATACGGCGATTTTACGCTGGCCAGTGGCAAAAAATCCTCATTCTATATTGACTTGCGGCGTTCAACCCTGCATCATGAGGCTTCGGTGCTGATCGGTCATGTGCTGCTTGACCTGCTAGAGGAAGCAGGCTTTTTGCCAGAAGATATTGACGCAGTCGGCGGGCTGACGATGGGAGCCGATCCGGTGGCCTTCGCGATTATGCAGGCGGCGGCTTCTCGCGGGCTCGATATTGACGCGTTTGTGGTGCGCAAGGAAGCTAAAGATCACGGCATGGGGCGCCAGATTGAAGGCCCGGATATTGCGGGCAAACAGGTGGTAATCGTGGAAGATACTTCCACTACCGGCGGCTCGCCGATTCAAGCAGCCCAGGCAGCAGAAAAAGCAGGTGCCAAAGTACTCTGCGTAGCGGTAGTGGTAGACCGCGGGGATGTAGCGAAGCAAAAGGTTAATCAGGCTGGCTGGAAATATCTGGCGGCACTAGATTTGGCAGATTTAGGAATCGAGGGGGATTAAAGATGTCATGGGTTTTAGTAACTGGGGCTTCCAGTGGGCTAGGGCTAGAGTTTTGTAACCAGTTGGCAGGGCGCGGACACAATGTAGTGATGGTTGCCCGTCGGGAAAATGTTTTGGTGACCGAGGCGCAACGCATCGAGAACTACTATGGAGTTACCTGCGAGGTTTTGCCGGCAGATTTGGCTACCCAACCGGGACTGAAAGCGGTAGCGCGCCGCTTGGCTGCCGAGGAACGACCGATTTCGCTGCTGGTTAATAACGCTGGTTTCGCCCTGGCAGAAGATTTTGTGGACGGATCTGCCTCCCAACAGGTGCGGGGGCTAAATGTGATGGTGAGGGCGGTAATGCTGCTGTCACAAACCGCGGCCTCCCGGATGCGCCGGCGCGGACGGGGAGCGATTTTGAACGTGTCCTCGGTGGCTTCCGGTACTGCTATGGGAACCTACGCTGCCCATAAAACCTGGGTAGAAATCTTTAGTTGCGCTCTCGCCGAGGAATTGCGCGGCAGCGGGGTACAGGTAATGGCGCTCAAACCCGGCACTACCGATACCGGATTCTTCAGTAAAATCACTACCAAGATTGAGGACGTGCCTACTATTGCCCGGCTAACCCCGGAATATGTGGTGGAACAAGCATTGAATGACTTGGCGCGCGGCAAGGTGATTTCGGTGCCTTCCGTGATTTATAAGGTTATGGATTTCTTGACTTGGAAAGCACCCCGCTCCCTGGTGTGCCGGTTTACCGGTTACCTCCAGCGTGACCGGTTCAAAGTCTAATCCGATGGGTAACGGAGTTGGACCTTGGCCGGGAGGCTCGGAAAACTGGCCAGAGGGTGAGCATTGGGATCCTGATTTGCTGGCGGGAGGCGACCGCCGGAATGTGGAAGATCGTTTCCGCTATTGGCGCCGTGATGCTATTCGCGATTTCCTAGATAGCGAACGTTTCCCGTTCCAGGTAGCTATCGAAAACCTCGATCATGATTTCAATATCGGATCGATTGTGCGTTCTGCTAACGCGTTTGGCGCCAACTCGGTACATATTGTGGGGGTGCACCGCTGGAATAAACGCGGCGCGATGGTAACTGACCGCTACCAGCATGTAGACCATTTCCCGGACGCGTCCTCTTTTGCGCATTGGGCGCGGCAGAGCGGGATTACCCTGATTGGGATTGACAATGTTGAGTGTTCTCAGCCCCTAGAGGGCGCAGTTTTACCGCAGGGTTGTTGCCTGGTTTTTGGCTCTGAGGCGAACGGTTTGAGCCCAGAAATGATTGCGGAATGCGCCGCGGTCTACGAGATTACCCAGTACGGTTCTACCCGCTCCATCAATGTAGGAGCAGCTGCCGCCGTTGCCATGTGGGCATGGGTGATTCAACATAACAAAACCGTGGGACACAAGACCCTGCACTAAGCTTCACCTTGTGAGAGAATGAGACCCGTAAGAACTTTAGAAAAGGAGGGCCACAGTGCCAATCGCAACCCCTGATGTTTATAACGAAATGCTTAACCGCGCCAAGGAAGGCAAATTCGCCTATCCCGCGATTAACGTAACTTCTTCCCAAACGCTAACCGCCGCGATTCGTGGTTTTGCGGAAGCTGAATCTGATGGCATCATCCAGGTTTCCTCCGGTGGCGCGGATTTCTGGTCAGGCTCCACTGTAAATGACCGGGTAGCTGGTTCCCTGGCTATGGCTGCCTATGCTCGTGAAATCGCCAAGGGCTACAACGTTACCGTGGCGCTGCACACCGACCACTGCTCGAAAGAGAAAATTGACGGTTGGATCCGCCCGCTAATGGAAATGGAAGCTGAAGAAGTAAAGGCTGGGCGTCTGCCTTTCTTCCAGTCTCATATGTGGGATGGCTCGGCAGTACCGCTAGCTGAGAACCTGGAAATCGCTAAGGAAATGCTAGAGCTGTCCGTTAAAGCCAACACCATCCTAGAGGTTGAAATCGGGGTTGTCGGTGGCGAAGAAGACGGCGTTGTTGGGGAAATCAACGAAAAGCTGTACACCACTGCTGAAGATGGTCTAAAGACTGTTGAAGCTCTTGGTTTGGGCGAGAAGGGTCGTTATATTACCGCTTTGACCTTCGGGAACGTACACGGCGTTTACAAGCCCGGTCACGTTAAACTGCGTCCTGAAATCCTAGGTGACATCCAGAAAGAGGTCGGAGCTAAAGTCGGTAAAGAAATGCCGTTTGACCTGGTAATGCATGGTGGTTCTGGCTCTACTGCCGAGGAAATCGCTACTGCGGTTCGTAACGGTGTTATCAAGATGAACGTAGACACCGATACCCAGTATGCCTTCACTCGTCCGGTAGCTGACTGGATGATGAAGAACTACGACGGTGTTCTGAAGATTGATGGCGAGGTCGGCAACAAGAAGCAGTACGACCCGCGTTCTTGGGGCAAAGCTGCCGAAGCTGGTATGGCGGCGCGCGTAGTTGAGGCTTGTGAACGCCTCGGCTCGGTCGGCACCAAGATGAAGTAACTTTGCTGTTTAGCTAGTTACCTAAAGATTTAAGGGTAGCCCTGGCGGTTTTCCGCCGGGGCTACCCTTTTTCTTGCGCTTTTTATTACCGACACTTAGCACCGGAAACATAAACGCCCTCCGGTGGCAAGACCACCCTCCCGCGACCGAAATGCCCTCCGGGGACAGGATCGCCCTCCTGATTCGTGAATATGGGCGGAGAAGGTTCGCTTTTTATTCGCGCTGGAGGGTGCTTTTGTGCGGGGAGGGTGTTTTTTGCTGGTTTTTCTTCCGATTACTTGACGGAATCGCCCTCCGGCGACGAAACCACCCTCCGGCGACGAAATGCCCTCCGGGGACAGGATCGCCCTCCGGAGTTGTGTTTTGGGGCGAGGAAACCGGGTTTTTATTGGCGTTGGAGGGTGTTTTTGTGCGGGGAGGGTGTTTTTGCTGGCTTTTCTTCCGATTACTTGACGGAATCGCCCTCCGGCGACGAAACCACCCTCCAGGGACAGTATCGCCCTCCGATGACAGAATTACCCTCCGGGGAGGGGGATGGGGTATTTGATCCGCGGATAGGGGAGGACGCAAATCAGAATAATTGAGGCGATCGCTGTTCGGGTATTTCTCCGCTTAGATATGATGGAAAAAACCAACCAAAGGAGATGTGGCAATGAGCGAAGAACGTCAGGTATCTGCGGTGGTAGTAGCTTATAACCGCGCTAAACTACTTCGCGAATGTCTGGACGCAATCGCCGCACAGACCAGGCCAGTCCAGCGGGTAATCGTGATTGATAACGCTTCAACTGATGATTCTGCACATATTGCCCAACAGCACCCGGTAGTTGACCGAGTAATACCGCTTTCAGAAAATACCGGCGGGGCTGGCGGATTTTGTGCGGGAATCGCGCACGCCCTTGCCTATAAAGAGCTGGAAAGCCAGGATTTCATTTGGATTATGGATGACGACACCATTCCTACAGCGGATGCGTTAGCACAACTGCTAATAGCGGGGCAGACTTATCCCGGCTCTCCAGCGCTTTTGGCGTCCAAGGCACAGTGGACAGACGGTAGCGAACACCCCATGAATGCCCATCGGGAAAGACCGCTAATATCACCGGGCCGCAAACGAATCGCCCGGGATCTGGGAATGCGGCAGGTACGTGCGGCCTCCTTCGTGTCAATACTGGTAGAGGTAGCACAAGTGCGCCAGAGCGGTCTGCCGATTGCTGATTACTTTATTTGGAATGATGACTTGGAATACACCGCTCGGCTGCTGAAACACCGCATCGGGTTGTATGTACCAGCCTCGGTGGTGGTACACAAAACCCGCGCTGCCGCGTCCGCTACCGATGATCCCGGGGATCGTTTCTATTACGAGACTCGCAATAAAATTTGGTTCCTATTGCGCTCGCGGGGATTACTACCTCTGGATCGGCTGCTTTATGGCGGTTCCACGATCGTGCGCTGGTTCAGAATGTGGCTATCTAGCGGGGAAAAGAAAAAGATGCTGCGCCTGGGGGTAAAAGGAGTGACCGATGGGGTGCTATCTGGGCCGCGTCCTAACGAAGAGGTTTTTGCTTCCGACCCGGAAACCGCGAAGCTAGTTGCGGCCTGTGAAAATGCTGCCCGGGTGAAAGCGGACAAACAACATGGTTAAAGTTCTTTTTGCTGGCTCCTCCGGTGGACACTTAGCCCAGCTCTACACCTTAAAACCCTGGTGGAAACGGCAGCAATCCCTGTGGGTAACCTTCGAAACTCCCGATGCGGTCTCCCTTTTAGCTGATCAGAAAGTCGTCTGGGCACAGCATTCACCCGACCGTAACTTACGGGATGTATTCCGCTCGCTGCGTCTAGCCTGGAAGCTTCTACGTTCGGCTCGCCCCGAACTGGTGGTTTCTGCAGGGGCTTCATTGGGGACGGTTTTCATTGCACTAGCGCGGCTCATGAAGATTCCCACTATCTATATCGAGGTCTTCGACCGGATCGAAATTCCCTCGCTATCAGGTAGGATCTGTTACCGCTTAGCAGATCGCTTCGCCGTGCAATGGCCTGAACAGCTAAAACTTTACCCGGATGCCACCGTGATCGGACCGCTACTATGACTGAAACCGCGAATATAAGCGAAAACAATAACCGCGAGCTTCACGCCGATTACCTGTTTATGGTGGGAACGCACCATATGCCTTTTGACCGGTTAATCCAGATGGCGGATCGTTTCGCTCGCGAGAATCCGGATGTGTCTGTCCTGGTGCAATACGGAACTTCACAACCTCCGAAAGAGGCGAACGGGCGCGAAAACCTTAGCCACCAAGAAATGGACGCCCTGGCAGGGAACCTAAAAGGAGTGGTTTTACCGGGCGGTCCTTCCCTGATGATGGAATGGTTGCGGCGCGGTTTTGTGCCTGTGATCGTGCCGCGGGATCCAGATCTAGGTGAGCATATCGACACTCACCAAATCCGGTTCTCCGACTTTATGCGCAGGCGCTGGTTAATCGCCCTCGCCAATGATTATGCGCAGGTCAAAGGAGCTTTAGTGGATCCCCAGCCCGTATCTGCAGACCAGTTAGACAAGATCGACAGTGCCAGCGCAGTTAGAGCCTTCACAAAACTCGCGTCATCCTTGCTGGCAGATTAATTTTTAGTGTTAACACGGTAGGATTAAGGAAGCCAGAAGCTCGCAAGACAAGGGGAATCCACGTGAATACCGATTTAGTGATTGTTGGATCCGGACTGTTTGGTCTAACCATGGCAGAACGAGTCGCTAACGATTTAGGTCGGCGGGTCACCATAGTTGAAAAACGTGATCACATCGGCGGAAATGCCTACTCTTACCGCGATGAGGAAACCGGTATCGAGATCCATAAATATGGGGCTCACCTGTTCCACACTTCTAATGAGCGGGTATGGGAATATGTCAACCGCTTCACTGCTTTCACCGATTATGTGCACCACGTATACACCAATGTTGGGGGCGAAGTTTTCCCCATGCCGGTCAATCTGGGAACCATTAACCAGTTTTTCCGGGCTGCCTATTCTCCCGATGAGGCTCGCCAGCTAATTGCCTCCCAAGCTAGCGCTATCCGGGGCGAGGACGCGGAAGAAAACTTCCGGACGAAGGGGATTTCCCTGGTAGGCGAACCCCTATTCAAGGCTTTCTTTGAGGGCTACACCGCGAAACAATGGCAAACTGATCCGCGGGATCTTTCGGCGGCTATCGTGTCGCGCTTGCCGGTGCGTTACAACTATGACAATCGCTATTTTTCCGATAAATACGAGGGACTTCCCCAAGATGGATACGCCGCCTGGCTGGAAAAAATGGCAGATAATGATCTGATTGACGTAAAACTATCGACCGACTTTTTCGACACCTCCCAACCTTTCAACCGTGATGCCTGCATTGGGCAGGTGCCGGTGGTTTATACCGGTCCGGTAGATAGGTTCTTTGATTACCGCTATGGGGAGCTCGGTTGGCGCACCCTCGATTTCGATTGGGAGACGGTTGCTACCGGTGATTTCCAAGGCACTTCGGTGATGAACTATGGCGATCGGGAAGTTCCTTACACGCGGATTATTGAATTCCGGCATTTCCATCCGGAGCGGGATTACCAAAATGAAAAAACGGTGATCGCCCGGGAATATTCGCGCACTGCCGGCAAGGATGATGAACCCTATTATCCGATTAATACTGCTCGTGACCGTGAGCAGCTACTGGAGTACCGCGCCCTACGCGATAAGTTACCCCACACCCTCTTTGGAGGACGTCTGGGTTCCTACAAGTATTTTGATATGCATATGGCGATTGCGTCTGCGCTTTCCCGCTATGACAACGTGGTGAAACCTTATTTCTCTGGTAAAAAGACGGATGGGGAGTAACTGGTGAGTGTCAGCACTGATTTTACCCGGCCGGGTACATCCCACGGTTTATTTGAAGTTGTTCGTAAACAGTATCTGCTACAACTACTAGTACATAAAGAACTACGAGTCCGTTATCGGGGTTCAATCCTGGGAATGCTCTGGTCTTATGCCAAACCCGCAACCCAATTCCTGGTGTTTTATTTTGCCATCGGGGTGTTTATGGGAATGAACCGGAACATTACCAATTACGTGGTTTATATGTTTGCCGGAGTGGTTGCGGTCAACTATTTTTCCGAAATCTTCGGTAACTGTACGCGTTCGCTGGTGCAAAACCAGGATTTGGTGAAAAAGATTTATTTGCCGCGGCAACTTTTCCCCGTGTCCTCCGTTTGGGTGGCATTTGTGCATTTTGTGCCGCAAGTGGTGATTTTGATTATTGGAAGCCTGATTTTCGGTTGGCGACCGGGGATAAATAATCTGCTGGCAGTGCTGCTAGCATTCGTTGTTCTCACGATCTTTAGTTTGGGGCTCGGACTACTCGGCGGGGCTTTTAACGTGCTATATCGCGATGCCGAAAATTTCGTGGATTTGATTTTAATGGTCGCTACCTGGGCTTCCCCGGTTCTTTATAAATGGTCAATGGTTTACCACGTACTGGGGGACTGGCAGGGAGGATGGCTGTGGTATGTCTATCAACTTAATCCCCTCACCACGGTAGTCGAACTTTTCCATTATGGTTTTTGGATTCCCACCGCGGGCGTGGCTGAGAGTTTCCCGGACAATTTTTCGTTAATGGTAGTGGCTTCCGCCCTGATTTCAATCCTGTTGCTGCTGATAGGGGATAAAGTTTTCCGCCACTATGACGGGCGTTTCGCCCAGGAGCTGTAAAAGTATGGCCAATAAGAGCGTAAAAGTTGACCCAGAATTAACCCAAGCTGATACGGTGATAACCGCGCAAGACGTGGTAAAAGACTTCACTATCCGCAACACCCACACGTTGAAAGATATGTTGGTGTGGTCTTTGACCGGCAGACGGGGACAGATGCGTGACCGTTTCCGCGCCCTCGATCATGTTTCATTCAATATTGCCGCCGGGGAAACCGTGGGACTCTTGGGATTTAACGGTTCCGGGAAATCGACAATGTTGAAACTTATTTCCGGAGTGATGCAGCCTTCGGCAGGAGCCGTAGGTGTGCGGGGTAAAGTCGCAGGCTTAATCGAGGTAGGCGCGGGTTTCCACCCTGATTTAACCGGGCGGGAAAATATTTTCTTGAATGGCGCTATTTTGGGGATGACCCGTGAAGAAATCGAAGCTCATTTCGATGAGATTGTAGATTTTTCGGAGATTCACGAATTTCTAGATACCGAAGTCAAGTTTTATTCTTCGGGAATGTTCCTGCGGCTAGCATTTTCGGTGGCGGTACACACTGACCCCGATATTTTTCTGATTGATGAAATCTTGGCGGTAGGCGATGAGCCCTTCCAAAAGAAATGTCTTGATCGTATTTCGCAACTGTCAGAAGCAGGTAAATCACTGGTAATCGTCAGTCACGACCTGGATCTAATGGGACGCTTTTGTGAGCGGGGAATCGTGCTGAAAAAGGGGAAAAAAGTGCTAGATGGCCCGATTGCCGACGCGGTTAAACTAATGCGTTCCTAGGCTTGGCTCCAGCGACTTTCCATTTTTGGTAGTCAGCTTTCTTCATTATCCGAGTACTGGTGAAAAATCACGCCCGGATAGCGCCTTACGGTATGCTTGTAGGCAGTGAAACTCTTAACCATTTGCTCGCGTCCGCTTGGTGCGAGCAATTTTTCTATACGCCCTCGCCCGCAAGGCTCAAGCGTAGATAAGGAGTAATCGTATGCATCAGGACTCCTCGGATCTGGCCTTGATCGTGCTGGAGGACGGGTTCATTGCGAAAGGCAAAGCCTGGGGGAAGCGGGGACGCGCCCTGGGGGAAGTAGTGTTCGCGACCGGGATGACCGGATACCAGGAAACTTTGACCGACCCGTCCTATCACCGGCAAATAGTTATTCAAACCGCGCCTCATATCGGAAATACGGGGGTAAACGAAGCGGATCCGGAGTCTAGCAGAGTCTGGGTAGCCGGATATGTGGTGCGTGATCGCGCCCGCCGGGCTTCCAATTGGCGCGCTACCGGCGACTTGGAAGACCTACTCAAAGACCAGGATGTGGTGGGTATTTGCGAGGTCGATACCCGTGCCCTCACCCTGCATTTGCGCGAAGCCGGTGCCATGCGGGGCGGAATCTTTTCTGGTGATGCTCTCCCGGCTGGGGCTGCCTATCTTGATCAGGCTACCCGCGACCTTTTGGTGTCAGTGGTGCGCGACCAGCCGGTGATGGCCGGAGCGGCGCTGGCAGCTGACGTGAGTACTCCCGAAAAATACGTAGTGGAGCCCGCCGGTGAATATGAGGGCAGAGAACCTTTAGCGGTGGTGGCTGCCCTAGACTTGGGGATTAAATCCCGTACTCCCGAGCAGATGGCGTTGCGCGGAATCCAGGTGCATGTGTTTCCGCAGCACTCCAGCTTTGCGGATATCATGTCGGTGAATCCTGATGGGGTGTTTTTCTCTAACGGACCGGGCGATCCGGCCTCTGCAGACCATGAAGTAGCCTTAGCGAGGGCGGTGCTGGACGCCGGGCTTCCTTTCTTCGGGATTTGTTTTGGGAACCAAATCCTCGGGCGCGCCTTGGGGTATGGAACGTACAAGCTTGCCTATGGTCACCGCGGGGTAAATCAACCGGTGGTGGACCGCGAAAGCGGAAAAGTGCAGATCACTGCCCATAATCACGGTTTCGCGGTAGACGCTCCCGCGGAACATCCTTCGGTGGCACCCTTCGATGGGGGACGCTACGGGCGGGTAGAAGTATCTCACCTGGCGCTAAACGATGGGGTAGTGGAGGGCTTGCGCGCCCTCGATCTGCCAGCTTTCAGCGTGCAGTACCATCCCGAGGCAGCGGCTGGCCCCCACGATGCCCAATATCTCTTTGATAAGTTCCTAAGGACAATGCAGGAAACGAAGGAAAAAAATGCCACGCAGAACTGATCTTAAATCTGTCCTAGTTATTGGTTCCGGGCCGATCCAAATCGGCCAGGCCTGCGAATTTGACTATTCCGGGAGTCAGGCCTGCCGCGTCCTCAAAGCGGAAGGGTTGCGGGTCATTTTGGTTAATTCCAACCCGGCAACCATTATGACCGATGCCCAAATGGCGGATTCTACCTATATTGAGCCGATAACCCCGCAGGTGGTGGCCTCTATTATTGAAAAGGAACGTCCCGATGCGCTGTTGCCTACTTTGGGTGGGCAGACCGCGCTCAACACCGCGATTGCTCTGTCCCAAGATGGCACCTTGGAAAAATACCAGGTAGAACTGATTGGCGCTAGCGCTAAGGCGATTAACGCCGGTGAAGATCGCGAAGAGTTTAAGCAGGTAGTTCACCGCTGCGGAGCGGAAGTAGCGCGATCTTTTATTGCGCACAACCTGGCTGACTGCCGGGAGGCGGCCGAACAGCTGGGATATCCACTGGTAGTGCGCCCATCCTTCACTATGGGCGGTATGGGTTCCGGCATTGCCTATAACGAACAGGATCTGATCCGCATCGCTGGGGGAGGTATGGCCGATTCCATTACCTCCGAGGTTTTGCTGGAAGAATCGATTCTGGGCTGGAAAGAATACGAACTAGAGCTGATGCGCGACAAAGCCGATAACGTGGTCGTGGTCTGCTCTATCGAAAATGTTGACCCGGTAGGGGTACATACTGGCGATTCCATTACGGTGGCTCCCGCGCTCACCCTAACTGACCGGGAGCTGCAGAATCTGCGCGATATTGGGATTAACGTGATCCGGGAAGTAGGGGTGGATACTGGCGGGTGTAATATCCAATTCGCAGTGCACCCCGATACTGGTCGGGTAGTAGTCATCGAGATGAATCCCCGAGTGTCTCGCTCCTCAGCTCTGGCGTCGAAAGCTACCGGTTTCCCGATTGCGAAACTAGCTGCAAAACTGGCGCTCGGTTACACCCTCGACGAGATTCCCAATGATATTACCGGTTCGACGCCGGCTTCTTTCGAGCCCACTTTGGACTATGTAGTCGTTAAAGTGCCGCGTTTTGCTTTCGAAAAGTTCCCGGCCGCTGACCCCACGTTGACCACCGCCATGAAGTCGGTAGGCGAGGCGATGGCGCTGGGACGCAACTTTACTGAAGCCCTACAAAAAGCCCTGATTTCTCTAGATAAAGCGGGCACCTACTTCCGCTGGGATACCCCGCTTTCTTCCTCCAAGGAAGAGCTATTAGAGCAGGTCAAGATATCTACGGAAAAACGCCTAATCCAAGTGATGGACGCGATTAGGGCGGGGGCAACCCTAGAGGAACTCTACGAAGCCACTAAGATTGACCGCTGGTTCCTAGATCAGCTGTTCTTACTGAATGAGGTTGCGGAAGAAATCCGGGAAGCCGAAGCGATTAGCCCTCAACTGTTGACCAAGGCGAAACGTCACGGTTTCTCTGACCTGCAGATCGGGCAGATCCGCTCGGTATCCGACCAGGTAGTGCGGGAGGTGCGCAAAGCCTTCGGGATTCGTCCGGTTTACAAGACGGTAGATACCTGCGCCGGAGAGTTTCCTGCCCAAACCCCCTACTACTACTCCAGCTATGACTTGACCAGCGAAGTTAAACCGCGTAAGCGTCCGGCAGTGATTATTTTGGGCTCCGGTCCGAACCGGATTGGGCAAGGCATTGAGTTCGATTATTCCTGCGTGCACGCCACCCAGGAACTGCAATCTGACTATGACACGGTGATGGTTAACTGTAACCCGGAAACCGTGTCTACGGACTACGATATTTCTTCCCGCCTCTATTTCGAGCCGCTTACGTTCGAGCACGTGATGGAAATTTACGAGGCCGAATGCGAGGCCGGACCAGTAGCGGGGATGATTGTGCAGCTTGGGGGACAAACTCCGCTGTCGCTCGCTTCTCGCCTGCAGGCTGCCGGAGTACCGATTGTGGGCACTCCGCCAAGTGCGATTGACGCCGCCGAAGATCGTGAACTCTTTGGTCGGGTACTAGAGGAGGCGGGGCTACCTGCTCCTGCCCACGGGACTGCTACCACCCCGGAACAAGCCTTTGAACAGGCTGAAAAAGTGGGTTATCCGGTTCTGGTGCGTCCTTCTTTCGTTTTGGGAGGACGCGGAATGGAGATCCTCTATTCGCGCGACGAACTTGACTCCTATCTGCATCGCTACAACCTGTCTGATCCTACGGTGATGACCGGACCGCTATTGATCGATCGGTTCCTCGATGACGCGATCGAGATCGATGTGGATGCTCTTTACGATGGCCAGGAGCTGTTCCTGGGCGGGGTAATGGAACATATTGAAGAGGCCGGAATCCACTCTGGAGATTCTTCTTGCGTATTGCCCCCGATTACCCTCTCGGACGCGATTATCGCCCATATTCGTACCTCGACGGAGAAGATCGCGGCGGGAGTAGGGGTACGCGGCCTGATCAATATTCAATATGCCCTAGTCAGCGGGGTGTTGTATGTGATTGAGGCTAATCCGCGAGCCTCGCGCACGGTACCTTTTGTAGCCAAAGCGACCGGAGTGCCCTTAGCGCGGGCCGCTGCCCTGGTGATGATGGGGTCTTCAATCGCACAGCTAAAAGAGCGCGGCTATCTGCCCGCAGATGATTCTGATTTCGCTACCCCGGGTCGTCCGATCGCAGTGAAAGAAGCGGTGCTACCGTTTAAGCGTTTCCGGGATAAAGATGGCCGGATCGTGGACACAGTTCTCGGTCCGGAAATGCGTTCTACCGGGGAAGTCATGGGGTATGACCGAGACTTCCCCACCGCCTTCGCCAAGAGCCAGACCGCGGCCTATGGAAATCTACCCGCTAAAGGAACTGTGTTCGTATCGGTTTCTGACCAGGATAAACGCGCCTTAGCCTTGCCGGTGTCGCGCTTATTCGATTTGGGATTCTCCATCATGGCTACTGCAGGTACAGCTGCTTTGCTACGCCGTTACGGGATTCCGGTTACCGAGGTGCGAAAAGCCAGCCAAGGACGCGGGCCGGACGGAGAACAAACAGTAGTGGATATGATCCGCGCCGGCCTCATCGATATGGTGATCAACACCCCCGGCACTTCCGGGGCGAGGGCGGATGGTTACGAAATCCGCACCGCCACTACTGCTGCAGATAAACCGATCATTACCACCATGTCCCAGTTCCAGGCAGCGGTGCAGGCGATTGAAGCTACTCGCGACCGCACCTATGGGGTGTGTTCACTGCAGGAATACGACAAAGCTAAATAGACATGTTCCTACTGCTTGCCGCCGCTATCGGACTAACAATCGGCCTGATTGTGGGGGCGCTGGGCGCCGGTGGGGGAATACTGACCCATAGGGACAGGGGTCGCATTCCCTAATTTTGCGGATTTTTGGTTCCGGAAAATACTGACGTAAAACTTGACCTGTATTTGCCGTACAAACAGTTGCTGGCGCCAGAAACGATTTCTGGCGCCAGCAAGGACTATTAGGCTGTCGGCGGTAGTGGGAACTATTTGTTCTTCAAAGCCGCTAGGCGAGCCTCAATTTCTGCGGAAGAACCGGATTTTTCCAGTTCCGCAAACTGATTCTCTAGTGATTCAGAAGCCAGCTCGGCGCGTCCTGCTGCCAGGGCTTCCTGCTTGCGGATTTTCTCCTCGAAGCGGTTAAGTTCACTGGTGGGATCCGCCAAGTTAAACTTTGCAGCGGTTTCTTGTACCTGGTTTTGCGCCTGGGCGGTCTTTTGGCGCGCCACCAGTTGGTCACGCTTGACTTTAAGATCCTCGAGCTTAGTCTTCATCCCGGTTAGACCCGCCTTGAGCTGCTCAGCCATTTCCTTTTGGGAAACCAGCAGCGGTTCTTGCGACTTCACTTGCTGTTCAAAATCAATCTGCTTGCCTAGCGCCAGGCGTGCCAGATTATCCAGGCGTTCGGCCTCGGCCGTATCCCCGCTCTGGCGTGCTTCTTCCGCCTTCTTTGACGCTAAAGCAGCCTTTTCACCCCATTGCGTTGCTGCGGCACGGTCTTCCTCTAGATCTTTCTCTGCCAGCCGCACATTCCCCACAGTCTGGGCAACTGCGCTTTCTGCTTCACGTATCGAGTTGGTATAGTCTCGAATCATCTGGTCAAGCATCTTTTCGGGATCTTCTGCCCGGTCAAGGAGCGCATTAATATTGGCTTTCGCCATATTGGTAATCCGACCCAGAATTGTTTGTTTTTCTGCCATCGTTCCTCCTGGTATTGGTTGGCTTTGTCTAACTAATTTCTGATTCTACTGGAAATACTGGCAACTGGCGGGCTAAAACTTCCCTCCGAAGCCGCCACCGGAGTTTCCACCGCCGAAACTACCTCCGAAGCCGGATCCGCTACCGCTCCCAAAACCGCCGCCGAACCAATCAGAATTTCCGGAGCTTGAACCCCAACTGGTTCCGCCGCCGAAGCCCCGTCCGCCGTTTAAGATTCCGCCTAGGATCATCCCGGTTAGGAAATCGCTGCTGTTTCCTCCTGACCCTCCATCCCAATCATTGCGGCGCTCTTGGTAGTCGGTACTTGCGCTCTCGCGGGCTTTATCGGCAGCTTCTCCTGCCAGTTCCGCTAATTTGATCCCGGTATCTCCCCGCGAAGCCTGTGCCTGCTGGTAGAGGGATTCGGCGCGCGCTAGATACTGGCGTGCATCTAAACCTACCGCGCCGCGGTGACTAGAAACGTAACTATTTGCGCTAGCTATCCGGGCTTGCGCGCTAGCTAAAGCCGTCTGTAGTCTGGCCGCGGCCTTCTGTTTTTGCTCACTGTCTTGCCGGTAGGGCGCCAACGCTTGATCCAAATCGGCTTCGGCTTGGGCAATCGCCGATAAAGATGCGAGGGGATCGCCCTGACCATCGCGGGCTTGCAAGCAGTTATCAATCGCGGTTTGCGCTTTAGCGCACAGGGTCTGAAAAACTGATTTGTCCTGCAAGTTAAGGCGTTTTACATCATCTAGGTCTGAGGAAATAGAAGTCACGGCTGCCAGTAGCGATTGCTGTAGGTTCGCCAAGTGGGTCTCGGCCTCGGAAACCTCCTTTATCAAGGTGCGAGCCTGGGCGATTGCCCGTTCCGCGGTTTGTACCTGTACTTTCAGGCTGGGCGAGCTATCCTCGCTCTGTAGAGGCTCTAAAGTTTCCCGCGCAGCCCCCAAGAGGTTGCTGACCTGCTCGGGAGCATCATCCAGTGAGGTTAATACCGCCTGAGGGTGGGTCTTATGCAGCGCCGCTATGATGGCGGGAAGCTGGCTTGCCTGGGTTTCTAGCTCGGATATCAACGATAACTGGTTCTGAATCCGGCTAGGTAAAGAAGCTAAAGATTCGCGCAGCCTCGTCAGTTTCTCTGTCTGCTGTGCTAACAGCTCCTGGCAGCGTTTAGCCTCGCTGGAAGCTGCTTGTGCCTGTTGAGATTTTTGGATACCTGAGAGGGAATCTAAGTCCCGCAACTTCTCCATAGCGCTATCTCGCGCCTGACTCGCCTGGGCTAACACCTGGGCATATTCCTCAGTTTGTGCCGTCCCTAGCTGCATTTTCGCGAACTCTAGTTCTTCTTTTGCACCCCGGACAGCATCGTCAGCGGCCAAGACATCTACGCCCGCCTGTTCTACCAGCTGCTTATCCGACGCGGCCTGCCTGGTTTTTATTTGATCACGGGTCTTTGACTGTTTGCGGGCAAAGATCATGATGCCGATCCCGATCCCCGCTACCACCAGCACTAACGCTAGCGGTCGCAACCAGGTCCCCGTCCTCGCCGATTCTTCTTCACTTACGGCGCCGCCCAGATCAGAGGAGGACGAGGCCGCGCTAACCGCGAACACCTTAACCGCTTGATCCCAATTACCTTGGGACAGCAGGGGTTCTATTTCTTGAACTATGCGATTTTGCTTAGTTTCGCTAATGCGCACATTAGCTGCCGGACAGATATAGTACGCACGCTCTTTTACCGCGATAGCTAACAGCACACTCTGGCTATTGCCTGCTGCCTGCTCCCGGCTCTTCACGCACCATTGCTGCGCGCTTAACGGCGAGAAGTTATCGGTGAGGGCGGCATAGATCTGATAATCAGAGCTAGAGGCGCCAGCTAACGTTTCCGCTACTTGTCCCGAGTTCTCTAGATAGCCAGCCGGATCCGAAAGATGCTTATCGAAACTGCTGGCGGGAGGAGCCGCTAGCGCGAGACTCGCGGGCACGACTACCGTGACGGTAGCGGCCAGTACTGCCAGGAAGATTGTCAGTAACCGTTTACGGAATCGAGCTAAGCACATAGCTAAATCCTATCGGCAAGCAGGCGCTAAAGCTCGCTCAAGCACAAAGGTTTAGCTTATATCAGAGCCTTTGCCCAAGCTCTTAACCAGCTAGCTCCGCTTCGCTACATCGTTTTCGGCTAGGCGGAGAGCCTGCTCGGTTTGTTGCTGCGCGCGTTGCAACAGCCGCAGAGCTTCCTGCGGATCATGGTTACCTGGCTGGTCAAGCCGGGTTAAAGTTCGATTCGCCAGGTCTAGCATGGTGCGAGCCGCCACTCCCACTTTCGCGGTGTGAACCCCGATATAGTCATCGACAGCTGCCATCAAAATCGCGACCTGCTCACTGAGCGGCTCGACTTTTTCCGCAAAGGTCAGCGCGGCCTCGACTTTTGCCCCGGCGCGCAGGGCAGCTTCTTCCGCATGTGCTTGTCGCGCGATCTTTTGTGCCTGCAATAAGAGATTCTCGGTTCTTACGGTAGCTTTCAGAACCTCGTTTTCTTGTCCGGCGTGATCTCTAGCCTTCGCGTCCTCGATTAGGTTCTGAGCCCGAGAAAGTAGTTTGTGGGCTCCCATCACATCGTTACCAATACGCGTGGCCTTTTGGGGATCAACGTTTTGGATACGCTCCACAATCAACCGGCATCTGACCAGGTCTTCCCGGCAGGTCACGATTTCCCGCTCAAACCTTAAAAGGATCTCGTTCAACGGGGTTTGCTGGTGATACAGATTTGTAAAGTGGGTGATCTGATCGCGTAGCTCACGTAGCGGTCCGGGCAGGTTACCGGCTACGATTTGCTGATCAATAGGACGTGACTGCAACTGGGCAGTAGCGAACTCGCCAAATGCGGCGCGGACGCTATCTTGAGCGCGAACTAGCGCCAAAGCAAAGGGCTGGGTCACCGTCTTTCCTGCCCGCTGCTGGGCGAGTGTCAGTTTGCTGGCTCCCTTACGAGCCCAGGAATCTGCCTGTCGCAATACTTTCGTAAAGTCAGGTGCCGGGCGCGCTTCTTCCTGATGGGCAGTTTCCTGCGGTGTCGGCGAGGGTTTAACGCTTTGCTTCGCTACTCTAACGGGTTGCGCTGCCACCTGCGAAGGAGCAGGGGAGAGCGCGGGGCCGTTCGCCATGGCCGGTGCCTGTCCCGGTGTCTGTTGCGACACCTGTCCAGGTGCCTGTCGCGATACTTGCGGGATCGCCTGCGGAGATACCGGTGGCAAAGAGCGGGCAGTTAGATTGTTAACTGCGGGCGCCATTTTCGGTAGCGTGGGCACCCGAGACTGCCCGCGCTGATGGGCGGAAGCAGCGGCACTATCTAGTGCCTGCCGGGCGAAATCATCGGAGGTACGGGAAGTAACTGCCGGCGAGTAAGCTGCGTGAGTTGCTGCCTGGGACTCTAGGTGAGGCCGGGAAACATTCCCTTTATCGGGGACAGCGTTTTGAGGCACAGCCGGCGTAACCGGAGAAGCGACTGCCTGCGGCGGCAGCGGAGAGGCAAACGGTGGGGCTGCTTGACCCTGATGGCTGACGCTTGCCGGCAGGGGGCTGATTTGCGGCTGAGCTGCGTGCGCGGGTTGCGCGGTTTGCGCAGTGGCCGAAGCCTGTTTTCTTGCCTGTTCTTCCCGGAAACGATCAGCTGCCTGGGCACGGGCTTTGGCTCGAGCGATCTCATCGCGACGCTCTTGGCCATAATCCTTAATCTGCGCGGCAGAAGTAACCTGGGTGTCATCATCATTGGCCTGCGGCGGCAAATAGGTAGTTTCTCCAGGGCGCAGCACCGAAGAATGTCGCTGCGGAGCCGAGGACGTACCGGTTGCAGGGGCTAGGGGCGAGCTCGCCCCTAGCGGGGTATAAGGCGCGTTCGAGCGGGGAGTAGTCGCGCTGACCTGTGCGGGAGCCGTAGCCGCCAGACCGGTTGACTCGGGAGCAAATGTTTCCGGTCCTGTTTCCTGGGCTGCAGCCCCCGGTTGCACTGGCTGCAACGGCCCTGCCTGCGGGGACAGCGCTGGTTGTTCCCCAGATAGTGCCGGAGCTGGTGCGGGCGCTTGCGGGAGCGCCGGCTCTTCGCTTTGAGGCGGTAGTTGCGAGGAAGTGGGTGCTTGCATTTGGGGTGCGGGAGAAACCTGGTAGCCCGCATTCGCCTCGGTGCTGTTGGTAGTCTGCGCCCTCGTGCGCGCTAAAGCGATCTGATCCAGTTCTGCCAGCGAAGGCACTTTTCCACTAGACGAGGTATTCAAAGTGCCCGGAACGCCGGTGGGAATAGCTGGATTTGGTTCCTCTGCCTTAACCTGGGCTGTCCCGGCGACGGAGGTTAGGTTCGGTTCCTTATTTACCAGACCAGCATCAGTGCTAGGGGTCTGCAAAAGCGCAGCTGCCGCCGGTTGGGAGGACGCGGCACCCGCGAAGTTATCCGAGACGGCCTTGGCAGTGTCGGGATTATCAACTGGTGTTTTGCCGGACTTAGATTTACCCGAGGATTTATCGTTTCGTCCAAAGCGTAAACGGAATTTGCCTTTACTAGGCTGCTCGTCCTCGTGATCGTCCTCGTCAACCACAGCTGTTTTCGAAGATTCTTTACTTGTGGAGGCCTCGGATTCTGTTACTCCGCCTTGCCAGGTCCCAACCGCAAAGGCAGGCAGCTGGCTCCGCGAATCTTGCGACGCGAGAGCTTCGGTCGATTCACCCGAAGCATTATCCTCGGTTCGATTTTGGGCTTTTCTCCGCGCCCTGAGCACCCGGGAAATCACGATAATTACCACGATTAGCGCAACCAGAAAAGCAATCATTGCCCAAGGGGCAACCGCCAAGCCCGAGCCCATTTCTGGCGCCTTCGCAGAGAGCGCATCGAGGTAAGCTAACACTGCCTCCGGGTATTTTTGTTGATTTAGCAAGGGCACCATTTTTTCGGAGGCAATAGCAGATAATTCTTCTTGGGAGAGTTTCGCCGCATTATCTGCAGAAGCTAAATACATAGTCTGATTAGGGTTATCAGCCACTATCGAGAGCATGTAGGATCCCTGCGGGGCGCCTGATTTTTGCAGAGCCATCAGGTTCCAATTGCTGACAGTTTCATTGGAATATTCAGAGGGGAACGCCACATACACGTGTAGTCCAGAACGATCCAAAGAAGCTAGCCGTTCCTTAACCTTGTCGGCCTGCCCCCCAAGCTTGTCACCGGGATCATATACATGATCGGAAATCGTTGGTGGTTCTTCGGCGTGTGCAATATTGCCGCTGACTGTGAAACTGGCAAAAAGCGCAGCTAGAAGCACTATCGTCAGTAAGCCGACTCTCTTTAAGACTTTCACTTAAGTTTCTCCCTAACTAATGAGGCTAGCCCGGAGCGGATTAAATCCTCACTTTGCATTATCATATGCAAAGAAGTGGGTTATATGTTGCCTCATGTAACCTAGATTAAGAAAAAGTAGGGGAGAAATCAGTGCCAACCGGAAAAGTTAAGTGGTTTGATGCCGACAAAGGGTTCGGGTTTATCACTGCAGAAGACGGCTCGCAGGTATTTTTACATGCCAGCGTGTTACCTGTTGGCGCTAAACCTCCCTCGGCGGGAACGCGGGTAGAGTTCTCAGTTGCCGACTCCCGCCGCGGCCCGCAAGCCCTATCGGTGCAAATATTGCAACGTACGCCCTCGGTGGCAAAGAATTTGCGGCGCAAACCCAAAGACATGGTGCCGCTAGTAGAAGACCTGATTAAGTTATTGGACGCCTCCTCCGGGCATTTGCGACATGGACGCTACCCGGATAATGGCGGAAAGATCGCGCAGCTGCTGCGGGCAGTTGCCGACGATTTCGATGCCTAGTGGCGGCGGTGAACTAAGAAAGACGCACATGAGTGAAACTACCCGACGTAAAGCGGGAAAAGTAGATAGCATACTGGCCAGCGCGGTCGATATTGCCCGCGAGGGGCTGGCACCCATTGCTAAGCCGGAAGAAATTGGGCAGCATTTGGGTGCCACCAGTGAAGGTGAACGCCTGGCCACCCACAGTTTTGAATGTTTAAAGCCCGGTTATCGCGGCTGGCACTGGGTAGCAGTCTTAGCGCGGGTGCCGCGCGGCCGCAAAGCCACGGTTTGCGAAATTGATTTACTTCCAGGCGAGGACGCACTGCTGGCACGCCCGTGGGTACCCTGGGCAGAGCGGTTGCGTCCTCAAGATGTAAAACGCGAGGACGTACTACCGTATGTTGCCGATGATGACCGGCTTGATCAGTCCTATGCGGACACCAATGCCGAAGATCTAGATCGGCGTACCGTGGAGGAACTTGGTCTTGGACGTCCCCGGGTACTTTCGGCTTGTGGACGCGCCCAAGCTGCTAAACGTTGGTACCATTCGGAGCAAGGGCCGGCGCGGCGCGGGATGACCCGCAAACGGCTCCCGGAAAATACCTGTTCTACCTGTGGATTCTTACTGAAAATGGCGGGCAGTATGCGCACCATGTTCGGGGTGTGTACCAATGAATGGTCGGTCGATGATGGGCGGGTAGTCTCTATGGATCACACCTGTGGTTCCCATTCGGAAACCGATGTGAAGGTGGATACTTCTCCCTGGCAGCCCACTCCGGCGCGGCTGGATGAACTGGACGTAGAGCAGGTCGAGATTTAGCACCTTACCGTCAGCGCCAAGAGCTAACTGCTTTGCAGGCAGACATGCAATTAAGTTGCGCATAGCGGGCAGGATTGGAAAAACCCTGAGAATCTTCCGATAATGAGCCTGTAAGTAACTTCTATGCCCCTGGTGGCGGATTGGAAAGTTATCTTGTCTTCTCAAGATACGGCGAAAAAGCCGGATAGTTCCCTAGATCGTTTCTTTAAAATTTCGGAAAGGGGCTCTACCGTTGGGCGGGAAGTCCGCGGCGGATTGGTCACTTTCTTTGCTATGGCCTATATTTTGGTGGTTAACGCCGCGATTTTGGGTGTGGCAGCCCCCAAAGATATAAGCCAATCTTCAATCGCCGCCGGCACCGCTCTGGTTGCCTGCGTGATGACCCTGCTAATGGGGCTAGTCGCTAACTTCCCGCTGGCGGTTGCTTCCGGTATGGGACTAAACGCCGTGGTGGCTTTCACTTTGGCTAACCCTGAGGCTTTGGGGCTGAGCTACCAAGAAGCGATGGGGCTGATTTTTTGGGAGGGCGTGGCTATCACCATCCTGGTGCTGACCGGGTTTCGGGAGGCCGTGTTCAAAGCGGTTCCCGCCCAGCTAAAAACTGCGATTAGCGTGGGGATCGGGCTGTTTATCGCCTTTGTGGGCTTGATTAATGCCGGGATTATTCGTCCCGGGGGCACTCCGGTGCAGCTGGGGGTCAACGGCTCCCTCGTGGGATGGCCGGCGCTGGTGTTCTGCTTCGGTTTGATTGTGATCGTGGTGCTTTATGTTCGCAAAGTCCAAGGCGCGATTTTGATCGGGATCGTGAGCGCTACGGTTTTGGCATTTATAGTGCAGGCTTTCACCCATTTGGGTTCGCGCGCAGCTGATGAAGAAGCCGTCTCGGCCTGGGCATCTAATGTTCCGCAGCTGCAGGGATCCCCGGTTTCTCTGCCTGATCTGTCTACTATCGGCGCGATTGATTTCTTTGGACCTTTCACCAATCCCCACACCACCGCGGTTGGGGTCGTCCTCTTGATTTTCTCGTTAATGCTGGCGGACTTCTTCGACACTATGGGCACTATGGTGGCTGTTGGTGCGGGTGCGAATTTGTTGGACAAGGATGGCAATCCGCCTAAGACTCGCGAAATCCTGCTGATTGACTCGCTTTCGGCTATGGCCGGTGGCCTGGGCGGGGTTTCTTCCAACACTTCGTTTGTGGAATCGACCTCTGGGGTTGGCGAGGGTGCGCGTACCGGTTTGGCATCGGTAGTTACCGGCCTGCTGTTTGGGGTGTCTATGTTTATCGCCCCGCTAGTGGAGCTGGTACCCGCCGAAGCGGCCTCGACCGCCCTCGTGTTCGTGGGCTTCTTGATGATGGTTAATGTGCGCGATATTGAATGGACGCGCGCTGACGTAGCGATTCCGGCGTTTATGACCATTATGATGATGCCGTTTGCCTATTCGATTACTGTCGGTATCGGGTTCGGTTTCATCACCTATGTGGTGGTAAAGATGGCTTCCGGGCGCATTTCGCGGATTCACCCCCTGATGTGGGTAGTTTCCGTATTGTTCGTTATCTACTTCAGCCTCGGGCCAATCCAATCCCTGCTGTCATAGTGCAGACGGGGCGAGAGCCTTAAAAGAACAAATTGTCCGTGGGAGTGGCCGGGTGCTGCTCCCACGGACTATTTGCTTAATACACGGGCGCTAGGGCGCTAGAGACGATCGATTACGTAGTCTAGGCAGGCAGTTAGCGCCTGGGTATCTGCGACCTCGATATTCGGGAAACAAGCCACCCGGATCTGGTTTTGCCCCAACGCGCGGTAAGGATCAATATCTACAATCCCGTTAGCTCGTAGCTGCGCAATCACCGTATCCGCATCAATATCTTTAAAATCAATCGTCACCACTACCGGGGACTGCTCTAGCGGATTCGCGATATAGGGGCAAACCTCGGGGCGGGAATCAGCCCACTCATATAGCACTGCCGAGGACGTGCGGGTACGTTCCTCCATAGTCGCTAGACCGCCCGCTTCCAGCATCCATTGCACCTGGTCTTCCCATAAAATCAAGGTGGAAATTGCCGGAGTGTTTAAAGTCTGGTTCTTAACCGAGTTCTTCAGCGCCACCGAAAAATCGAGCACCGGCGGAATCCAACGCCCCGCCCCCGGAGCCGCCTTGATTTCTTGCGCTCGTTCCTGAGCGGCCGGGGAGGCCAGTGCCACCCACAGTCCGCCCTCGGCCGCGAAACATTTTTGTCCCGAGAAGTAATAAACGTCGGTCTGGGAAATATCGACCTGCACCCCACCTGCAATCGAAGTCGCATCTACCAGGTTTAATCCTCCCGCAATCCTGTTTACCGGGCTGAGGGCACCGGTAGAAGTCTCGTGAGCCGGATAGCAATAGGTATCGATTCCCTCTTGCCCGCCGCGCAAAATCGCAATGTCGCTCGCGCATTCTTGCCCCTGCGCCCTCGCCGAGATACCCCCTAGCTCAATCATGGGGTCTTTAAGATGTGGCGCTCCGCTAACGGTTTCCGCAAACTTGGCCCCGAAGGAACCGAAAACGGCGTGCGCGGAACGCTCCCTAATTAAAGAGGACGCCGCGACCGCCCAAAAAGTAGTGGCTCCGCCGTTGCCGAGGACTACCTCGTATCCGTCTGGGAGGGAGAAAAGTTCTTTTAGCCCCCCGCGCAGTGAACCTACCAGGTCTTTAACTGGGGCTTGCCGGTGCGAGGTGCCAGGCAAATCGCTGGCGGCAACTTTCGCAAGCGCGGTTTTTCTTATTGAGCTGGGGCCAGCGCCGAATTTCTTGTTTTCAGGTAGTAAATCTGCGGGAATGCTAATGAAGTTCTCCATAGGGAAAACCTTACTCTAGGTGCATAAATCGGTGCGAATCTAGCCGCTATGGTGCTAGATAATGCTGGGGGAAAGGAAAATATATCGGCTGGCGGGTTAACCTGAAGGAGGGTAATTGCGCGGTGACAGCTCCCGCGTACGGCATAGCATAAGGGGCATTAATGAGTGACCTGGTTGATACTACGGAAATGTATCTAAAAACTGTCTACGAGATGCTAGAGGACGGAGTTCCGCCTCTGCGCGCCCGCATCGTGGAACGTTTAGATCATTCAGGGCCCACTGTTTCCCAAACTGTTGCGCGTATGGAACGTGATGGTCTGCTTTATTTGGCTGATAATCGCCGGATCGAGTTCACCGAGCAGGGGGTGGAGCTAGCACGGGAAGTGGTGCGTAAACACCGTCTAGCTGAGCGTTTGTTATTGGATCTGATCGGTCTGGACTGGGTAATGGTTCACGATGAGGCTTGTCGCTGGGAACATGTAATGTCTGCCGCGGTAGAGATGCGCCTGCTAGATCTGCTGCATCACCCGTCTACCGATCCTTATGGTAATCCGATTCCCGATGGGCATGACGGGATTGAGGGGCGGGGGACTTCCATTTCTCAGATTGTGGAACAATATGGCGGTATTGTGGCTACCAAAATTGTGCGAATCGGTGAACCTATCCAAGCAGAGCCCCGGATGTTGGCGTTTTTTGATGAAGCGACTATTTTACCTGGTAAAGAGGTGAATCTGCAGCCTGAAAATGGTCGGATTGCCGTTATGGGGGTCGACACGGAAAAAACTGTGTTACTGGACACGTCCCTGGGGCAGCATCTGTTTGTCGAAGGGGTTTTTAATAGGGATTAGGCCTATTTAATACAGGTTTTGAACTGCGGTAATGCGGGATTTTTGGGGGTTATTTCCCGGTGTTGAGGGCGCCCGTTTTTGTGAGGCTGGCCACTTAGGTGTTCAGGCGCGACGAAATATTAAAAAACTTTCGTAACCAAAACGTGACATTCCGTTATCGAAGCATTATATTTAGTTACGACCAATCGGCCAGAGGAACTGCTTAGGTAGCTACCGAAAAGTTTTCCGGCCAAAAGCGAAATAAGCACTTTTAGGAGAGCTCTCATAGTGACTCAGAAACTTCAGGCGCGTCACCGCGCTCCGAGCCGTCCCTCTACTCCGGTTTCTCAAGCTGCGAAATCCCTATTTTCCTCCGAAAATGGCAAGCGCTTGTCGGCGCTCGCTGGTTCCGGGGTTGCGCTGACAGTAGTGGCGGCCGCCGTTCCCGCCAGTGCAGATGCCACTGCGGCCAAGCAAATCGCCACCTCCGTGGATTCTGCGCAACTGGCAAAAGGCACGGTAGAGAAGCTGACCGTTAATCAAGAAGTTACTTCTGCGGTGGCGGAGCCTACGCAGTCGAATGTGGCCGCGAAGGTAAGTACTGCTCCGGTTGCGGCTGCGCCTACCCAGAACACGCAGCGCTCGTCCTCAGAATCCGCCGAGACTTTTGTAGGTCGTGACCTGGGCAAAGCTGATGGCACTGCGGTAGGAATCGCGATGCAGTATCGGGGTGTGCCCTATGTTTGGGGCGGCCAGACTCCCAGTGGTTTCGACTGCTCCGGGTTCGTGGGTTATGTGTACCGCCAGCTGGGGTATTCGCTACCTCGTTCAACCGGCGGGATTGCTGCAGCTGGAACTAAGTTGCCGCTCAGCCAAGCACAGCCCGGTGACATTTTGTGGAAATCAGGCCACGTGGCTATATATGTTGGCGGTGGGAAGATTATCCACGCTCCCAAACCGGGTGACGTTGTAAAGGTAGCGCCGATCTATTCGAACAGCTTCAAGGTTATTCGCCTGTAGCGACTGCCTGCTAGTACACTGCTGCGGAACGCTAGTGGTAACTGCTGTTCCTGATATTTAGTGCTGGCCTAGATCTATGGCTCTTATGTGAAGGTAGCGTTACGCAAAGATTGCGCCAAAATATTCTTAATAAAGCAGCGCCGATAGATTCTTAATATTTTTTGATGATTGTGACCCGAGGGATTTACACAGATTTCCTCGGGTCACAATCTTTTTAGCTATTTCCCGGTTGCTGCTTACTTCACTTTCTCCCGTCGCCGGTGGGTCTTTCTGTCGCTGGAGGGAATTCCTGTCTCGGGAGGGTATTCCTGTCTCGGGAGGTTATTTTTGCGTCCGGAGGGTGTTTTTGCGCATGGAGGGTGATTATGGGGCATATTTTGCCTAGTTATGTGTCTACACCTGACATTTTCACCCTCCAGAGCTGAGATCACCCTCCAGCTCTAGACAATTCGTCTTTTCGATCCCCCTAATATTCGTCGCGCTGGCGGGTCTTCCTGTCTCGGGAGGGGGTTTAAGGCGCACGGGCATTTCGGTCTCGGGAGGTTATTTTTGCGTCCGGAGGGTGGTTTTGCATGTGGAGGGCGCTGCTGTCGCGCATATGTCCTAGTAACGGGATACTACCCAAGATTTTTACCCTCCAGAGACAAAATTGCCCTCCGACTTTTATCAGCAGGCCTTACAGTTCGCTTTTGTTCCTCGCCTGGGAGGATATTTATGTCTCGGGAGGGTTTTTATGTCTCGGGAGGGTGGTTTTGTGTGTGGAGGGTGATTCTGGCGCATCTTTTGCCTGGTTATGTGTCTACACCTGACATTTTCACCCTCCAAGGACTTAGAGGATACAGAAATTTAAGTCGTAGCAAGTGAGTGGGTAGGTGCGGTTTTGCTATTCAGTAAGGAGGGCGCACGCACTCCTTTTATTTAGGGTGGCAGGTTCGCCCTCCGCGGGCGGGGATATGCATACTAGGTGCGGATGGAAAGGTAGCAACAGGATATGGACGAAATGAGGAGGACGAGCTAAGGAGGAGTGATTACTAAGGGGAGCGATTAGTCCGTTTCATGCGTGAAACAACCACTTCCCGCGAGGATAGAAAACCGCAAAAGAAGTGTTCAGCGCAATAATGCAACCAGGGAGCTATAGGTCTCTACATATTAAATGCAGGCTTTTTCAAGCGATAAAGGGGAGGAAGTGCCACACCGTTCCAACTGGTGCCTAGCCGCTCCCACAGGAATTTGGCGAAGCCTAGCGTGTCTGCCACGTCCTCGTAGGTAAAACGGTAAATATGCCATCCGAGTTTTTGTAGCCTGCTTTGGCGCTGTTTTTCCCCTTGGATGGCGTCGAAAGCTTTGCGAGGATCGTTGCTCTGATACTTTTGCATACCGTCGATTTCAAACGCCTCGCGAATCTTCGGGAGAGCGGCGTCCAGGAAATAACTTTGAGCGGGGGAAATCTGAACTTGAAATTGAGGAATTAGCCGCTTCACCTGTGCTAACTGAGCTGCGGCATGAAATAAAGATTCCGCGTAGCTTTCGAATCTGGGATCCATATTTGCGAGGATTCGCCGAGCTTGGGGCGCTCCGAGTCGTTTTCGATAGTTGTTGGCCAGGTTTGTCATTCGCGCGCGCAGTTTCGGAATCTGGTCTGCGAAAGCCTCTCGGCCGCGGCGATCTAGTTCGCGCCACTGCGGAATTAGCTTTCTAGCTGCGGAATCAGCAACTGCTTGCGCGCTTCCGGCCGGGAGCCAGGCGGCACATTGCATCGTGGTCGTAGGAAGGTCGGTGATGCGCACTCGGTGACCAATAGATTTAGCAGAATCTTTGGGGAGGGTGATCTTATGGAAAATCAGGGGAGTCGGAGGTATTTGCGTGCGGATAGGGCGCCCTTGGGAAGTGTCGACATCAACCCACGCTGGCAGCAGTTTCTTTTCAAAATGCCTGGTCGAGGTGTGTATAGGAGTATCGCCTCGCAGAGATTTGAGCGACAGACCGTGCAGCAGGGCGGCGGTAACTCCGATAAACACCGGGGGAGTGTGGCATCGCGCGGCATGGGAGGCGATTTGCCCTAACTTTACGTAGCGGATCCGCTGCCATTTGTTCGCTGATTTCAAAGGCCTGATCACGTGTCCGCGCCCGACTTTAATTAGGGAGCCGTTTGCTAGGGAGTCTTCAAGGACTCTCCGCGAAAACGCCTGGGTGCTGATGAGTTCAGGAAACATAGCTCTACCTTGACAGCTACGGTTAACAAACTCTTGTTCCTAATAATCAGGCAAGGATACTTTCGGTGTGAAGCCCGCTGGGGACTGGGATGATGGAGGTCTGGTTTAGAAGTAGCGGGAGGGGAATCTTGCCCCTGGAGGGTGTTTTCGTCCCGGGAGGGTGTATGCGCTTCAAATAGGGGTTTGGTCTAAGGAGGACGATTCTGTTTCGGGATAGAGTTATCGGCGTGGGAGGGCGATTTTGTCTTGGGAGGGCGAAAAGGTTACGCGGGACGAGGTGACCGGGTGTTACGGCTGGTTAAAACACCCTCCAGTGACGTAATCACCCTCCGGAGACAGATTCGCCCTCCAGGGCCGCGGATGCCCTCCGTTGACAGGAGTGGCCTCCAAAGGTACGTTCACCCTCCGGCGACAGATTTACCCTACGGCGGCAAATTGACCCTCCGGCGACGAGAGCACCCTCCGGAGACGAAATTGAGGGGTGCTGTTGAGGAAGCTCCTAATTAGTAGTCCCTTGATGAGGGGATCGCGCGGGCGTTTGGTGCGCATGGGCAATATGGGATGCACTGACGATGTGGGGAGTGTAGGCGCTACGGGATGCACTGAAGATCTGGGACACGCAGACAATCTGGTATGGGTAGATGCCTTGGGACACGTAGACAATCTGGTATGGGTAGATGCCTTGGGACACGTAGACAATCTGGTACGGGTAGATGCCTTGGGGCACGCAGACAATCTGGTACGGGTAGATGCCCTGGGGCACGCAGACAATCTGACCTATATGGACAACCCGAGACATATAGACAATCTGACAACCCGAGACGCGTAGACAATCCGACAACTATAGCCAACCCGACTCTTACCGACAATCTGGAACCCGTTTATAATCTGAGCTTAATAGGACGAATGTCCTCAGGATAGAAAAAATCTAAAACAATTGTACGAACATACAAGAAAACTTTGAATAGTTTGCAGAAATAACTCGCCCGAAGCGTTGTGGAAAAGAGATTAATTTATTATCATTGAGGAGTAATTTGTTGAGTTGAGGAATAGCTGTAACTTTCGGTGGCTGGCTCATAGTAGAGGTGTTAACGTGGCAAGTAAGGTAGTTAGCAGAAGGCTTATTGCTTCGCTGTCGGTTTTAGGGCTGTTGTTGTCAACATTGCTGGTGATCGTGCCGATGACGGCGCCCGCAGTTGAACAAAGCAACGCCAGTAAAGCTACTTCTGCTACCGCGAACTCTACCGGCAAAAAGTCCGCAAAGTCTTCTGCAAACACCAACCACTCCACCAGCAACACTAACCACTCCACCGCCGACACCGATAATAACCAGGCGCAACAGTTCAATTTCCAGCAGCCTAACGCCGGCGTTCCCCAAGCACTTCGCGTTCCAGATCCGGTGCGGGGGGGGGTGTCCCCAACTGACGACCGTTTCACTTTCAATGGAACGGAGCTCACTGGCCTGACAGATAAAGGCAAGGCCGCGCTGGAGGCTAATAAAGAACTGACCATCCCGGCGGGTACTACTAAGATTGCGGAGGGCGTGTTTTCGGGGCTGAAACTCACGAAGGTTACGCTTCCGGATTCGGTTACCGAGGTCGCCGATCGCGCCTTTTACGATAACCAGATTGAGGGGCTTACCACGCCGGGGTTGAAGACTATTGGCGAGGGCGCATTCCAGAAGAATAAGCTCACCGCGTTTGAGTCTTCCACGGTGGAAACTATTGGTGAGGGCGCGCTTAGTGATAACGCCCTGAAATCGGTAAAGATTAAGAGTGCGCCGGTAACTGTTATTCCGGCGAATGCTTTCCGTGATAATCAGTTGGATACGGTGGAGCTGCCAGATACGGTAACCGAGATTGGTGCCAGTGCGTTTGCTAATAACCAGCTCAAGGGGGTTACGCTTCCTGTGAAGCTTACAAAAGTGGGGCAGGAAGCCTTTACTGGCAACCAGATTGAGAAGGTAAAGATTCCCGCTACTGTCACTGAGTTTGGTCCGGAAGTGTTTGCGAATAACCAGCGCTGGGTGGTGCTGGAAAAATCTGATGGGCAGCAAGCGCTCCCGGACGCGGTAAAGTCCGAAAAATACCAATCTGGGTTTGGTCAGGTGGCTGCGGGGGACGCGGTCTCGATAACGGTTAAGTTCATGGAGCAAAAACCGGATGGTTCCCAGGTGGAGCTGCGCAGCCCTGAGGTTTTGCAGAGTGAGTTTACTGAGCCGGATGGGGTTTATTTTGCGGGTCAGAAGAATACGGTTAAGGCTCCAGCTCTTGCGGGTTTTGCGGCTGTTAAGGAGGCTGAGGAGATTACCCCAACGGTGGGTGGGGATAATACGGTTACGTTTGTTTATAAGCGTACTGATTTTTCGCCGACTATTACTGGTGAGGTTAATAAGCATTTAGCTAACGGGGCTGACGGCTCTACAAAGGCTTTACTTAAAGGCGTAACTGCTAAGGACGTTGAAGGACACATTATAACTAACCTATTGAAGGTGTCTCCGGAAAGCGTGGATACTTCGGTGGAGGGTACGACTGAGGTTTTCTATACGGTTACGGATGCTAAGGGGCGTTCTAAGACTGTTAAGGGTACTATCGCGGTTGGCCCGGACTGGCCAGAACAAACCATCTGCCCCGGCTGGCAAGTAAAAGACTTCAAATATGGGAATGGTTTATCTGCTGATCAATCTCCAGAGCTGATAACTGGTTTTAGTGCTAGCGGGAAGAAAAAGTATGAAGCCGGTAAAACTAAGCAAGCCTGGTGTTGGCCTTCCTTCGGGGATAAGGGGCAACCAATCACCGGTATTAGGATGTATGCGTTCTCTCATCTTGGTGATTTGCAGAATATTCCTGATTCTTGGAATACGATAACTAAAATCGGTCAAAGTGCTTTTTATGCTTCCAAGATTACAAACTTACCTAGTTCCTGGGGACAGGTAGAAGAAATCGAAGCCGCCGCATTCACATCCAATAAGCTAACCGCTCTCCCGGATTCTTGGGGGAAAGTTTCTAAAATCGGTGGTGGGGCGTTCCAACAGAATAGTTTGACAAGCTTACCGGCTTCTTGGGGAAAAATAACTCAGCTTCCTAACTCCGTTTTTTCCCAAAATCAGCTATCGTCACTTCCTGATTGGGGAGAAATTACTGATATTGGCTCCTCCTCTTTCAGCGATAATAAGCTTACCGAGTTACCAAGTTCTTGGGGAAAGATTACAAATATCCCTAACTACGCTTTTTATAAGAATTCGATAGCTTCGTTACCGGAATCGTGGGAGAACATCACCTTTGTTGGTGGGGAGGCATTCTCTCTAAATCAGCTAACCAAACTCCCGGATTCATGGAGAGGAATCAGCTCTCTTGGTGATTCTGCTTTCCGGAATAATAAGATAACCGCATTGACAGCTCCTTGGGGAAAAATTACCGAGCTCCCTAATTTTGTTTTTGATAACAATGAGATAGCATCTCTCCCGGATTCTTGGGACAAAATAACTAAAATAGGTTCATCGGCTTTTGAGAATAACCGCATTACCGCTCTTCCGGATTCTTGGGGAGAGGTAGATACCTTGGGAGATTCTGCTTTCAAGAAGAATAATATAACTGCATTGACAGCGCCCTGGGGGAAGATAACCAAGTTACCCACCTACGTTTTTATGGAAAACCAGATAGCTTCCCTCCCAGAATCTTGGGGAAACGTATCCAGGATAGGGTGGTGTGCCTTCCAAAACAATAAGCTAACCAAGCTCCCGGATTCTTGGGGAAAAATAACAGAAATCGAGTCGCAGACATTTTTGGATAACGAATTAAGTGCGCTGCCGGCATGGGGGGCGGTGACCACTATTGGCGACAGAGCTTTCGTAAATAATAAACTCGCTGTGCTACCGCCCTCCTGGGATAGTGTTACCACCATCGGGAAATGTGCGTTTGCGGGGAAGCCGATTTACCGGTATTACAGAAACGATAAGGACGTGCCTAATAATTGCACAGCTGGCGAAGACAGATATGCTAACAACAACCAAATCCAGTCCTTACCTGTTTCTTGGGGAAAAGTTAAAACAATCGATACTAAGGCATTTGTGGGGAATGCTCTGACGGAGTTACCGGGTTCTTGGGGGCAGGTAGAATCTATCGGCGCGGAGAGCTTTAAAGATAACAAGATTAAGCAGCTAACCGCTCCCTGGGATACTTTCAGTGAGATTCCAACGGGTGCGTTTATAAATAACGAGATAGTTACTTTGCCCTCCTCCTGGGGAAATATCACACTGATTAACCGGAACGCATTTCAGGCTAACCGGATAGCAGCGCTCCCGTCCTCTTGGGGTAATTTGAACGAAATAAAATACGGGGCGTTTGTCAATAATGCCCTGACCTCTTTGCCTGATTCTTGGGGAAATCTAGAATCTGTAGGTGCCTATTATCGCAGCGGATATGTTCACGATGGCTATGGTGGTGTATTCGGGAACCAATACGATGCGGATAACTCGACTATAGACAGCGAGAAAGATAATAATAACATTACGAAAATCCCGGAATCTTTAGGTAAAATCACCTATTTTGGTAAGTATACTTTTTATACTGCTCGACCCAATCGCGGAACCGTGATTACGGTTCCTGATACTCCTTTAGAAAAACCGAACTCGGATTTGAAGCATCCCACTAACCGTTTAGAGCTGGCAGTGTTGATGTTTTCCAGCATTGACTACGGCAGGGAGGGTTACCCCCCGAACGCTACCTATGCGGGTTTGTGGGCGCCTATCTATTTGCGGCCGGAATCCGGTAAAAACCCGGACAATATTAAAGGCTACGCTAATGATGTGATTATCCTGGTAGATACCAAGGTTCATGCCGAATTTATTGGTCCGGATGGTCAAAAACTCCATGCAGATTTCGACAAAGTAGTTAGCAGTAAAGATGGTGACAGCAATAACAACTATACGCTGACCCCTCCGGTTATCCCCGGCTACACCGTTCCGGACAGTCAGAGTGTGCCCTTGACCGGTGAGGATCAAAACCTGACTTTCAAGTATGAGCCACTTCCCGCCGAATATAGCGGAACCTATGCTCGTCTGGATTTGGTTGGTCGGTTAACTAACCAGGCGCAAGACTCAGAAGGTAACTATCCGGAATCTAATGTTTTAGAGGACGAGATAGGGCAAAAGCTGCGTACCGACCTTACCTATGGTGGAGACGCGGGAGCTTCCGTGTTAAAGAACGGGACAATCCGTCTAACCTATGATCCGACCAAGGTAGAGTTCGTGGAGGCTGGTTTATCTGCTAGTTCGGCATTCAAATCAGCAAAAGTGGTTGCGCCCGGAGTTCTAGAAGTAACCCTAGAGAAGAACTTTGATTCCAAACGGCGGGTTAGTATCCCGATTCACTGGCGGTTAAAAGAGCGGATTACGCCCTCGGATGGTAGTTACCCGGTGAACGCGCTTTTGATAGATAAAGACGCAAACGGTAAACGGTATGTGGTTAAACCCAACCCGGCTTCTAAGCCGGGGCCGGTGAACCTGCAAGGTCACTATTTAATGCCCACCTTTATCAAAGATGCTGCAGGGTGCAGCCTGGGGGTGTGCCGTGACTATGATGATGACGAAAACGGGGATGTTAAAACTAGCGGTAAAAATGCGGTTACCTTTACGTTCGGGGTTAAAAAAGACCTGTTCCGTAACGTGAAAGGTTACACCATCACTGATCGTTTGCCTCAATACGAGAAAACTGATGGGTCAAGTGCTCGTGCCCAGTTCGTGGCAGAAGAAAACCCTGGCTGGACGCTTGGGGAGGACGGGGTGACCCTGACCTATACGGACAAGAGCAAGACTATTCACAGTGAATATGCTGGTCTGGGTAATCTAAAACTTCATTTCCCGGGGGCGAAGAAGCAGAAACTCATTAATAACACTGCCAGTTTCGTCCTCACCCCCGAGCAGCAAGGACCAAATGAACCCGTGATAACGGGGGCGGCAGATACCCGGTTCAGTTTCTATAAACCTATGGAGACCACGCCGCCGGGAACCCCGCTTACTAAAGTGGCGGACGGTCCGCATTACCGAAACGGCTATCCGGTTATCTATGACACGACGCAAGATCGTTCCCAGGAAATCAATTGGAGTGTGCTTACTGAAAACACCTCCACTATTGCTAGCCCCCTAAACCTTAGGGACTATGACCTGGATACCCGGTTGCAATACACCGGGATAACCCCCGACCCGGTATTCGTGGGCGGCAAGTTAGAGATACTTACCTCTACGGGCGCGGTCGATAAAGTTATATATTCGCAGAAGATTACCAGTACCGCTCGGATAGAACTGCCGGCAGAACTCACCAAGTATGAAGGGGTGTGGCTGCGGTGGAATAGCACCCAAAAAGTGCAACCCACGCAAAGAACTACCACCAAGATTCACACCAAGCTGCGCAACCCCGGTTCGGCGCTGTGTCAAGAGCTTAAATGTGAATCCGACCTGCGTAATAAAGTGCAAGGCGGGGAGCGCATCAAAGAAGCTAATATCGAGGTGCTGCCCGAGGGTAAAATCTTAAAAGCCCGTAAAGAAAACACTTTCGATAAGCTCACCCTGGTTGGTAAAACCGGTGTTTACACGGTGGGAGCCGAGATCGAAACCGATTATGGTGATCCCCTGACCGCGTTCGAGCTGTTAGATGTGCTGCCTAAAGGGTTAGATGTGCAGCGGGTTGTCCTCACTAAACAATTCGCGACTCTGCCAGGGGCGCGTTACGAGATCGTGTCCAACTGGAATAATACTGGGCGGCAAGCGGTTCGGTTCCTGGCCGACCAGGTAGCAAACCCGGGTGATGTTTACAGTGTCGGACAGCTAGAAACCATGATTTCGCCGCGCGTAGCCGACGGGAACATGGTTAATGAAGCATTCGCTCGCTCCCAAGGCAAAGTGCGCTACCTTAACCAGGTTATAAATGACCCGGTAGCTGGGGCTGGTACTTGGTCAAAGGCCGAGAACACCACCAAGGTTTCAGTCGGAGACGAAATCTATATTTCTAAGCGGATTCGCGAACGTAAAGCCGGAGCCGAATGGGTAAACGAAATCCAGACCGTGGCGGGCGCAAAATTTGATTACCAGTTGCGGCTGGGATACGGGAGAAACCCCGAAGAAAACCCGGTCATATACGATTTGTTGCCGGTAGCGGGAACCCCGGCTCGACCTGGCTCCACCCTGATAAACCAGTACGATTCTACTGGTCAAATTAGTTTTGAAATGGCAGACGGTACTGATGCTAAAGGTTGGCAGACTTTCTACACCTGCGATACGGGGATAGCTAAAGACAAGCTAGCGGACGCTAACTGGCACACCAGTCCGTGTGGGGCAGTTACCGGTCTAAAATTCCAAAACACCACCCCTCAAATCGAGCGGAGCGAGACGCGGATAACCGTCCCCATGATTGCCGGCCCGGCGGGTGCAGATCCGCGCTCCCAAGCGAACCTGGGTAAAAAAGCGATTAACGATTTCTGGAACATATCCACTTCCCACGAGGGCAAACTAGAGTCCAACCCGGTAATTAACACCGTGGTTCCCCCGGCAGTAGATATCGAGCTAATGAAATACGGTTGGAAAGCCGAGCCGGGACAGCCGGCTCAAAAGAAAGCTTTAGCAGGGGCGCGTTTCGGGTTATTTAATAAAGAGGGCGTGCTGGTTTCTTCTGTCCTGTCTGGCAGTGACGGGAAAGTAAAGTTCACGGGCGTGCAAGCCCTGCCCGGCTGGGTAGTACGCGAACTAGATGCCCCAGTCGGTTACCAGGTTAGCGATAAAGCGCTAGTGCTATCGGCTAACGACTTTGCGGGCAGCAACTATGATGCCACCACCGGCACATATCGGATTGCACTACCCGATGTCATTAACTTCGGTCATTGGCAGCCGATTGAGCCGGTTACTGGTTCGGTGGAGTTTACTAAGGTTGATGCACTTGGTCATACTTTGGCTGGTGTGGAGTTTACGGTTACTCCGGTTGCGGTTGAAGAGGTTAAGTGTTCTACTGCGGGCAAGAAACCTGGGGATAAAGATTGTAATCCCGTTGGTACGGGTACGTTTGTGAAGCCGAACTCTGCTCCGATCACGGTGCGTTCTAATGATGATGGTTTTGTGAAGTTTTATGGTTTACCTGCGGGCAAGTGGCGGCTTACTGAAAACGTGGGTGATAGTCATTTGCAGGCCATTGATCCGGTGGAGTTTACGATTACTCGTTGCACGGGTTCGGAGTGTACTAACTTGCGGGGCCTGGATTTGACCCTTGGTACGGGTGGAAAGGTTGTTAATGATAAAGGCCGGGTAGCCTTGTCGAAGCTCGGCGTGCGGGGCATGGCCGGTAAGGGCAAGGACTTTGGTGAGTGGCAGCGCGGGGACGGCGTTATCAAGGCTGGTGCTACCTTTAACCTTTATAAAGGAAAAGGGACTAGTAGCCTAGTTAAATCGGTAACCACTGGAGGATCGGCCGCTAATGTCATCCTCGATAATCTGGAGATTAATCAGGTTTACACTCTGCAAGAAACTAAGGCTCCTGAGGGTTATACCCTAAATAGTGAGCCAATGTATTTCCAGGTTGGCGCGGATGGTCGGCTTTTGGATGCTGATGGTAAGGCGTTGCTGGTGCAGAGTGAATTGTTGGTTCCTAATGAGGAGTCGAAGAAAGAGTCCTCGATTGTGGTCACCAAGGTTGACCCGACGGCTGATGAGGCTGACAAGTTCCTTAAGGGCGCCGAGTTTGGTTTATTCAAGCAGAGCCCGGATGGATCTTGGCCGACCGAGCCGATCAAGAAGGTAACTACTGGTGAGACCGGTCAAGCAGAGTTCACCGGTCTTGCTGGTGGGGTTTACCAGGTGAAAGAGCTGAAAGCCCCGGAAGGGTATTTTGTGAACCCGGGCGCGGTGCATGAATTCGTGGTTGATGATTATAAGGCTCAGCAGTTTACCTGGACGGCTAATAATAATCGCTCCCGTTTGCGGGTGTTTAAGTTTGAGCCGTTGGTTAGGGGGGTTTCTTCTGATGCCGCGGATAAGGTAGTGACCGAGAATAAAGGAGCACTTAAGCGCCCTGGTTTGGTTGCTAACACCTACGACGTAGTGATACCGCTTAAGGGCGCGAGTTTTACTTTGTTTGAAGAGGACGAGACTACCGAGGTCGCTAGCGGCTTGGTTACCGGTGATGATGGCCTGGTAGAGCTACCTGCTACGGTGAAGCTGGATCCGGATAAGATCTACAAGCTGAAAGAAATCACGGCTCCTACCGGCTACGTGGCGAAGTCTAACGCGGTATCAGTAAAGGTTTCTGATTATGCCCTGCTGGATGGGTTTACCGGTTTGATCACTATGGAGGTGCCTAACACTAAGGACACCGGCCGGATCACGGTTTCGAAGCTGGCGAAAGAAACTGGTAAGGCCTTGGCGGGTGCGGAGTTCACTTTGACCAAGCCGGACGGGTCTACCCAGAAGCTGGTTACTAACGAGGTCGGCCTAGCTACCTTTACTGGTCTGGATTTCGGTAAGGAATACGCCGTGCAGGAAACCAAGGCTCCAGAAGGTTACCTGGTATCGGACGAGGTCTCGAAAGTTACTTTGACCGGCGATAACCCGACAGTGACGTTTGTACGTTATAACCAGCGCGCCGAGGTAGAAATCGCCCTACACAAGGTTTCGGATAAGGGCGAGTCTTTGTCGGGCGTGGTGTTTGAGCTTTCCCGCGAGGGCGATAGCGGGCCGGCACAAGTTTTGACTACTGGGGCGGACGGAATAGTTAAGTTCAAGGTTTTGCCTGGTCAAAACTATGTTTTGAAGGAAACCCAGACCAATAAGGGTTACGCCCTATTGCCGCAGCCGGTTAAGTTTACGGTTGATGGTAACGGGAAAGTGACCGTTATCAGTGGTAAGGGTAATGTTAATACTGTTAGTGGCGGGGATAGATCCCTGACCGTTACTAACTACCCGGAGGGGAAGCTTCCCTTGTCGGGTTATGCCGGTGCTTTAGAAGTGTTGCTTCTTGGGTGCCTGGTGTTAGGGATTGCTATTGTGTTTACTCTATTTGAAAGGAAGAGAAAGTGAGTAAGAAAAAGTTACTGGCCATGCTGACTGGCATGGTGATGGCCTTTATGGGCCTGGCAGGCGTGGGCGCCGCCAGCGCTGCGATTGCAGAGTGGAATTCGCTTACGGTGCATAAGTATCTGGGTGCTACTAGTAGTTTGCCTCATAATGGTACGAAGCTTACCGAGGAGCAGCTTAAGGGCTTGACTAGCCAGAAGCCTTTGCAGGGTGTGAAGTTCAAGCTGTACCAGGTTGAGGGCGTTGATGTTAATACTAACGATGGGGTAGCGGTTGCTTCCAAGATTGGGAACATGACCCTGCCTGGCGATGTGGTAGATAAAGGCATCGAGGTCGATGGTAAGAAGTACACTCTTAAGGCTGCTAACCCGGCCGAGATGACTACTGATCAAAAGGGCGAAGCGGTCTTTACTGTTCCCAACGTTGGTTTGCCTAATGGTGTTTATGTAGTGGTCGAGGATTTAGCTGGCTCTGGCGACCTTAAGACTGCTGATGGCGCTGTTGATAAGGCTAAGGTGACTCCGGCGGCTCCGTTCGCGGTTTCCATGCCGATGACTAGTCCTGATGGCAAGACTTTGAACAAGGACGTGCATGTTTACCCGAAGAACCAGGTTAATGATTTAACTAAGACGGTTAAGGACGCGGGTAAGAACGTCGGTGATGATATCGTTTACACGATTTCTACTACTTCTACCGGTGCTGATACTAACGGTGACGGCAAGATGGACAAGGCTGACCTGGGCGGCGTTTACGAGATTGTTGATACTTTAGATCCTAACCTGACTTACAAGTCGGTTACCGTAAAGGTAGCAGGCGCTGCGGTTACTGAGGGTGAGAATGGTTTTACGCTTACTAAAGAGCAAACTGGTAATCCTGCGCAGGATAAGGTGACGGTATCGTTTAAGGGTACTACTTTGGATACTATCGCTGCTGGCGCGAAGGTGGAGCTAGAGCTTACTGCTAATGTGAAGCAGGATTCTGCGGTTGGGGTTATTCCTAACCAAGCCAAGCTCTACCCGAACGATTGGGCTAAGAAGAACGATAAGCCGGTTGATTCTCCTAAGGTTGAAACCAAGTTCGGCGATATCGTGATCAAGAAAGTTAATAAAGATGGCGGCGTCTTGGCTGGCGCTAAGTTTAGTGTTCACCTAGATAATTCTGCTGATAAGGATTGTTCTAGTTATGGTGATGCTATTAAGACCTCTGAGGCTACCGGCACTGATGGTTTGGTTAGTATCAAGGGTTTGCACTTGACTAACTTTGTTGATAACAAAGAGGTTCCTGAAGCTGACCAGCATCCTTATTGCTTGGTAGAGACGCAGGCTCCGGCTGGTTACCAGCTTTTGCCGAAGCCAGTTTCTTTCAAGCTGACCAAAGAGGGCTCGGTTACTGATTTGAGTGCTGCTGCCGAGGCTAAGGCGGGTAACGCTCTTGATATTACTAACTTCAAGAACCCGGGGCTGCCGCTTACTGGTGCTCAGGGGATTTTGCTCGTTTCGGTTCTGGGCTTGATTCTAGTCTCTGTTGGCGTGGTGCTAACCGTTAAGCGCCGCCAGGACTAGGCATAGGTCTAGGAATACTATTAATAGAGTGATCAATAGCCCCTAAGACCAAAGAGGGGGCGGTGCAGTAAGCTACACCGCCCCCTTCTTTGCGCCCTCATACGGGAAACGCTTTTCCCGTTATAGGTATCGGCTAATACCGGGCAGACAGGTTAACCGGCAGGCGGGCAAACCTGTGAGGCAAAAGGGGGCAAGACTGCCTAAGAATAAACGGCGCTAAGGTGGATGGCGATACCCTGGGGTGGGGTAAAAAAGCCGGGTTATATCAGAGTAGCCAGGTGAGAAGTGTTTACAGCTTCGAGAGGAGGGGACCGGGATGCGTAAGGCTGTGATTGTTGTTTTGACGGTGCTGGGAGCATTACTTTTGCTTTATCCGGTGGTGGCTATTTTTGTTGGTAATGTGCGTATTGGGGAAATCTCGCGTATGCAAGCCCAGGAGATGAAGCAGGTTTCTGTACATCCTGACCAGGCTCAGAAGCTCCTTAAACAGGCGCATGAATATAACGCTAATATCCGGGGTATCCCGATTCTTGACCCCTATCTGTATAAGATGACCAAAACCGGCTCGGAAGAGTATCAGGAATATTTAGGGACTTTGCCCGGGGACGTGATGGGCCGGTTGGTGGTGCCGGCAGCAGGGATTGATTTACCGGTACGTCACGGTACCGAGGATGACGCGATTGCTCGGGGCGCGGGGCACCTGTTTGGTACCGGGTTGCCGGTTGGCGGTAAAGGGGTTAACGCGGTCCTTACTGCTCACTCAGGGATGAGAACCGCCAGCTTGTTTGACGGGCTGCGGGACGTCAAGGTCGGCGATATTGCTTACGTGCAGGTGGCAGGACAGAAGCTGGCTTACAAGGTTCGGGCTATCCACGTGATTAAACCCACCCAGTTAGAGTTATTCGAGCCTAAAGCGGGTAAGGATATTTTGACCCTGTTTACGTGTACTCCTTACGGATTGAACACGCACCGGCTGGTAGTGACCGCTGAGCGTATCGCTCTTAAGGAAGCGCCCCCGATGAACGAAGACGGCCCTACCTGGTGGGACGCGTTGCGTTGGTGGATGATCATCCCGATCATTATCTCGGCTATAGGAGGCGTTATAGTAGCTCGCTACCTGCGAAAAGACCGTAAAAAACGCGATGAAGAAACCACTCCAGACCAGACAGATACTCCCACGCAAATCGGCAGGTTAACCCGCACGCAAAGAGCGAAAAAATTTAAAGGCTCAGCAAAACGCAAACGAGCACGCCATACAGCGCGACCGCGTAAATAATCGCGCACCCTCAAAACCCCTGAAACCAGCGCAAAAACCAGCCAAGCGCACCCTCAAAAAAAATAAAAAAGCTCCACCGAAAGCTGTCCCTTTCCATCCCCTTCCCGCGACCAGGGTTCATTTCAGAGCAAACCCGCCCTCCGGCCTATAAAATAGAAATAAGCAGGCAAGGGCGCAGCAGAAGGGGGACGCAGACATGTCGGGAACAGAAACTATCTTAGTGGGGGTTGACGGCTCCCCAGAGTCCCTAGAGGCCGCGGAATGGGCGGGCGCGCGCGCCAAGCAAAGCGGCGGGAAGCTGCAAGTATTATGTGCCTACGCGCTGCCCTCTTATACGGCAGCGTCCATGGATTCCGGATTCGCAGTAGTAGACAATGATGCGATTCGCGAAAGCGCGCAAACCGTAGTTGACGAAGCTGTCGCTCACCTCGAAAAACGCGGTTACCAGGCCGAAGGGCGGGTGGAAGCCGGAGACCCCACCGCGATTTTGGTGCAACTGTCGCAGCAAGTCGATTTGATTGTGGTCGGCACCCGCGGAGGCGGCGGGTTTACGGATCGGTTGTTGGGGGCAACCTCCTCGGCTTTGCCGGCCTATTCTCGCTGCCCAGTCGTGGTAGTGCCCCGGCGGAAAACGGATGACCAATTCGTGCCGGTAAAGAAAATCGTGATCGGATTCGACGGTTCCACGCGTTCTCGCAAATCCCTGCGCCGCTCCATCAAAGAAGCCCAAGTTTGGGACGCGGAACTCACCGCCGTGGATGCGGTTCCCCTGGCATCATCCGCCGGGATCCTTTCCTGGTTGCCGGCCACGGTCGATCGCGACAGCATCTTGCGGGATGTGCGTGACGGGCTTAAACAAACCTGTAAGGAAGAAACCGCTGATAGTGGAGTGAAAGTACATTCTCACGCTTTAGATGGGAACCCGGCGGCGTTGCTGACAGAGTTTTCCACCGCCGTTGACCTGGTGGTGGTAGGTACTCGCGGAGGCGGCGGTTTCACAGGGGCACTAATGGGTTCCACCTCGCAATCCATCTTGGCGCATGCAGCCTGCCCCGTACTAGTAGTACCCACCGGCGAGCGCGAATCTGCCGCCAAAAACTAAGCGGTTACCGCGCAAATGCAACGCAAATGATTTCGTTGCATTTGCGTTGCAAGCCTAATTTTTGCGTTGCACTTTTCGTTGCAACGCAAAACGGTGCGCTTTTTCTATTGCTAATCTCTGTCCGTCGAGGTTCCGGTATCTGGGGTGCCCAGTCCAGAAGAAGGGCAGGGGACTAATACTGTCGGTTGCCGAGCGTGCCTTTGACTGCGCCCTCATCCGCGTCCTTGTCTGCGGTTCGCACGAATTCTTGCAGCGTCCTCATCCACATAACGTTTCAGCTAAAGACGCGAGTAACGCCGGGCTCTGCTTTCTCCATGAGCTAGGACTAACTGCTTGCTTACCAGGGAATTTAGTAGGCGAAGGGTTTTGGTTTTCTCGAATCCCGAGCTGATATCAAGCTCGGAGCGCGAATATCTTCTGCCTCGCGCCATGGAATTTAAAAGCAATTTTTCCTGCGAGGTCAGCTGCTGACGCGAACCGATAAAAGGCAAAGTAACCGTGATGGAGTTGTCCAGCACCTCAAATTTCGGAATCTCTGTTTGGCCACGATAAGACTCTCGAATGCGCAGAATACCGGTGCCGAACTTTTCAATAAGTCCCAGACGGAAGAAGACCTCTGCCAGGATTGGATTTCTGAGCACTGATACTCGTCCTCGTAAATATTCTGCTTCGGAAAGTCCAGTGGGAAGTCCTCCTGGAGAGTAAACCTCCACGCAGTCAGGGAAAATGCTGACGCGCAAGCGAGAGTTAATGTCCCAAGTTCGATGAACCAAACCGTTAGCGATTGCCTCCCGGAAAGCTTCGCGCGGCACCAGCTCTTTGGTGGTTCTGGTTGCGCCCTCAATCTCCTCAAGACGCAGGTAGCGGTCGAAAACCTCCATCGCGGTGTCCAGCTGCTTCAAAACAGAAACCTGTTCAACAGTGGTGCGATCCAGTATTTCATTAATAGAGGCTCCAAACTTGATGACATCGATTCCGGGATAGCTATTCTTATCTGCCAATAGGGCGGCGGCACGGTTGAAACCATTCGGTCCGATTAACCCCAAGGTCTTGAGGACATCGGTGCTGGTATCCGAAATATCTAGCTGGTCGCGAAGAGCTGCGGATAAAGATTTAAACTCCAGATCTTTCTCGGGGGAGTCAAGTTCTTCGAAGGAGAGGTTTTCTCCCTCCAATACCAAGCGGCTGAGTTCAACTCTATCCACTTCGACAGTGGAGCTGTCACTCCTGCGGTAGGCTTTCCCATTGTAAAGATAGGGTTTGTTAGAGCCCTCCTCTACGTGCAGACAGACGGTTTTGTCGTCCTGATTTATTTGGATAGAGAATCTGGGGCGTGGGGTAATGCAGTCGTTAATGCGATTTTCGATTGCCAGGCACGTTTCTTCTAGGTGGTCTAGGCCAACCGCGTTTCCCGCATCATCGATTCCAAACAGTATTTCCCCGTCATGAAAGTTCGCGTAGGCGCTTACAGTCTTGAGAAATGTGTTGCTCACTTTGGACTTGAACTCCAAGAACGCAGATTCTCGCATCTCTAACTCCCTCTTTGCAGCTTATTTTAGTTCTGTCGCAACGTAAATGCAACGCAAATGGTTTCGTTGCATTTGCGTTGCAAGGTTTAATTTTGCGTTGCACTTTTCGTTGCAACGCAATACGAAGAATCTTTTCGAGTTTTGTTCTCCTCTTGCCGTTCTTCACGAGCTTCTGTTCGCGTACACCACAAACTGGTCGATCACAAGCACTCTTCACGTAATATGCTCCCAAAGCGAATTTAAAGAGTTATAGCCCCTGATCAGAGCCCCAAAATAACGATTTTATACGCGCACTTGAGGTATTAAATCTGTATTTTTACGAATCAAAATGAGTTTTCTGGCTCCGTCGTTGTTGATTCCTGAGATTCTAGTCTCTGCCTCAGGTTCAATTTTCCTGGCACTTATGTGTTTAACCTGCAGATATTCTTACTATCGTTGGTTTACAGGTGGGGCAGCCTTCTAGTTGACACGCATACAGCTAAAGGTGGTATGTGTAGTGCACTACAAGTTAGCTGTGTGTCGCGATAGTGGTTTTGCTGGACTTTTATGGGGCGCGAACGTCATCTCGGAGCCCAAAATGTTGTGTTTTATACTGAAAAGTATTTAAACGTGCCAATTTCGCGATAAAAGTTACAAAAGAATACTTAGTTGTATTTAAAAATAATGGAAATTAGATGTTTAATTTAATGAATTTGCCTGTCACATTCCTAATTTCAATTTCGATGAATTACGCAACAAAGTTATCCACAGGATGTCGCCAAATATGCCACTGTTATCGCTCCGAGACGGTTCATCAAATCTGGATTAAGTTCAGATAAATGTTTTCTTATTGCCGTTTTTTAAGCGCCCCGTACTCTCGTCTCTTCAACGCCGCGCAGGATCTGCAACTGACTGTCCAAGAATTAACTCTGGAGGGTCGAAATGTCGCGGGAGGGCGTTATTGTCGCGGGAGGGTGGAAATGTTGGCGTCGTGCCTGGAGGGGCTTGTGAGGATGTGCAGAATCGCCCTCCCCGGACAAAATCACCCTCCGGCGCGGATAGGGTAGCAAGATCACCCTCCGGCGCGGAGAAAATCACCCTCCCGGTACCGGAACGCCCTCCAGTGCCGTTTAGGGGAGTCTGCGTCCGGTGTTTCTACTCGCTCTGGAGGGTGTATTCGTCTTTGGAGGGTGGAACTGTCGGCGTTGTACCTGGAACTACTTGTGGGGTCGTGCAGAATCGCCCTCCCCGGACAAAATCACCCTCCCGATACCAGATCACCCTCCGGCGCGGAGAAGGTGACAAAAACACCCTCCAGGGCCGACTAAGGGGGTGGGAGCCTACGTAAGTGGGGGGTCTCAGGCTGGTGAAAGTGACGGCAGTTGAGTGCAAAATGTAAAAAAGTGTTCCATTTGTGTTGAAAAACCTCTAATATGTACTTCATAAGTTGAGATTTGTATTTAAGGAGTGGTTGAAGTGGCACAAGCAACTGTCAATTTTCGGATGGATGCTAGTTTGAAAAAATCTCTTGAAGCCACGTGTAAAGAACTGGGGCTTACAGCTACCAGCGCCTACACCATGTTTGCTTCAAAGGTGGTGCGGGAGAAGCGGATCCCGTTCGAGGTGGCTATTGATCCGTTCTATTCAGAATCAAATATGAAGCGTTTGCGCAGTTCAATAGCACAAATGGAACAAACTGGCGGTACCATTCACGAGGTTTTGCCCGGTGATTAAGGCTTGGACAGATTATTCTTGGGAAGAATTTCAGTATTGGTTGAAACAAGACAAGAAAACTGTGAGACGAATATTGAAGTTGATACAGTCAATTGACCGTAACGGGTACAAATGCATAGGTAAACCTGAACCTTTGCGGGGAGATCTTTCTGGATACTGGAGCGTTCGCATCGATGAAAAAAATCGGCTGGTGTTCAAAATCGATGGCGAGGTGTTGCGTATAGTGCAGTGTGGAACCCATTATGGTGACTTCTGACGCTTAACTCCGTTCACGTCTCTCCCAATTCCCGCAACCGCCAGCCCTGCCATAAACTGGAAACCATGAGCCCAAAGCAGTCGATTTTTACTTCTGAATCCGTCACCAGCGGACACCCTGATAAAGTCTGTGACCGCATCGCCGACTCCATAGTCGATGCCCTGCTAGAACAAGACCCAGAAGCCAGGTCTGCCGTGGAAGTCATGGCGACCACCGGGCAGGTGCATCTGGCCGGCGAAATCACCACTTCCGGATATGTAGACCTGCAAACCCTGGTGCGCGAAACCATTAACGAAATCGGCTACACCTCCTCTGATATTGGTTTCGATGGAGATTCTTGCGGGGTGCTGGTATCTATTGACCGTCAGAGCCCCGACATTGCTCAAGGAGTGCAAGACTCGTGGGAAACCCGCGAAGGGTCGGCGGTAGATGCTTTTGACCAGCAGGGGGCCGGCGACCAAGGGATGATGTTCGGTTACGCCTGCAACGAAACCCCTGATTTAATGCCCGCCCCGATCTGGCTGGCACACCGCTTAGCGAAGCAGCTCGAAAAAGTACGGCGGGAAAAAATCCTCGACTACCTGTGCCCCGATGGAAAAACCCAGGTAACCGTACGTTACGAGGACGGGCGCCCAGTAGGGCTAGACACCATCGTGCTTTCGACTCAGCATCTAGCATCCGTCAGCCTCAAAGACCTGCGCGAAGAAGTAAAATCCGCGGTTATTGACCCGGTTATCGCCCAGGTGCCTTGGGTTGAGGACAGTGACTTCCGCACCCTAGTAAACCCGGCGGGACGCTTCATATTGGGAGGTCCAGCCGCTGACACCGGAGTTACCGGTCGCAAACTGATCGTCGACACCTACGGGGGCATGGCGCGTCACGGCGGAGGCGCGTTCTCTGGAAAAGATGCTTCTAAAGTTGATCGCTCCGCGGCCTATGCGGCCAGGTGGGTAGCCAAGAACGTGGTGGCAGCCGGACTTGCAGATCGGGCAGAACTGCAGGTGGCCTACGCTATTGGCTCGGCGCACCCGGTGTCGATAGAACTGGAAACCTTCGGCACCGAAAAAGCGGATAAGACCCAGATTTTGCAGGCAGTCCGGGAAACTTTCGACTTGCGACCGGCAGCTATTATCGACCGGCTTTCGCTGCGCCGACCTATCTATTCGCGCACCGCCGCCTACGGTCATTTCGGGCGTTCCGGGTTCACCTGGGAAGATACCGACATGGCGCGGGAGTTGCGCGCCAAGCTGGGGGCATAAAACAGCGGGCAAGTTGGGGCGTGACCACCAGCGAGCCAAACTCAGAGCCTAAAACTAACGCCACCAGGTGCTCAGCCTAAAGAAAAAACTAAAACAACTAATCGTGCTTTTTGCCGCAGCCATATAGAATCGGTAAACGGAGCGAACACACGGGAGAACTGATGTCATTTTTTGAAAAAATCCTGCGCATGGGCGAGGGGCGTATCCTCAAACGCCTAGACCGGACAGCTCACGAAGTTGTGGCGAAAGAGGACGAATACGCCGCCCTCAGCGACGAAGAACTAAAAGCCAAGACCGACGAGTTTAAAGAGGCACTGGCAAACGGGGCAAGCGAGGACGAAATCCTGGTTGACGCCTTCGCTACCGTGCGCGAGGCCGCCTGGCGCGTCCTCAAACAAAAGCCCTATCACGTGCAGGTAATGGGGGGAATCGCCCTCCACAACGGCAATATCGCCGAAATGAAAACCGGTGAAGGTAAAACCCTGGTCGCCACCATGCCCAGCTACCTCAACGCCCTGAGTGGCAAGGGCGTGCACGTCGTCACGGTTAACGACTACCTGGCCAGCTATCAAAGTGAACTAATGGGGCGCGTCTATCGCTTCCTGGGGCTAACCGTGGGCTGTATCGTCAACGGACAAACCCCCACCGAACGGGTAAAACAATACCAAGCGGATATTACTTACGGGACTAATAACGAATTTGGGTTCGATTATCTGCGTGACAATATGGTGCAGCGAGTAGAAGATATCGTCCAGCGAGGACACAATTTCGCCATCGTGGACGAGGTGGACTCGATTCTAATCGACGAGGCGCGTACCCCGCTGATTATTTCCGGTCCTGCCCAAGGCGAAGCAGACCAGTGGTACAACAAATTTGCCTCCCTGGTAACCCGCTTAGAAAAAGATATGGATTACGAGGTCGACGAAAAGAAACGCACCGTGGGGGTTACCGATGTGGGGATCGCCGCAGTCGAAGATTTCTTAGGAATCGAGAACCTCTACGAAGCCTCCCACACTCCCTTAATCGGCTTCCTCAACAACGCGATTAAAGCGAAAGAGCTGTTCAAACGGGATCGTGACTATATAGTTCGTAACCGGGAAGTGCTAATCGTTGACGAACATACCGGGCGCGTGATGGAAGGTCGGCGCTACAACGAGGGAATGCACCAGGCAATCGAGGCCAAGGAACACGTCCCGGTTAAAGCCGAGAACCAGACCCTGGCCACCATTACTTTGCAGAACTATTTCCGCCTATACAACAAACTCGCGGGCATGACCGGTACCGCGGAAACCGAAGCGGCCGAGTTCATGAACACCTACAAGATTGGGGTAATCCCGATTCCGTCGAACAAACCGATGATCCGCATCGATCAACCGGATTTGGTTTATCCTTCCCGCCGCGGCAAGCTCAAGGCGATTGTCAGCGATATTAAGGAACGCCACGAAAAAGGCCAACCGATTCTGGTGGGTACTACCGATGTGGCCAAGTCGGAAGAACTTTCCATCATGCTGGACGAGGCCGGGGTGCCGCACAATGTGCTGAACGCTAAACAGCATGCCCATGAAGCCCAGGTGGTTTTTGATGCCGGACGTAAAGGCATGGTCACCGTGGCCACCAATATGGCTGGTCGTGGTACCGACATTATGCTGGGCGGCAACCCGGAACATATCGCGGATCAGAAGCTGCGTGCGCAGGGACTTGACCCGGAAGAAACTCCCGAACAGTGGCGTGAAGCCTGGTCGGATGCTCTATCTCAGGCGGAGGCCGAGGTGGCCGACGAACATGAAGAGGTCGTTGACCTGGGCGGACTATACGTCCTCGGCACCGAACGCCACGATGCTCGCCGCATTGATAACCAGTTGCGAGGGCGTTCTGGTCGTCAAGGTGACCCCGGGGAATCCCGCTTCTACCTGGCAATGGACGATCCGTTGATGATGAAGAATATGGCGGCGTTCGTTACCCGCTTTATGAATTCTTCGCTCTACCCGGAGGATCTGCCGCTAGAATCCAAGATGGTTTCCGGGCGTATCCAATCCGCGCAGCATCAAACCGAAGCGCAGAACTTCGAGATCCGTAAAAACGTCCTCAAATATGACGACGTAATGACCGATCAGCGCGATCTGATTTATACCGAACGTCAAGAAGTGCTGCAAAAGGAAATAGATCTCGATGAGCTGATTCCTTCCTACCTGCGCACGCTGATAAAAGAAGCGGTCACCCACACCACCAGTGAAGGCGCCGATTCCAACGAATGGGATCTAGAAGCACTGTGGAACAATTTGCGCGCGGTTTACCCGGTGCGTGCCTCCCTCTCGGAGCTCAAAGACGAGGACGGCTCTTTCCTACATATTTCGGCTTCCGAGCTGGAAAATATGCTGCAAAACGATATTGCCGATGCCTATGAAGAAATTCTCGATCAGGTAAACGAGAACCCGATTGCGATTGATCAGCTGGGTGACCAGCCGATGGCGGAACTGGAACGCCGCGTTTTGCTAGCTACGGTTGATCGCCTTTGGCAGCAGCACCTCTACGAGATGGATTACCTGAAAGAGGGTATTGGCCTGCGGGCAATGGGGCAACGTGACCCCTTGGTGGAATACAAGTCCGAGGGTGCGCTCATGTTTGAAAACATGATGGGACAGGTGCGTGAAGATACCGTGACTGGGATCTTCAATTTTGCCCACCAGTTCCAGCAGGTCTATGAGCAGCAGTTAGAGGCCGAAAAGCAGCAGGCTGAACAAGCCAAGAAGAAGGCGCTAGCGGAAGGCTCGGTGATGGGGGATACCGGACATAAGGAATCCTCGGAAACGGTGCCGGCGGGCGCGGGAGCTTCTGGGCAAGGCTCCGCTTTTGGCGCCGAGGCCGCGCGGCAAACTGCTGCGCAAGGCGGAAACCGGGCTCAGCGCCGGGCTCAAAAGAAGCGTAAGAAGCGTCGCTAATCCTTCCGGGGAGCGCTTGTAGCTCAACGCTTAGCGGTACTTTTGAGATTTCGTTGTGGCTGGGCTTGCGGTAATCGGGCGGGGAATCCCTAGGTAAACCCATACGGAACTGATGGCTTGCCCGCAGCTGCTGGCGTATGCGTTCACCCGATCTCGAGCGCGGAGATTCTCCATTTTTTGCCGCAGGGGATGATCCGCATCGCCACCGCCCGTACCCGCGAGCCATCGCTGATGCTCACTGCCACTTCGAAGGCGCCGCCGCCCTCAGTCCCGATCCCGGCTTTGCGACAAAGAATTCGGCGGATCTGAATCGCTGTAGGCAGAGGACGATGGCGCTCGCTGCGCGCTAACGCCAAGAAGGATCCTTGTAACTCGGGGGTAAACCAGTTGGTTACCGCCTGTGCGGAGCGGCGGCCAGAAAACACTTCGAATATGGTTTTCACGGCCGTTGCCACCCATGGTTTTATCTGGGGTAATGACGATAATGAGGCAGCTTGCGGGTTTGCGGGGGTTTTCTTACGGGCTTGAGGGCGAGGAAGCAGGGTCTGGACTTCCAGGGGGCCATATTTGGGGCTTAAGGGGATTCGCGGAAGTGCGGGACAAATTATGGCGTAGGGCCCGGGAGTGTCACTGTCTTGGGGACAAATTGTTACCAGGGGCTTGCCGGGCGGAAATAGCTCTTGAGTCCGGTTTACGTTTTTTACCTCTGGGGAAACATCATTTTCTGTGACCTCCCGGAGAAGGAGGGCTGGCGCTGCTGAACTCATCGACTCACATCCTTTAAATATGAGAGGAAAACTCTAATTCATTAGAGAGGCGCGGGTAAGGGGGCTCCGTTGCCAATTGGCGTTTTCGAACTGTTTAAACAGGTATATGCAGATTCTTCTTTTAATAAAAGTCTCTGAAGCGTAGCTGTCTGCGACCCCTAAATTAAGAAAGAATTAAAGACAGGTGAGTTTTTAATGAGGACTTTGGGTTGGTTGCTAGTTGACAATCGAGTATCCGGGCAACGCCGCGCCGCAGGCCAAAGAACTCTTGGCAAACCGCTACAATTGCGAGATGAGAATTTATCTTCCCCTAGCGGTATCTGACCTGTTTGAGCCGCACCTAAATTCCCGCAATGCTTGGCAGGGCAGTGCTGATTTCTGTCAGCTTTGGGGAATTGATCCTCTCGATAGTGAGCAGGCGGAAGATTTGGCGATGACTATGTCCGCTATGTCCTGCCTGCAGGGGAAAGTGACGGGGTATCCGGGGAGAATAGTCGCGGCGCTCGATGTTAACCCTCAGGAGTTGGGCGCGGAAAATGCCCCCGGCGTATTTGCAGTCAAGTCTGGCTTTGACTGGGAGCGCTTAGTGAGCCTGCATGTGGACTCTCCGGATAACTTGGAGCTTTGCACCCAGCTTAGGACGCAGCTTCCTTCCCGGCTGGCAGCGGCGTGGAGCCGCGGTAACTTTAGTGATACCCGCAGTGAAATGCCAGAAAACGGCGGCAATGACCTACCGGAAGCAGAATCAGCGCAGCTGGAGATTTGGGAAGAGCTAGCGGCGGAGCCACTTTCCTGGTTTGATGCCAGCGAACTTGATTATCTGCGCCGCTCGCTAGCTGAAAAGCCTGCCTCTTAGGCGCTCGTTCCCGCCTCACGGGCGTATCCCTGGGCGGCAATCGCCTGACGCAACGTCTGCATAGAGGTAGCGATCTCCTCCGCAGTGGCCGGTTGGGCGTGAGCGAACTTAATGTCCTCCATAGAGTTCGCCGGAATCAGGTGTAGGTGCAGGTGGGGTACGTCGAATCCCGCGATACTCAGGCAGGAGCGCTCAGCGCCGAATGCCTGCCGTTGAGCACGCCCGATAATCTGTGCCACTTTCATCAGGTGTTGCAGTTCGTCTGTAGGGGCATCCCAATAGTTTTCTACTTCCCGGCGAGGAACCAGCAATACATGTCCGGGGGTGATGGGGTTAATGTCGGCAAAGGCGACACAAATATCGTCTTTCCAGCAGAACTCGCCGGGGATTTCGCCAGCGATAATCCGAGTAAAAATAGTGGACATGGTCTCCTCCTGGGGTAGTTCTTGCCTCTAATGATATGCCGGGATGGCAAACGAGAGACTTTTATGGAGAAATGGGCAACACGCGCCCAGAATGCTTGCTGAAAACTCCTCTTTACATAGGATTTTCGTTTGACCAAGAGGGCTAATAATCCTAACTCTAAACTAAAGCTTTAGGGTTAGATCGGAGGGCGACCGTGACAGTACCAGATACTAACCTGGCAGATATTAAAGTCGTAGGCATCGGCGGGGGCGGAGCAAACGCCGTTAACCGCATGATCGATTTTGGGCTTAAAGGCGTAGAGTTCATCGCGATTAACACTGATGCGCAAGCGCTGATGATGTCAGATGCAGACGTCAAATTGGATATCGGGCGGGAAGAAACTCGTGGTCTGGGAGCGGGAGCCGACCCCAAGGTAGGCGAACGCGCTGCCGCTGACAACGAAGAAGAAATAAAAGACACCCTGGAAGGGGCGGACATGGTCTTCGTTACCGCTGGCGAGGGCGGCGGTACCGGCACCGGGGGCGCTCCCATCGTGGCGCGGGTTGCGCGTGAAATGGGCGCTCTGACTATCGGGGTAGTCACCCGGCCTTTCTCTTTTGAGGGTAAGCGCCGGCAGACGCAGGCGGAAGCCGGGGTAGAGGCGCTACGAAAAGAAGTAGACACCATTATTGTGATCCCCAACGATCGCCTCCTAGAAATCTCAGATCAAAACATCACTATGGTTGATGCTTTCTCGGCCGCTGATGAGGTCTTACACTCCGGCGTACAAGGCATTACCGACCTGATCACTACTTCCGCCCTGGTTAACGTGGACTTCGCCGATGTAAAAAGCGTGATGAAGGGAGCGGGTACCGCCCTGATGGGAATTGGCTCGGCCACCGGTGAGGATCGCGCGATTCGCGCCGCCGAGGCCGCTTTCATGTCTCCGCTGCTAGAGGCAGATATTGATGGGGCACTGGGAGTGCTGATGTTCTTCCAAGGTGGCTCGGATATGGGTCTTATGGAAGTGCATCGCGCCGCCGATATGGTACGCGAAATGGTGCACCCCGAAGCCAATATTATTTTCGGTGCCAACGTAGACGAATCCTTGGGCGACCAGATCCGGGTGACAATCATTGCGGCCGGGTTCGATGATCCCAAGAAGGGCAAGAAGAGCGCGCGGGTAGAGAAGAAAGCAACGCCCGAGCCGGCCTCGAAACCCGCCGCCTCCTCCACCTCCTCCTCGCCAGAGAAAAACGAGGATTCCACGGCCACTTCCGCGATCCCGGCTTTTCCGCGCCGTGCAGTTCTGAACCAGGACGAACGCAGCGTGGGGGATCTTCCGCGCTCCAGTGTCAGCGGAGGGGCGCACCGGCTCCCGGTGACCCCGCCCTCGCGCGATGCCTTTAGCCGCAAAGAAAACGAAAGCTCCAGCAGCTACCGCGACAATTTCGGGGTTAACCGCAAGAGCGAGGACGATAGCACCTTAACTGTGCCGCGGGTATTCGAGGACGACGACCAAGAATCGGGTTTAGACGTACCCGACTTCATGCGGTAGGCCCAAATGTTTCGCATCGGCGGCGCACAGGCAGTTTTTACCAACCGGATCGGGGGGAAATCCTCCGGCGAGTACGCTACCCTCAACCTGGGAGATCATGTCGGAGATAACCCGGACATCGTAGCAGAGAACCGCCGGATCGTTGATGAGGCGATCGGGCGCAAAGTGGTCTGGATGCACCAGACCCATTCCAACCGGGTGGTGCAAGTCCGGCCTGGTCACACCAATGCTCCGGTAGAGGCCGATGGGATTGTCATCGATACTCGCGAGTTCGCAGAGCTGGGACTAACCACCCCGGCAGCGGGAGTGATGGTGGCTGATTGCGTGCCCCTACTACTGGCTTCCGATGATGGTCTACTAGTGGCGGCCGTACATGCCGGTAGAGCCGGAATGGTTACCGGCATTGTTCGCGAAGCGGTGCTGGCGTTGCGGAAACTAGGGGCGCAAACCGGAAAGATTCACGCTGCTATTGGCCCGGCTATCTGTGGAGCCTGCTACGAGGTTCCCGAGGCAATGCGAGCCCACGTGACCGGACATGTGCCTGCCGCGTGGTCACGTACCCGGATGGGAAGTCCCGGGTTGGATTTACAGGCGGGGGTAATTTCGCAACTCAAGTCGGCGGGAGCCCGGATTACTTTTGCCTCTAAACGCTGCACTTTTGAAGATCGCAACCTCTATTCCTACCGCCGTGACGCCCATACGGGCAGGTTCGCGGGAATAGTGGTGGGCAAGCGAGAAGTCCCAGCCGGCTGAACTGCGCATTTAGGTGCATAGTTTTGGAAACACGCCGTAGTAATACTTCAAAAAGAACCCAGTCCCGTTTAACGTTTTTGTAGACCAGTATTAAAAGAAGGAGAACCTGATGGGCGCTTTGAGGAAGACGATGGACTATTTAGGTCTGTCCGAACCACAAGAGAACGAAGAATTCAGCGATGAACTGGAAAGCGCAGTTCCGGATGCTGAAGTTCCCACCCCTCGTCCTAGGATTGTAGAACCGGCTTTGCGTTTCCCGCATGCAGTCAGTTCCCAGCCGGAGACTGCTTCAGAGCTTAAACGGATTGTGACGATCCGGCCTACCACCTATAACGAGGCTCAAAGTATTGGGGAAGCCTTTAAAGAGGGCACTCCGGTGATTATGAACCTGGGGGCAATGAATGACCTGGAAGCGCGGCGGATGATTGATTTTGCTGCCGGACTCAGCTTCGCCCTGGATGGGGGAATTGAAAAAGTTACTAACCGGGTATTTTTGCTTTCTCCGAAGTCTGTACAGGTTGACGAGGGCGAATCTTCGCTGGGATCCAAAAGAGACTTTTTCAATCAAAGCTGATAGATGCTCACTTTAGTCTATTGGGTCGGTCAGATAGGCAGATGGCTTCTCCAGCTGTATATTCTGGCGTTGATAGTGCGGGCGGTGCTGTCTTGGGTGATGGCACTGAACCCGAGTTGGCGGCCAAAAAACTCGGTTACGCTATTTCTTTGTAATGTGGTTTTTGGATTAACCGATCCGCCTTTGCGTTTCTTAAGCAGATTCATTAAACCCCTGCGACTTGGGACTATTGCCCTAGATTTGAGTTTTATCGTACTGTTCTTGCTGGTCACAGTATTGATAAATATTTGGATCCACCTGATTAACGCGCTGCTAATTCTTTTGCACGGATAAAAGTGCAGAAAATTGGCTAAAGTGTTGCTCAAAATGATAGATGTTACTATTGTTGATGATGTGGAAGTTGAGCAGATCTTCGGTATGCTTGTTTCCAACTGCAACCTATAGCGCAGAAGTTCCCGCTGGCAGGTAGAGCGCCTACCTCGGGAAAAACACGATAGATAACTGAGGTGACAGGTATGGCTCTGCTGACTGCTGAAGATGTCCACTGGAAGCAATTCCAGGCGACCAAGTTCCGTGAAGGCTACGATCAAGAAGAAGTTGACGAGTTTCTAGATGAAGTCGTGGAAACTATCGCGACTTTGCAGGATCAGAATGCGTCCCTAAAGACTGAACTAGATGAGGCGCGCCAGCAGGCAGCTGATGGTGGCCAGGTAACTGCCAGCGACAGCGGTGAAGAAACCGCAGCCCTAAAGGCGCAGCTTGAGACCGCTAATGCGCAAATCGCGGAAATGCAGGCGCAGGTACAGCAGTATCAGGCGGCTGCTGCCGAGGGCGATCCGCAAGCCGGGGAGCAAATCCAGGCTTTGCAGGCACACTTGGCTCAAACCCAGCAGGAAGCCCAAGCGGCACTGGCACAGTCTCAAGCAGAAACCCAACAGGCCGTGGCGGAAATTGAGCAGCTGCGGGAGCAACTGGCACAGGCAGAGCAAAACGCACAGGCCGGCGCGCAGCCTGGTTCTGAACAGCCAGAGGATGCCACCTCTATGCTGGCGCTGGCACAGCGGGTGCATGACGAATACGTGCGCAATGGACAGCAAGAAGCTGATCAGATTCTGGAAGATTCCCGCCTCAAGGGTGACCAGATCGTACGGGAAGCCAATGATGAGCGTCGTCGCGTGCTAGAGCAGCTTGAATCCGAACGTGCAGACCTAGAGTCTCGGGTCGATGACCTGAAGGCCTTCGAAAACGATTACCGCCAGAAGGTGCGCGAACACCTACAGGCTTTGATCGGTCAACTAGATGCTCAAGAGGCATAGCGAGTAACTTAAACTTAGTTCCTCCTAAGAGCCAGGGAGGATTAGAGCGGCGCCATCACGTAAGTGGTGGCGCCGCTACTTTTTTATTAAATTTAGGCATAGAGCAAACCGACCTGGAAAGAACATGAATCAGCGAAAAAAACAAAAATCGGCACCGCTCCTGGTGATATTCGTTTTCGTAGCGCTACCGGTGTTAATCGTTGACCAAATCACTAAAGCCTGGGCACTTAGCGTCCTGGAACTGGGAGCGCCTGAAAAACCCTTTATTGGCAATTTTATTGGTCTGCAATTGGTGCGTAACCCCGGGGCGGCCTTTTCGCTGGCAGAGAGCTTCACTTGGGTGTTCTCGGTGATAGCGGCGGTGGTACTAGCCATTATCGTCTGGACTGGACGGGCAATGACTAACCGTGCCTGGCAGCTTTCCCTAGGGCTGCTGGCCGGAGGGGCGCTGGGAAATCTGGTCGATCGCCTCATTCGCCCTCCGGGAATCTTCCGGGGGCATGTGATCGATTTTTTGAATTACCGTTCGATGTTCGTCGGTAATGTTGCGGATATTGCGATTGTGGTCGGGGTAGTTGCGGTAGTAGTGCTGGTGGTGCTGGGCGTCCCCTCGGTTAGCGGTAATCACTCTTACAAACCGGAGCGGGTGCGGGGCAAGGATGCGTGACCGGGTTCGCCTGCAACTTCCTGAATGCGCCCAAGGTAAGCGCCTTGACCAAGTGTTGGCAGCCGAACTGGGGATTTCTCGCTCTCTGGTTGCCAAACTGATTAAACAAAACTATGTCAAGGTAAATGGAACCGTTCCGCGAAAATCAGCGGAGGTAACCCGCGGTGACCAGGTGGAAGTGCTGCTGCCTGATGTAAGCCCAAAAAGTCTAGAAACCCCTGCACCGCTGCCGATTCTTTACCAGGACGAAAATATTGTGGTGGTCAATAAGCCGGTGGGGATGGCGGCGCATAGCGCTCCCGGATGGGAAGGGCCAACGGTAATCGGAGCCCTGTTGGCTACGGGACAAGAAATTGATACCTCTGGTCCACTTGAACGTAAAGGAATAGTTCACCGTTTAGATGTGGGGACTTCCGGGGCGATGGTAGTGGCCAAGTCGCAGTTAGCGTATGACCGCCTGCAAGCAGATTTTCGCGCTCGCCGGGTGAAGAAGATCTATCAGGCATTGGTACAAGGCTATCTAGATCCGGCCGCGGGCACTATTGACGCTCCGATTGGACGCCATCCTTCTCGCGATTTCAAAATGGCGGTAGTAGCGGGAGGCAGGCCGGCCATAACTCACTACCGCACCTTGGAGTCCTTGCCGAGGGCAACCCTGGTTGAGCTGCAGCTAGAGACGGGGCGGACGCATCAGATTCGAGTGCATATGCAGGCAATTGGGCACGCTATCGTGGGTGATCCTACCTATGGGGCAAATCCACTGCTAGCGAAGGAACTGGGGCTGAAGCGGCAGTGGCTACATGCGGTGAGCTTAGGATTTACCCATCCAGTAACTGGTGAACAGGTGAGCTTTCAAGCGCCTTTGGCCGCTGATTTAAAGGACGCATTAACCCGCTTGCGCCGCGGATTCTGATTGAGCTTTGTCCCCCGCGCTAGGCGGGGTTGGATTTTCCTGTTGCAGTTTATTTAAAGATTGTCGAGGACGCGCCAGCGGCTTATTTTCGCTCTATGGCTCCAGAAAAACCCAGCTATACCCGCTCGCATTTTCGTCAGGCATCCTCTCAGGTTCCGCGGGCACAACAGCTTTTGCAACAGGCAGAAACCCGGCTGCGCTCTGGCGAGGGTGGTGCCCGTCTGCGTTGGGCTCCTTCCCCGCGAATTGTGCTAGCTGCGCTAATAGCCGTGGTGATAGTGGCGATGATGGCAGGGTGGGCGCAAGGTAAAACTCCTAGCAGCGGGTTATCTTCAACAACCCCAAGTTTTAGTGCTACTGCTAAAGCCGCGCCGGGGTCTCCCCCTGCTGCCACCGGAGAGGTACTGGTGGATGTAGTGGGTAAAGTTAAAAAACCGGGAGTAGTCCGTCTGGAGGCTTCCGCGCGGGTACAAGACGCGATAAAAGCTGCCGGAGGAGCGCTTCCCGGTACCGACCTGTCGGGATTGAACTTGGCACGCCACTTGAGTGACGGCGAACAGCTGCGGGTAGGAATCGAAGAGAACAGTGCGCCGGAAGTAGGGGCGAAGTCAGGTGGGGCAGGCGCGGCAGAAAGTGCCGGGCAACAAGCTGGTGCGGGCGCTGTAGCCGGCGCGGGCGGCGGAAAAATCTCTATTAATGAGGCCTCGCAGCAACAGTTAGAGCAGCTTCCGGGGGTGGGGCAGGCACTCGCGCAAAGGATTGTAGATTATCGCCAATCCCAGGGACGTTTTCAAAACCTGGAAGACTTGAAGAATGTGTCTGGAATTGGGGAGAAAAAATACGCGTCCTTGGCGGCAATGATCAGGCTCTAGGCAAGCTATGAAGGGGAGAATCCTAGATTTACGTTTAGCGCCGGCAGCCATTATTGCCTGGTTGGGTGCCTTGGTTTTACCTGCTCTTCCCTTACAATGGTTGCCACTTATCGCTGCTTTAACCCTCGGGGGCGCTGCCGTGCTTTTGCTGGCCAGCTACTGGAAAATTCTGAGCCGAATTATCTTGGCAGGCGCTCTGGCTTTAGGGGCGCTGGGCGGGGTGGCGCTGGCAATTAGCCAATCGGCGCGGGTGATAGCCGCAGACCCGTTAGCGCGCGCCTGGCAGGGGCAGATCGACCGAGTCCAGGCGATAGCGTTGGTAGAGACGCCGCCGCGAAAATATGACCCGGCAAGCGAGCAACAGATAACCCAGTTACGTCTATTATCAGCCCGCCTGCCAGATACCCCAGCGGTAAATACTGGGGTGAAATTGGTGGCGTTTGGTCAGCACCTGCCAAAATATCCTCGTGGAACGGTTATAGAAACCGTGTTGCAGTTAAAAAAACCGTCCCGCGGCCGGGAACCTAATGCCAGGGAATCTAGCCAAAATTTAACCACGGTAATCAGCGCCAATTCTCTCTTAGAGATCTCCGGAAGAATCATCGCTAGCCCCAAAGTGAGAGCCGGGCCGCGCGGGGCGGCGGCCCTGAAAGAAAAGTTCGCGACCCGGCTGGAAGAAAAACTGGTAGCTGCAGATTCTCCGGCAGCAGCTACGCTGCTGCCGGCCATGATTCTCGGAATCAGAGCTGATGCGTCGGAGAATACCGAGGCATTAAAAACTGCGGGAATAGTGCATATTACCTGTGTGTCCGGGATGCATATCTCGGTGCTACTTTCCTTGGTAGCGCTACTTAGTGCGGGGTTAAAACGCCGCTGGCGTCTGTTGGCGGGTGTCGGTTTGTTAGTGGGGTACTGCCTGCTCTTAGGGCCTTCTCCCTCGCTGCTGCGAGCAGCGGTGATGGGGATGGTTTCTCTGCTGGCACTGGCTAGCGGAAAAGAGCCATATTCTTTTAGCGCCCTCGAAATCGCGATTATCGGTCTGCTAATTTTTGAACCCGGATTCGCATCCGATACCGGGTTTTTACTCTCAGTCAGCGCTACTGCAGCGATAGTGTTGGCGGCGCGGCCTTTAGAAGAAAAACTACACCGGGCAATAGCGACAGTAAAAAGACAGGGGAACGGGCGAACCTCTCGATTATTGCGGAAATACTCCGCACTTTTCCGCAAGTTCTTAGCGGCATTCCTCTCCGTTAGCGCAGTGAGCCTGGTGGCACAACTAGCTTGCCTGCCGGGGCAACTGTTAATTCGTCCTGGAATCAATACCTTGACCGTCCTCGCAAATGTAGCTATCGCGCCGGTAGTGACTCTGCTGATCTGGGGCGGAGCCTGCCTGACATTCCTGCCACTGCCTGGAACATTTTTGGCAAAAATACTGGGGATAGGCTGCACTTGGGTGATGACAGTGGCTCGGGCGGTCGCCTCCAATCGATTCGCAATCTTGCCATGGCCAGCAGGCGCGCCAGGGATTTTAGCATTAGGGATAGTGGCGGCGGGGCTGACCTATATTTACCGCTGCTACTTTCCAAAAAGGAAGATAAATGGCAATGTTAAATCATGGCCTCAAAGCAAATGAGTTGGCGCGATTGCACCTTACGTTCCGGGGTGCTCATACGCGGCCCCGAGAAGCTGCTGGCAGATCGCGCCCTGACTCGTTTAAAGCAACTGGGACGAAACCAAGATCCCACCCTAGCAGTGACCGAGGTGACTGCTAACGGTTATCAGGCAGGTTCCCTAGATTCCTTGACTTCGCCCTCATTGTTTGGAGAAGCCCGCCTGGTAGTGATTCCCGATTTCGAATCCGCCGCTGATGATTTGGGACAAGACCTGGCAGCCTACCTAGCTGCGCCACAAGCAGATTGCTGGGTGGTAGCCATGCACGATGGCTCCAATAAAGGAAAACGCCAGGTAGACAAGATTAAGAAAGCGGGAGCACAGGAAGTAAAAGTCGCGAGGATTAAGAATGCGCGTGACAAATTATCCTTGGTGGTCGAAGAAGTGCGCACTGTCGGCGGGCGCATAGAGCCGGCCGGAGCGCAGCTGCTGGTAGATGCGCTTGGTGAGGATCTCGCGGAACTAATCGGCGCGGCTAGGCAGCTGGTTTCCGACTATCCGCAGGCGGTAACCTTGCAGGCAGTACAACAGTTCTACGGGTCTCGAGTGGGGGCTAGTGGGTTTAACGTAGCCGATGCCGCCGCAGTGGGGAATCTTTCGCGCGCCCTGGTGCTGCTGCGGCAAGCGTTTTCTTCCGGAGTTCAGCCGGTCGCTATCGGAGGTGCGCTCGCCCTAAAGTTCCGTAACCTGGCAAAAGTCAGCGTCCGGGGAGTAAACCCTTCCCAGCTAGGAATGGCGCCTTGGCAGCTGGAAAAAGCACGGCGAGAAGTACGCGGATGGAGTGATGCTCACTTGGCGGAAGCGATTAAGATTATTGCGCAAGCCGATGAAGATGCTAAAGGTGCTAGCCGGGATCCGCAGTATGCGCTGGAGGCGGCAGTTAGGAAAATCTGTCTTTTACGGCAAAGCTGAGCAGATGCAGGAAAGTAGGTAAAACAGGCAATGGCAATGCAGCGTAAAACCCGCCAGCGGGACGCGATTATGGCAATCATGGCTGATGAAACGGATTTTCGTTCTGCTCAACAAGTGCATACTGCCCTGGTTTCAGCCGGACAAGCGGTAGGACTGGCTACTGTTTACCGTAACCTGCAGGCGCTAACTGAGGCCGGGGAGCTCGACAGCTTGCGTTCAGAGGAAGGAGAAACCCTCTACCGGCGTTGCGCGGCGCGCCGGCATCATCACCACCTGGTGTGTCGAAACTGTGGTTATACGGTAGATGTGCAAGATGACCAGTTAGAACAGTGGATTGGCGAGATTTCTCGGCGCTATAAGTTCAGCAATATTGAACATATGGCAGACGTATTCGGTTTGTGCGCCAACTGTGCGAATCAACCCGCAGAATAATCTCCTAGGTTTCAGGTATTACTTTCGAGCGCCCTCAGCAAAGTTAAAATACCTGATTATAGGGATCGCGCCACCTCCGGAACTATTTTTCCCCTCATCCTACCCCTCAGATAGTACAAATAAACTAGCTATTGCATATCTAATGCCTGGATAATAGACTTATTATAGATGTATTTTATTGCAGGAGAGAGGATTTGCTATGTCCGGTACTACCAGTTTCAGTGTGCGCATGGATAAAGATGTTAAGCAGCAAAGCGAAGATATTTTTCGCAATCTAGGGGTTAATATGACTACCGCGATTAATATTTTTTTGCGTCAGGCTATCCAAGCGGGAGGATTTCCGTTTGAAATCCGTCAAAAATCGCCCAACTATCAAACCCAGATGGCTCTAGCAGAAGCAGAGAGATTACTAGCTGACCCAGATGCAAAACGCTATTCGGATGTCGAAGAGGCGTTAAAAGAACTAAAATCATGAGCTACCAGATTCAATGGACTAACCGGTTTAAGAAAGACTACAAGCAGGCTATTCGGCGTGGGCTTCCCATAGAGGAGCTAGATGACGTTATCCGGCTGTTAGCAGGTGGAGAAGTACTTCCAAAAGCACTAAAGGATCACGCACTAACGGGAAACTGGTTGGGGCATCGCGAATGTCATATCCGCCCTGATTGGCTACTGATATATAAAATTAGTTCTAACCAAATTGAGCTTTCGCTAACACGAACGGGAACGCACTCGGACTTATTGCAGTAGGATTATAGCCAACCGGCGGCGCTAGCGGTTTGAGCAGCTTCGATTCTGCTTTTAGCTCCCAACTTGGTCATTGCACCGGAAATAATATTACGTACCGTGCCGGGAGCTAGGAAAACTGTAGTCGCAATTTGCTCGATACTAGCCCCAGTTAAGGCACAGCTTAGAGTCTCTATTTCACGCGGGGTTAAAGGATTAGGTCCTTGAGCTAGGGCATCGGCAGCCAGTTTAGGGTCAATATGTTTAGCTCCCGCATAGATATTGCGAATAATGCTCACCAGCTGATCCGCGGGAGTGTCTTTGACAATAAAACCGCTAGCTCCTGCCGCAAGTGCCCGGCTTAAATATCCGGGACGACCAAAAGTAGTTACTATCAGCACTTTTGTGTCTGGGAAAACCTGTTTGATTTCGTGAGTTAAATCCAGTCCGGAATCTGTCCCCATCTCAATATCTACCAACGCCACATCAACTGCCTGTCCACTATGGTGTAGGGCGTGCATCCGCTGTAACGCTGCCTGGTTGCTGTCAGCTTGCCCTAAAACTTTGAGGTCGTCCTCTAAACTAAGCAAACTGGCTAAAGCCTGTCGCACCAGGGTTTGGTCATCTACCAGCAGCAGCGAAATCATATCCCAATTATCCCATAGCGCTAGCTGAGTAAGTACCACAAGTATCAGGCACAACACTCGCGGTAGCGACAAATGCCTGGTTTTCAGCGAGTGCCTTAACTAAACCGAGCCGGAAGCTAGCGCGTATAAAGCGCAAGGAAGAATCCATGAGGGCGTTTACGAGGATATTTAGGGGGTAAAATCAGCTCATCTGCCCTGGTAGAAATCTCAGGGTCTATCGCTATTAGCTGCTCCCAAGCCGAGCTAAACAGGTTACCGTAAGAAATAACTGCTAGATTTTTGGCTCTGTCCTTAAGCCCGCAAATACCATTACCGGTAGCCTGGTTACCACTCGACCCGGCGTTATCACTACCTGAAACTAGCTCCTGGTAACCTTTACCGTTATCGATTAAACAAACACTTTTAGCGGTGCAGAGCAGCCAGGCCTTATCGGAACCAGAATGGTGAACCAGATTAGAAATCCCCTCGCGAACCATCCAAGCAGCCAGATTCTCGATTTCAGGCTTGATATTATCTAGCCCGCAAACAGAAAAAGAAATATCTGCAGCCTGGCAAAGCGCCCGTGCGTTCTCTATTTCTTCAGCGATTACAATCTCGCGAGAAGCGCTAACCACCTGCCGCACATCCGCGAGAGCCTGTCGTGAAAGGAGCTGAACAGTGCGGAGAGCCGAGGCCGCGTCCTGATTCCTGCCTTGTTCCAAAAGCCGGGAACTGAGCTGAGCATTTAAGGAAATAGCCGTTAAGGTCTGCCCTAAAACATCATGCAAATCAGCGTTAATCCTGGCTCGCTCGCGCATTTTAGCCGCCTGTGTTTCACTAGCTGCCGCCAGCGTCCGGCGTTTTTCAGCCTCAATGGAGCTGCGACCAGCAAAGCAGGCTAAAGAAGTAAAGATAGTTATCAGCACCGCCGACCAGTGGGTTATAGAGGGAGAGATAGCTACTTGCAGCATTGTCAGCAGATAAATTATCCCTAATGCGTAATAGTCAAGACGGGCAGGTAGTAAAAATATAGCTACCGAGCAAAGATAGGAAGCTTGAAAGGCTACCGGGGCGTTAATTCCCGCTATCCACCATCCTCCCAAATAGGTGGCGATTAGCCCGGCTAGAATAGCGATATTAAGCGAGGATAAACGGCGCGGACGATAGGGGATTTGTAGCCAAGCCGCCACGTAGAAGGCGCCAAACAGCACCATCAAAAAGAAAGCGACAAGGTAACTGATTTGTGGAAATCCTGCCGACATATAGTAAAGGGGCAGAATAAGAAATAGTAGGGGAGGGAAAGCGAAAGCCCAAGAGTCCCTATTTTTTAACATATTCCCTCATTTCTACCAGTCGCTAGTCAATTTTGCTGGCATTATCGGCGATAAAGTTCTAGGCGGTAACTACGACTTTTTTCGTTGCAGTAACGCTAACACTATTCCCAATAGCAGCACAGTCCACACTGCCATATTCAAATAGATTTTCCACCCCAAAATAGTTTGATTATTAAATGTGGCTTGTAAAAGCTGGTTATATCCCCACATAGGCATAAACTCACCCAGTTTTTGGACAAACGCGCCCATCTGTTCTAAAGGAGTAAACATTCCCGAAAAAATAGCGATTAGTGACGAGCCGCCTCCAACTATTCCTTGCGCCGCATCTGAGGGGATGAGCAGACCTGTTAATAATCCAAATACCGCTCCGAAAAGTGCGGAAATTACTAAAACACCTAGGGATAATATTAGAGCCTTTGCGCTCATGCGTACCCCGGTAGCGAACCCGTAACTGTAAGTAATAATGGTCATTGCCAGGCAAGAAATAGCGGTCGCGATAACGCGGCCAGTGCCATACAGCCGGGAAGTTATCGGGGTGAGGGCGATTTGTCGCGTCCAGCCGGTTGCCTGTTCGGTGCCGATACGGGCAGTGATACAGGCGGCGACAAATACTACCGAGTATTGACACATATTGCACATGATGGATCCGGCAATTGTGGTTTCCCCTAAATCGATATTCGAGTATTCCTGCCCTAAACCGAAAATCGAGAAACAGGCTATCGGGATAAAAGTAAATAGAATTAAAGTAGTCGGATGTACCCAAACAAAGAAGCAACGCCGCATAATTAATCCTAGATTCTGCCAGGAGCTATAGGGGGATTGCCTTTTACTGGGGGCGGGAAAATCCAGCATTTTTAACGTTTTATTATCGGTTTTTGTATTTAGAGGAGAATCATTATTTTTCGACATGGTATTTCTCTTTTTTAAGGACGAGTGGTCATTCGCAATCGGCATCTTAACTATGTGCTTCCTGGGTGATATGGGTAAAGGCTTCATCTAAGGATGCCCTGGTGAGGCTGAAATCTGTGGCTTCATCGAATTGGGCGAGGGTGCGTAACGCATCATCAAGGTCAGCACCATCTATATGGATACGCTCGTTATCGAACCAGATATTCCAGTTTCGCCCTCCTTGGACTTTGGCGAGGGCGCGCTGAGCGCCGGTGCGTGACGACTCCGGTAATAGGGCAGATAGGTGTGAACGTGCCAGGGAACGAATCTTATCGGGACTGCCGCTGGCTGCCAACTGCCCGTGATCGAGGATGGCTATATTGTGCGCGAAATCTTCGGCTTCCGATAAATAGTGAGTGGCGAAAACAATCGTGCGCTCCTGCTGGGCTAGGTGGTGCATAATCTGCCAAAATGCTGCTCTTGCGTTCACATCCATTCCGGTGGTGGCTTCGTCAAGAATCAGTAAATCCGGATTAGGTAGGAGCGCTAAAGCAAGTTTAAGCCGTTGAACTTCTCCGCCAGAACACTTTTTTATTTTCCGTTTGGCTATTTTATTCAGGTCGCAAAGCTCCATTAATTGCTCTATTGGCAAATGTTTTGGCCAAGCTGCAGCTAGGAGTTGTAAGGCGGATTTAATTGTGAGTATTTCCGGAAAAGTACCGCTTTGCTGACTAACTCCTATCCTGCCGCAGCGAACGGCACGTAAGGGATCTAAACCGAATACTTTAATGTTACCGGATTTTGGTTTGGTAAGTCCGGTAGCTAAATCAATTAGGGTTGATTTTCCGGCTCCATTTGGTCCAAGCAGAGCGGTTACTTTTCCGGTTGGAATAGTTAAAGTTAGATTGTTTAGGGCGCGGATTGCGCCAAAAGTTTGGGTTAGGTTTTCAATCGCTATTGCCGGTTTTGGGGTAGCGGAAATAAGGGATTTATTTTCTCTGCTTTTCTGGGTAGTTTCATAACTCGATGTTGGTTCGCCAGCATTTGTTAATGGCTGTGTATCTATTATCTTTATGGAGGTAGATAAGTTGGGGTGTGCTTCATCTTTCATAACCAAATTATCGCGGTTAATCTGAAGCTATACCATCAGGGTTTGTCACTTTTTAGAAATGATATTTGTCATTTTCCCTGTATAGGGCGAATTGATGCGGATTACTTTTAGCGAGCGCGGGCGCTGGCGATGGCATGTAGGGCGATTGCGGCGGCGGTTGCCACGTTTAGGGATTCTGCCTTTCCCCACATAGGGATAGCAATGGTTTCATTACAGAGGGCGATTTCCTCACTAGATAAACCTTGGGCTTCATTACCCAGGCAAATAAACAGGGGAGAGGCGGTTGCGTTACTAGCGGCAGCAAAGGTAGGTAAATCTATTTCGGCCGCTCCCGAGAGCCCCACCAGGTAGCCGTCATTTTCCTCGCTCAGCCTCGCTAAATCGGCAAAAGACGCGCCGGAATAGACCGGCAAGTGGAATAGGCTTCCGGCGCTGGCGCGAATAACTTTCGGGCTAGAAACATCAGCGCAGCCTTGCAGAGCCAATACCCCGGACAAGCCGCAAGCATCAGCAATCCGAATAATCGTCCCCAGGTTCCCAGGGTCTTGTACCCGCGCACATACTGCCCAGGCGCCCTCTTCCGAAACCTCCGCGGGCGGAAGCTTGTCGCCAGAGAGCAGCGAAAGCTCGGCGGTAGCCGCAATTCCTTGCGCCGAGGGCGCGAATAACTTCATTACCGAGGGGGTAACCGGATGTACCCAGCGGGTAATCCCTAGAGCCGTCCCCGCCACCTGGATAGCGGGCTCGGGAGCACGGTGACAAAGATAAACATCACGAACCGCGTCCGGGTAAAAATGCAGCAGCTCGGCGCAGGATTGCGGTCCTTCTACCAGGAGTAATCCTTGCTTTAAACGAAAACTACGCCTAGACAGATTGACTAGCGTCCGCACCCGCTGGGAGCGAGGATTATCAATCGTGTCTAGGCGTAGATTAAGCAAAAAGCTAACTTCTTTAAGAGGCTTTAAGCAGCTGGAGCGTTTACGTCCTCAGGTAGAGCAGCTTTCGCTTTTTCTACCAGCTGATTAAAGGTGTCGATATCGTAAACCGCGAGTTCGGAAAGCATCCGGCGATCAACTTCGATTTCCGCTAGGCGCAGACCCTGGATGAACCGGTTGTAGGTCATGCCCTGGGCGCGGCAAGCGGCATTGATCCGCTGAATCCACAGTTTACGGAAATCATTCTTGCGCTTGTGGCGATCGTTGTAGGAATAAACGCCCGAGTGCAGCAGCTGTTCTTTGGCCTTACGGTACAGGCGGGAACGCTGACCACGGTAACCAGAGGCGCGATCCAGTACGGTGCGACGTTTCTTCTTGGCGTTGACTGCTCGTTTTACGCGTGCCATATCTCTTAATCCTCTCCTTGCCTACTTGTTGCCAGCCAGCAGTTTGTTTATGCGCTTGGTATCGGCAGGAGCCACTACCTGATCACGGCTGAGACGACGGGTCTGTTTGGAAGACTTGTGTTCTAGCAGGTGGCGTTTGCCGGCCTTCTCCCGCATAAGTTTGCCGCTTCCGGTTCTGCGGAAGCGCTTCTTCGCACCGGAGTGCGTCTTCATCTTCGGCATTGTATTTCCTCTCTACCGGCACGCCGGTGGTTCTGCCTGTTTCTTAGGCGTTAGGACGTCCCTACTTTTTTGCTTTCGCGGCGGCTGCAGCTTCCTGAGCCTCTTTAGCTTTCCGCGCTTTACGGGCATCCTTAAGTTGTTGCCGGTTCATAGTCTCGCCGCTTTGTTGATCACGGCGACGACGCTGATCCGACTTGGTGTGGTGTTTACGTTTCGTGGGAGCCAGCACCATAGTCATATTGCGCCCGTCTTGGCGGGGCATTGATTCTACGGTGGCCATCTCGGTTACGTCCTCGGCTAGGCGCTCTAATAGTTTTACGCCAAGCTCTGGGCGAGACTGTTCACGCCCGCGAAACATAATCATGACTTTCACTTTGTCCCCGCCTTCAAGGAACCGCACTACGTGACCTTTCTTGGTTTCGTAGTCATGGTCATCGATCTTTAGACGGAAACGAATCTCTTTCAACTGGGAGTTTGCCTGGTTGCGGCGAGCGTTACGAGCCTTTTGTGCGGCCTCGTATTTGAACTTGCCGTAATCCATCAACTTACAAACCGGAGGTTTCGCGGTAGGCGCGACCTCCACTAGATCCAAGCCCGCTTCGGTGGCTAGGCGCAATGCATCCTCGATCCGGACTACCCCTACCTGTTCACCACTGGGGCCAACTAGGCGTACTTCTTTCACCCGGATGCGGTCATTAATGCGTGTCTCGTTGCTGATAGCTACTCCTTGCTTGAGATTTCTGGAGGCTTTACCAAATAAGAAAAGCCCCCGCTTGTTTGGCGGAGGCAGCGAAAAACGCGCAGACGCGTTAAGCATCTGTTCTTACCCGATACCCGAGAGCATCCAGGTGGGAAAACCTCCACTTTCGCACCAGTTTCCTGGTCGGTTACTAACTAACCTAGCAGACCAGGGCGCCTTAAGGAAAGCTGAGAACACCCCGGTGGCCTTTGAACTTCCTCACATCACGCCTTCGGTAGGGGGCGGCCGGGACGCCAGTAAAAGGATCTAGAAATAAAAACGCCGCCTGCGTTTCGCAGACGGCGCCAATTTTTACCTCTCAGCTAGCGAGCTACCCGCCCAGATTTGAGGCATTTGGTGCAAACATTCATGCGCTTGCGCGTGCTACCAACAACTGCGCGCACGCTTTGAATATTCGGGTTAAAACGGCGGTTCGTGCGCCGGTGGGAGTGCGAAACGCTCTTCCCGAAACCGGGGCCTTTTCCGCAGATGTCACAGGTGGCAGCCACGATAGTCTCCTTCAAGTATTCTTCTAGTTCTGGGATAAGATATCCAGATATCGGCAACCCGACTAGGTTAACTGATTAGAGGGGCAACAGCCAACTACCAGGTGGTTATTGTGCCGGGCTTCACTGAAAACTCGCTAAACTATTAGAGCAAGCAGGAGATAACCCTGTGCATCTTTAGGTAATGAAGGAGGCGGCGGTGGGAGAAGAACAACCCCTCGCGGATCTGTTTTCTTTTGCAGATTTCGCTCGCGCCGCCCGAGATAAAAACTCGGTTAAAACTGCTAAAACTGCAGCTGCTTCCCAAACAGATGATTTCCAGGGGGAAAAGGGTACCGAGAGCGGCAACCAAAATGCCAAGAAGAGCAAAACCCCTGCGCGTCCTCGTGCCCAAAGAAAAAAAGATAATTCGGCGCAAGTGCCGCAGAGCGCCGAGCCTAACGGAACCACCGGTTTACTTGATTTCGAAGTACCGCCGGTAGCGACGAAGTCGGCGAAACCAAAAGCTAAACGGCATCGGGAAAATGTGGCACAAACCCTGGAATCTGCCGAACGGATTGACCTTCTGGTGACCGGGGCTAATATCCGCACCTGGGTAAAGATTAGCGGGGAAGTTCTACAGGCGGGTCAGTCAGCCCTAGATGCCATGGATCTACACAGTGAACTTGACTCCGACACCGGAGCCAATGCCCTATACACCTGGGACAAGGTGGCGCTGACCGTTGCCGGATTACCTGCCGGTGCCGATAAGGATGCACGCTGGGTGTTAGAGGCAGTTGCCGATGCCTCCTTGGCGGGAGCCAGAGGAATGATCGGGATTGTACTGGCGGAGTTAGCCAGCGTTGCTGCCGGGGCGACCAGCGCCCCCACCCTAAACCCAGTCCAGCTGTTAAAAATACTGCGATCCAGTAGAGATTGCCCTGATCGCTGCCTGCTGCCCGCAGTTGAACGCCTAGATCCTCCCACCCTATCGGGGCTGATAGAGGAGGTAAATGCGGAGCTAGAAACCCAGCCAGAACAAATGTCGATCGAAGACATTCTTTCTCGCGCCTGGCTGGCAAGCCAAGTTGCCTTAGTCGAGGGCGCGGAAGATAACCGAGGACGTCCCGACGCGCGGGCAGCGGTATTAATGCTTTTAATAGCGGCCATGCTGGAAACATATGCGCGAGAAAACCAGCAAGAAGTCGGGGCGGTAAATACCAGTTTGCAGATGGTACGGGATATGGTTCCGCAGTCCCATTCTGCAGTGCATGCGCCCGGGCAAATGAACTCTTTGATGCTTACTTGGCGCGGAGAAACCGATAACTCACGTTTTGAGGAACTACGCAGGCAGTTAGAAGAAAACGGGGTTTATGGGGCGATGACCGGCAGGGCGGACATGCTGGGAATTGGGCCGCGCATATTGCTGGTGCGCAGCCGGCATCCGCGCAGAGTAATCGAACTTTTACCCGAAAAATCGGGAATGGTTTTGATTCGCCCGCCGCTACCAGTCGAAACCGAAGCCTCGACTTCCAACCTGGTGAGTCTGGGGTCTTCCCATACGATCCACCCCATTAGACCAGCGGTGTTAGCCTACACTTCGGCTCCCGGCTTGGTAGCAGACATAGCTAACTTGGGGGCTACGGTAGTGTATTCTCGCCGGGGAATCCCCCTGCAAATACTGCCGGTAATCGCGGAAATGGAACAAGAAGTAGTGCAAGTCTTGCCCTGTGACCAGGTGAGCGCGGCGGAGCTAACCAACCTAGTTCGACCCGCCAAAGATCAAGGTATCGATCTGATGGTGGCTCCCACGCAAGATGACCTGCAAGTACTAGAAGCTGCCCGCGCCCTCACCCAAGTGGTTTCTTCCGCAATTGCGCCCGCCGAATTAATCCAGTTGCAGCGTTCGCGCACTTTTGATTCCCTGGCCAGGCAGCGTACTTTTAGCGTTTCCCCGCAAATGCCTTTTGAGTTACTCTCTTCCTCGGTGAACCGCGATGATGTGCAGGCAAGGATCTTGAGCGGGCACGGAGAAGACTCAGAACTGATCTCCCGGGTACAAAACGCACTGTTCCAAGGGGCTCCGGGAATCCGGATCGAACTGATTAGCGGCGGGCAAAGCGGAGCCACCGTAGTGGGAGTGCTGTCTTCGTGAGCGATAAAACCAACTCCCTGGCCGGTGAATCTTTAAAGAAAATCTTGGGACGGGCAGGTGGAAAACTAGAAAAGAAATTTGGGATTGAAACTCCCCTGGAACTGCTGTATTTTTTTCCGCGGCGCTATCACGAGTTAGGTGAACTCACGGCTTTTTCCGGGCTAATCTTAGGGGAAGAACAATCGGTAATCGCCCAAATAGCTGACTCTTCCCGGCGTCGTACCCGCGGAGGAAAATGGATGCTTTCCCTGCAACTAAGCGATGGGGAAGGGCTCATGGATGCGGTATTTTGGGCAAAAAGCCAGCACCTAATCAATTGGATGTCCTCCCAGTTGCAGGTGGGGCAAACAAAACTCTTTTCTGGTCGCCCCAGTATGTACCGCGGACGCCTGCAACTGTCCCACCCTTCCTATCAGGAGGTGGAAGACGAAAACCTCGATGCCACCAGCAATCAGGCTGCTAAAATGCAGGCACAGCGTCCTGAACCGATTTATCCCGCGAAGGCAGGGCTGCCGACTTGGACTACCCAAAAAGCGATTGCGGTAGTTTTAGAGCTATTAAAGTCCCAACCTTTCGATGACCCCCTGCCTGCCGATATTCGCGCAGAACAGGGGCTATTGGAACTAAACACAGCGCTGGAGCAGATTCATCGCCCGCAAACTCGCGAGCAATATGAGGCAGCTCGCCAGCGTTTCCGCTACGAAGAAGCCTTTGTATTGCAGGCGGCTTTAGCCCAGCGTCGGCAAGTTCTGGCTGAAGATGCCCCGATTCTGCAGGCGGTACCCGGGGGCTTTACCGAGCAGGTCGCCTCCGCGTTGCCTTTTACCCTAACCGACTCCCAACAGCAGGCCTTAACCGATATTGATCAGCGGATAGCATCTGCGCGTCCGATGAATTTGTTATTGCAAGGGGATGTGGGATCGGGGAAAACCGTGGTGTCCCTGCTGGCAATGTTGCGAGCCGTAGATGGAGGCCGGCAAGGGATCTTCATGGCGCCCACCGAAGTTCTGGTACAACAACATTTTGCCACTCTCACTAACCTGTTAGGGGAGCTGGCTCAGCCGGGAGGGTTTAGTTTGCGCGGGGGGCAGGGAGTCCCGATTTATCGCCTGACATCCTCGATGCCGGCCGCGGAAAAACGCCGCACTTTAGAGGCGCTTAAAACGGGGCAACCAGCACTGATTGTGGGAACTCATGCGCTACTATCTAAACGGGTAATACTTACTTCTCCCGGCGTGGTGGTTATCGATGAACAGCACAAGTTCGGAGTGCGTCAGCGTGACCGGTTGCGCCAAGCTGAATCGGGCGCTCCCCATCTGCTGGTGATGACCGCAACCCCAATACCGCGCTCGGTAGCGATGACCTCTTTTGGGGATCTGGATTATATGACCTTGCAAGGGATGCCGCCAGGGCGAGCCAAAGTCGAGACTTTCCGGGTAGATACCGCTAATCAGAGCTGGACAGCCCGTACCTGGCAACGCGCCGCCGAAGAAATCAAAGCTGGTCATCGGGTATTTGTGGTGTGCCCGGCGATTAAACCCGGTATGCAAAGCGAAGAAGGGGTGACCCTGATAGAGGACGAGGACGACGCGCAGGCCAGCGTAGCAGCCGAAAAAGAACCCCTCGCTAACGTTTACGACACCGTAAGCCAGTTGCGCACGCTACCGGCACTTGCCGGAATTGAAATCGGGATGCTACACGGTCAAATGGATGCGGAAGAAAAAGACCGTGCGATGGCTGATTTCATAAGCGGGAAAACGCCCCTTTTGGTGTCTACCACTGTAATTGAAGTGGGAGTAGACGTGCCTCAAGCAACCATGATGGTAATCCTCGATGCTGACCGTTTCGGGCTCGCCCAGTTACACCAGCTGCGCGGGAGGGTCGGGCGCGGCAAGTTCGCAGGCATCTGTCTGGTCTGGTCGGGGGCGCAGCCGGATACGCTTGCCAGTCGCCGCCTCGATGCTTTCACCAAGACTACCGATGGTTTCGAGCTAGCGGCGATTGATTTACGTCTACGCGAAAGCGGAAATATTTTGGGGGATAGTCAATCGGGACGCGCCTCCTCATTGAAAATTCTGGATCTATTGGCAGACGAAGACGTAATTTCCCAAGCACGAAAGGATGCAAAACGGCTGGTTGAAGCCGATCCGCAGCTGAAACAGCATCCCGGGTTACACCAGGTGATATCGCGGCGGATTAGCGAAGAAGAACAAGAATTTTTAGAACGGGGATAGGGTGCGCTGTAATCGCTATACCATGAGCTGCTACTGTGTGAACGTCGGGCTAATACCCAAAATATGTGTCTTTTGCCGGGCGTGTCGGGGTGGTTTAGTGGCCTGCCCAGCCTTTGCGGATGTGTAGGGATCCGTCTTGGTATTT
>QWCQ01000288.1_pt1 | contig 77128 bp, 57 predicted proteins | sample 1972701 | NCBI WGS metagenome assembly QWCQ01 (sample SAMN09866704, study PRJNA288562) | Human gut metagenome isolate pre4_stool, whole genome shotgun sequencing... | reverse complement strand
CTGTATCTGCGGAATGTACGGCTGCATGTCGACGATGAGTTCACGAAACAGCTTGTCTTCCAACATCATGATGCGCTCGTCAGCCCCCAATATTTTCTCTTCATAAGCCTTCAGTTCCTCGGTGATATAGCGTTCTGCCTGTGCCAATGTTTGTTTGCGAACCCAGTTCTCCGGCACTTTATCCTTATACATATTGCGCACCTCGAGGTAATACCCAAACACGTTGTTGTATCCCACCTTCAGCGATGCGATGCCTGTTTGCTCTACCTCGCGCTCCTGTATCTGTATCAGATAATCCTTACCGTTGCGCGATATTTGTCGCAGCTCATCAAGTTCGGTATCGTAGCCATCGGCTATCACCCCACCTTTGTTCACCAATAGGGGCGGATCGGGTTGTATCTCGTGTTCAATGCGGTCGCGAATGATCTCGCAAAGCTGCAACTGTTCGCCAATTCTCCGCAAGCTCTCGTTCGACGCTTTCATGCAGGCAGCCTTCACGGGTTGTAGGGCTTGCAGCGCATTCTTTAGCTGTACCACCTCTCGGGGCGACACTCTGCCCACAGCTACCTTTGAGATAATGCGCTCAAGGTCGCCAATGCGCTGAAACTGCTCACCCACCAACTGTCGGAAATCGGGGTCTTTGAAGAAATAATCCACCACATCCAAGCGTTGTTGAATGGGCGTTACGTCCTTCAACGGAAACACCATCCAGCGGCGAAGCATACGTCCTCCCATGGGTGTAATGGTCTTGTCGATGATGTTCAGCAACGACCGTCCCCCCTCTTGCATGGTGTCAATCAGCTCGAGCGAATGAATGGTAAACTTGTCCAACCGCACATAGCGTTCTTCTTCGATGCGGGCAAGCGACGTGATGTGCCCGATATTGTTATGTTGGGTAATCTCCAAATACTGCAAAATGGCGCCCGAAGCCACGATACCGCTTTTCATTTGCTCTACGCCAAAGCCTTTCAGCGACTTGGTGCCAAAGTGTTTTAGCAGTCGTTGGCGTGCGCTCTGCTCGGTAAACACCCAGTCTTCCAATTCAAAGACACAGTATTTGGTGCCAAAATGGGTATCAAAATCGCGCTTGTTGTTGCGGTCGTACAACACTTCTTTGGGCGCAAAACTGCCCAATAGTTTCTCCACGTAGTCATAAGTACCCTCACCCGTGAGAAATTCGCCCGTCGAAATGTCCAGAAAACTCACGCCGCACGCCGCCTTACCAAAATGCACCGCCGCCAAGAAGTTGTTTTCCTTATAGTTCAACACGTTATCCCCCATCGCCACACCCGGTGTCACTAACTCTGTAATGCCACGCTTCACCATCTTGTCAGTGGCGGAAAGTCCCTTCTTACCTTTCAGTTCCTCTCGCTTTTTCTTAGGGTCTTCCAGCTGGTCACAAATAGCCACACGCTTGCCAGCCCTAATCAGTTTAGGCAGATAAGTATCAAGAGCGTGGTGCGGAAAACCAGCCATAGCCGTTTCACCACTATTGCCCCCATTGTTTCTCTTCGTGAGTGTGATGCCCAAGATGCGCGAACCCTCAATGGCATCATCGCCATACGTCTCGTAAAAGTCGCCACACCGAAAGAGCAACAGCGCATCGGGATGCTGCCGCTTCATGCTGAAAAACTGTTTCATCATTGGTGTAAGACCTTTATCTTTCTGTGCCATAGGGGAATATTTCTATTGAATTTACAAAGTTATCAAAAAACGATTGGTAGGCAAAATAATTGAGTCATTTTTAGAATGTCAGCCGTCTTGGTGGGCAACCGACAATTCTACCAATATTAACCAAGATTAAATATACAGTAAGGAACCCAACTCTTAAGTTTATCAGAAGGATAGTTGTTTTCCTAAACATAATCATTAATTTACTTTCTCTTGCCTTTCAAACCCATTTCCAATTCCTCAATAGTCGGCATGGAAGATTTGAAGTCTTTCGGGAAGAGTTTGGACAACTGATATTCTGATATTCCCATTGGTTCCTTGTATGATTCCAAGGCGTATTTTGCCACCACATTATCTTTGTCCTTGCAGATGAGTAAACCGATGGTAGGGTTGTCGACGTCGGTCTTGAACTGATGGTTGATGGCTGAGACATAGAAACTCAACTGCCCCAAGAATGATGGATGGAACGATTGGGCTTTTAGCTCTATGACGACATACGCATGGAGGTGGGCATTGTAAAACAGCAGGTCGGGGAAGAACTCCTGTTGTCCTACCTCTAAACGAAACTGTCTGCCCATATAGGAAAATCCCTTTCCAAGTTCCAAAAGGAAACGAGTAACGTTGTTCACCAATTCATCCTCAATGTCTCGCTCGTCATATTTCTCCCTTAGGTGAAGGAAGTCTAATTGATAAGGGTCTTTGGTTATCTGTTGCGCCAAGTCGCTTTGTACAGCAGGAAGCGTAGATTGAAAGTTGGTGATAGCCTTGCCGTCACGCTCATACAAGTCAGTATCAAGCCAGTTGAGAAGTGTGTCACGTCCCCAATTGTTCTCCCAAGTCTTTCTTATAAAGAATATAGCTTTATCCATGTCGTCCCTGCATTTTTCTAAGATACGGCAATGATGTCCCCAAGGAATCAGAAACAACAAACTGAAATCGTCAACAGGTTGTTGACGTTTTCGTTTGTAGTCTGAAACTCGCTGAATATCCGCATTATATGTATCTTTCACAAAATCGCCAGCAACTTGCGGACGATTTGCAACCAATGGAGCATAGAGCTTGTAGAAGTAGCTCATGTATTTCAAGTTGGTTGGTGAGAATCCCTTTGTACCAGGCATTTCATTCTTCAAGTCCTGACTAAGATTCTTGTAGAACCCTGAGCCATAAGTATTGGTATATTGCTTGGCTTCGATGTCTCGTCCTAACTTCCAATAGAAGTCCAACAAGTAGCCATTGGTGGCACATGACGCTTTGAAGCGATGGCTGTAGAAACGTTCTTTGAGTTCTACAAGCCAGTTCTTATAGTCACTGTCGTCATGGAGGACTATAGATAAGTCTATATTTTTCTTTGCCATTGTTACATTTTTATTTATGGCATAAATATACTATTTTATCGTGATAAATCATTATTAGCAAAAGACTTTTTGAATAAGATGGCAACTATTTAGGGAATTTCAGCTAATTCCCTGCAATAGTTCGTTAATTCTAATGTAATCAACAGCCACTGCGCCATGAGGGAAAAGGCAGTTCATGATGATGATTTTTCTTGACAACGCGCCGCTTCATGTTTCGCTTATTTCAAAACAACTTTGGTTGCTGCTGCAAATTCGCCCAAAATAGGCCGTGTTCTTATTTGATTGATTATTAGCGTATTACGTCAGCATGGTGATAACATGTGTCCATCTTTCATGCGTTTTTACGCTAAAAGCATTGCTTTTAGGGTGAAATATGCATGCTTTTACCTGCTTAGACCATACAGATTGACGGTCAAAATGATGCTGTTAATGGTGTAAAAACAAAGATTTGAGGGTGAAAATCGATTTTTCTTGCCGCGACAACTGCTTGTATGCATCCTCCAAGCCTATTGATTTTTTCCAGAATGAAAGTAGGGAAGGGCTGTTTTAAGGCTGTTTTTTGGATAAAAAATTAAACAATTTTTGGCGTGCAAATGCGCTCGCTCGGGCAAATGCGCATGTGTTTTGTGAAGCTCGTAAAGAACGGTCAAGGCGGGCAGATGCGATGACCTGCCCTGTTAAACTACCGGCCATGCGCCTGCTTGGGTCAGGGCATCAGCTGGTCGTTCTCCATCCTGTACATATATTGTTGGATGATGGCTTTCAGTTCTTGCTCCATCTTGTGCTGTTCCTTCACCTTTCCTTTCAGGTTGTGGCGCATCAGCAGGTCGTCAAGAGCATAGATGCCGCGCGTTTGCTGACCGTCGAACTGCAATACATAGCCATACTTACAATACTGATAGATGCCGTTGAGGTAGTTTACGGCGTAGGTTTCCGATGCGGGAGTGGTCATCAAGTCGCAGCCGAACGACAAGAACGGCTTGTCGTAGCCCAACAGACTCAGTACGGTAGGCAGGATGTCTATCTGCTGTGCAATGCCGTCGTGCATGCCCACTGGCACCTCTCCGCTGGGATCAAAGATGATGAGTGGTGCCGAAAATCCGCCGATGTCGGTCTGATACTGCGCATGGTCGCTCAGGTTGGTGTGGTCGCTGGTCAGCACAAAGAGGGTGTTCTTGTACCACGGTTGCTGCTTGGCCGCTTCGAAAAACTTGCCGATGGCCATGTCGGTATAGCGTATGCACTTGTGGATGGGCAGCCCCTCTTCGGGATACACGTCCTTGTATTTTTCCGGAATGACGTAGGGCGTGTGGCTCGACACGGTGAAACAGGCCGTCATGAAGGGTTCTTTCATCTCGCCAATTTTCGTACACCAGTATTGCAGGAAAGGCTCATCCCAGATGCCCCAATGCCCATCAAAGTCGGCATCGCCGCCAAATCGGTGGTCGGCGGCATAGTCTTGTCGGCCATAGTACGCTTGGAAGCCCACCTTGTTGGCAAAAGCCAGGAATCCCATGCTGCCCCGGTTGGCACCGTGGAAGAACGCAGTGTGGTAGCCCTCGCGCGCCAGCAGGCCGGCCATGCTGGTGTAATCGTTCATCGAGGCGTTGGTGAGCACGAATGGTTCTTTAAACATAGGAATGCCACAAAGCACGGATGGCATGCCGTCAATGCTCTTCCGTCCGTTGCAGAACGAGTATTTGTAGGTGGCACTTTGGCTGATAAGCTGGTCAACGTATGGGGTGTAGCCCTTGTATCGGCCGTTTTCGAGCTGTTGGTTGAAAGATCCGATATACTCGCGGCCAAAACTTTCGACGATCAGCACCACCACGTTCTTCTTTTGGAACGCATGCGTGGGCTTTGGACGGTGTATGGGCGTGAACACTTTGGCGGCAGCCTCGAGGTTGGGATAGTAGGTGGGAACGTCGAAAACGTTCTTCCCGATGGTTCTGATCAATGAGAACGGCGTGTTGAGCACCAGCGCACACTCGGTTGGACGGCGCACGTATTGGTTGGCATTGTTGACGGTGATGGGGCGTATGCCCGACGCCAGGCCGCCCCGGCAGGCACCGATGATGAGAGGAGTGAGCAAGGCCAGCAGCACAAACTGGATGAGACCGAACTTCCATCGCTGAGCGGCGGTGGCGTAATGTGTGTGTGCGGTGCGGGGCATGACGTAGAGTTTCCACAGCAGGGTGATGACCACGATGGCCAACAGCACGAGATACCAGTGGCCCACAAACTCGCCCCAAAATACGTCGGCGAGGTTGTTTTCGTTGCGAAATTCGCTGAATACGCTCGTCGTGGTGCGCCGCAGGGTGTAAGGAAAGTACACCGAGTCGCACAAGTTGATGATCAGCGTCAGCGCATTGATGACCACAAACACCCATTTGCACAGCAAATGATAGCCTCTGCGCTCCTTGATCCACAGCGGAAAGAGCATCAGCAGGATGTACAGGGCATTGGTGTAGGCGATGGCGGAGCGGTCGAAGATGTAGCCACCGTAGAACAATTCGGTCAGATGGGATGCCGACAGGTTGCCGGAGAAATAGCTGTAATTCTCGAAAAGGAATTCCACGCGGGCAATGAAGTATACCACGAATGCCATCAACAGGTTGAGAATCATGGCGCCGAAAGGCCCGAAAGAAGTGTGTAGGAATGTTGCTTTTGCTTGTTTCATCATTGTGTTAAACCTCTTGCATGTCATGCAGTTTTTTGTAATAGCCCTCTTTTTCAATCAGTTCTTCGTGCGTACCTCGCTCCACGATGCGTCCTTCGTGCAGCACACAGATTTCGTCAGCGTGCTTGATGGTGGACAGACGGTGAGCGATGGCCACCGTGGTGCGGGTGTCCATGAGCCGTTCCAGCGCATCTTGCACCAAGCGTTCGCTTTCGGTGTCCAGCGCACTGGTGGCCTCATCGAGTATCAGGATAGGTGGATTTTTGAGGATGGCGCGGGCAATGGAGATACGCTGACGCTGTCCGCCGCTTAACTTGCTACCCCGATCTCCGATGTTTGTGTCGAATCCTTCCTCTGACTCCATGATGAATTCGTAAGCGTTGGCGATACGAGCGGCCTGGTCTACCATTTCTTGTGTGGCGTGATCAACGCCGAAGGTGATGTTGTTGAAGAACGTGTCGTTGAACAAAATGGCCTCTTGGTTGACGTTTCCAATGAGATGGCGCAAGCTGCGTACGCCCAAGTCACGCACGTTGATGCCGTCGATGAGCACCTCACCTTCCTGTACGTCATAGTAGCGTGGAATCAAGTCGACCAAGGTTGACTTGCCACTGCCGCTCTGTCCCACCAACGCCACGGTCTTTCCTTTGGGAATCACCAGATTGATGTCGCGCAACACCCATTGTTCCGCATACCTGAACGATACGTGGCGGAACTCGATTTGATGTTCAAAGCTGTTGAGGTGAATTGGTTTTTCGGGCTCTTTAATGGCTACTTCGGCCTTCAATATCTTGTCTACCCGCTCGATGGATGCCAGTCCTTTCATGATGGCATAGCTCGCTTTTGACAGTTCTTTCAACGGGTTGATGATGCTGTAGAGCATCACGAGGTAATAAATAAACGTGGGTCCGCTGAGTACTTGCTCGTTCAAGACCAGCGTACCACCAAACCATAACACAATGACAATCATCAGCGTGCCCAGAAACTCGCTCATGGGATGGGCCAATTGCTGCCGGATGGTGACCTTGAGGATGCTGTCTCGGTAGTTGGAGTTAATCTTGTCAAAGCGCGCATTCATCTTTTCTTCGGCCGAGAAGGCCTTGATGATGCGCAGTCCGCCTAACGTTTCTTCCACCTGACTCATGGTGTCGCTCCACAAGTTTTGCGCCTTCACGCTGTTTTGTTTCAGCTTTCGTCCCACCAATCCCATGAACCAGCCGAAGAGAGGAACGAAGAGAATGGTGAACAGGGTGAGCTGCCACGAGATGATGAGCAGTGTGGTGAAGTAGGCAATGACGAGGATGGGATTCTTGAACAGCATGTCCAGCGAGGCCATGATGGAGTTTTCTATCTCCTGAACGTCACCACTCATGCGGGCGATGATGTCGCCTTTGCGCTCTTCAGAGAAGAATCCAAGCGACAGACTCGTAATCTTTTGGTAAAGTTGGTTGCGTATGTCGCGCACCACACCCGTGCGGATGGGCATCACACTGGCAGAGGCGAGAAAGTAAGAACCTGTCTTGAGAAACGTCATGAAGGCCAAAAACAAGCCGATGAACAGCAGGGTGGTGGTGGCTCCGTAATGGTCAATCATCGTCTGTACATAGTAATTGGCATTGTTGCTCAGTACGTCGGGCAGTTCATTCATCGACGAGGGCCATGGCATCAGCGTGGTTACGCGCTCCTGTCCAATGTTGAAAAGGATGTTGAGAATGGGGATGAGGGCTGCGAAAGAGAAAATGTTCAATACCGCAGACAGGATGTTGAACAGTACAGAAAACCCTAAATAACGCTTGTAGGGTGCTACAAAGCGTCGCAAAACCTGTATGAATTCTTTCATGTAATAACAGAATGATGCGGAAAGCAGAAAGCCGCAACCTCTCTTTCCGAATGCTGGAACGTAGTTTATGCACTGCAAAGATAAACCAATTATTTAGAAATGACAACTTTGCCCTTATATTTTTGGTACACAGCAGCATGGCGCACAGCGTGTTGCCGGCAATCGTTTTCATTGTTTGTGCATGTCGTTTGGTTTGCTTATCTTTGTCATCTGAACGAACAATATAAAGCCTTTCACACCTGATTGCGGGCGTATGATGAAGGGCATCCATAGGTATTGAATATCAAAAGAGACAAGTATGAGTAAATTAGTAGTCAACTCTTACGACGAGTTTGCAGCCTTTGAGGGCAAAGAATTGGGTGCATCCGACTGGTTGCTGATTGACCAGGATCGTATTAATCTATTTGCTGACGCGACATTGGATCATCAATGGATTCATGTGGACGCTGACCGTGCCAAGAAAGAGAGTCCGTATCAGAGCACCATCGCACATGGCTATCTGACGCTTTCACTGTTGCCTTACCTCTGGTCACAGATCATCGAGGTGAACAACATCAAGATGTTGGTTAACTATGGCATGGACAAAATGCGCTTTGGACAGGCGGTTGTTACCGGAAGTAGGGTGCGCATGGTGACCAAGCTGCATGCCATCAGCAACCTACGCGGCATCTGCAAGACCGAAATCGACTTCAAAATAGAGGTTGAAGGTCAGCGAAAACCAGCCTTGGAGGGTATTGCTACCTTCCTGTATTATTTCAAATAGCGTACCATGGTCAGGCTTGTGCGCCGTTGAGAGGGTGGCGAATGCCTGCTTTTCTCTTCCCTTTATTAGGCGCATGGCGTGTATCATGCTTGCCCCTTAGCACATGTTTTCAAATGAAGTAGTATGCCCAATCTTCCCCAGTCGCATTCCTCATCCTTCACGATCTCGTGTTTTCATCCATTGAACACGGACGTGGAGCGACCATTGAGGCTAAACAATCCCTTTCGTTATCAGTCCCATCCTTTGGCTTTGATGGCCATGAAGCACGTCCAGGAATACATTCAGAGCATGCAAACGTGGCAGGAAGAGGTGGCAAAAGGGAAGATGTTCGGGGTTTTGGTCGTGGAAAATCAGCAGCAACAGCTGGGCTTTTTGGCGGCTTATTCAGGACAAATCGAGAGCAGGAGCGATTGGTCGGGCTTCGTTCCCGCCGTGTTCGATTACCTACAGCCGCAAGGTTATTTCAAAAAACATGAAGAACAGATCACACATATCAATGCGCTGGTAGAGCAAGAGGAAACGGATGCTGGCTGTTTGGCGATGAAACAAGAACTCAAACGCTTGGAAGAAGAGGCGCAACAAGCACTTGCTGCGTTTCAAAACCGCATGAAAGAGGCCAAACAGAAACGTGACCATCTGCGGAAAACATCCTCGCTTTCTGCCGAAAAAGAGGCCGAACTCATTCGGGAAAGTCAGTTCATGAAGGCCGAACTGCGCCGCCTCAAGCACCGATGGGCGACTGTTTTGGCGGACAAACGAGCCGGGCTGGCGCAGCATGATGACCGCATTGGGCGACTGAAAGACCAGCGCAAGCAGCGTTCAGACGCACTGCAACGGTGGTTGTTTACTCATTTTGTGATGCTCAACGCACGGGGTGAGCAGCGCAATCTCTTGGACATTTTCGCTGAAACGCCACAACATGTTCCGCCGGCGGGGGCGGGAGAGTGCTGCGCTCCCAAACTGTTGCAGTACGCTTATCAGCACCATTACAAGCCAATCGCCATGGCAGAGTTCTGGTGGGGAGCCTCACCGAAGGCCACCATACGGCACCATGGCGAATGTTATCCAGCCTGTCGAGGCAAATGCCTGCCCATCCTTCGCTTCATGTTGCAAGGTCTTGAGGTGGACGATGAATATCCAGATGATGCCGAACCCATGCAGCTTCAAATGGTATATGAGGATGATGACCTGGTTGTTGTGAACAAACCAGCCGGATTACTCTCCGTTCCAGGACGATCAAGTCGCCCCTCTGTCCTGACCATCTTGCAGGAAATGATGCCTCAAGACATGCCGTTGCATGCCGTACATCGTTTGGACATGGCTACGTCTGGACTGCTCATCGTGGCCAAGAACATGAAGGTTTACCACCATTTGCAAGCCCAATTCAAGGCTCACACCATCCAAAAGGAATACATCGCCGTACTGGATGGCAAGGTAACACAGACAGATGGTTCTATTAACCTGCCACTTCGGCCCGACTTACTCGACCGTCCAAGACAAATGGTAGACCGCGTTCATGGCAAATCGGCCATCACTTTCTACCGTGTGTTGGCTGTATATCAGGGGAAAACGCTGCTCGCTCTCTCGCCCATGACAGGCCGTACGCATCAGTTGCGCATGCACTGTGCCCATCAAGAGGGACTGAATTGTCCCATCCTGGGCGATGAACTTTACGGCCATCAGGGTGACAGACTCTACCTACATGCTGCTTCCATCACCTTTATTCATCCCACCTCAGGCAAGCACATGACGCTGAATGCCCCCATACCCGACTGCTTTAACAACGTAAAATAGGCTGCTTCAGACAGCAAACCATTTGTTTTTGCCAACTAAAACAGCCCATGTCGCAGGTGACGTGAAAGGCTATTGCCTACGAACTCAATGCCTGTTACCCTCTTTCACTGGCTCTGTAGACAACCGATCGATGGTGTCATAGATCTTTTGCAGGTAGGCTTTCCCTCGCTTGAGATTCTTTCCAGGCCGCTTACCCCGGTCCAAAACAACCTTCTTCGACTCGTTATTGAAGACCACCTGATTGTCCTCATCCACTAAACCAAAGGCATCTGGGAACGTGAAGAACGCAAAATGAGGGGATGACGGATTGAACATATCCTTGCTATAAGTAAACTCGTGATGCGCAATTCCCATCTGCCCTAACAGCGTGGCGGCAATGTCAGTCTGCGAACCATGGATGTCTACCGTGCCAGGCCCTTTGAGTGCACCTCCCAAGAAGATGAGCGGAATTTGATAACGCTCTACGGATAGGTTGTCAATGTCCTGGGGGTAGCAGCCCAAATGGTCGGGAACCAGTACTACAAGCGTGTTCTTCCACAGCGGCAGTTTCTTCAATTCGTCCACGAAGTGACCCACGCAGCTGTCGGTATAAGCAAACGCATTGAGTATTTTGTCATTCAAACGGTGGTAAGGAACATCGAAGGGTTCGTGGCTGCTCAATGTCTGTACCACCTTGAACCACGGCTTTTGATGCTTGTTTTGCCGCAAGTTCGAGAGCACCTTCTCGAACAACAGGTGGTCGGGTACTCCCCATTTGCTGAGCCTATCTGACACAGGAAAGTCTTCATCACACACAATCGTCTCAAATCCAGTTCCCTTCAAATACGACCGCATGTTGGTAAAATCGGCATCGCCACCATAATAATAATCGGCCGTATAGCCCACCTTGCGTAAACTTGCGGCAATGGAAGGCAAACTTTGAGACACTTTTGGCATCTTCATGATGCTGTTGGTGGGCAGCGAGGGGAATCCGCTGAGGATTGAAACAAGTCCTCTGTCGGTTCGAAAACTCGTGGCATAGAAGTGGCGGAACAGCAATCCTTCGGCCGAAAGTCGGTCCAGATTGACCGCCACATTGCGCTCTCCGCCCAGTGACGCCATGAGTTTGGAGGAGAAACTCTCCATCACCACGAACAGAATGTTAGGCCGAGCGGTGGTCAATATCCATTGTTGGGGTGCCTGATATGACCGATGTACAACATCCTGGTCGTACATCTGTGCAACCAACTTGTTGGCTTCGTCATCCTTCATGAAGCGATATTGCTGCTTAAAGTTTTCTTGTTTGATCAATGAAACCAGCAGACTGAACAATGGATTGGTCGCGGCGTGGTTCAAACGCATGTTCTCACTGAAATATACTTTGCCGATATTCATGGTCGATGCCTTGAATCCGCCACGGATAGGGATGAACAAGGCCGCCCAAAGCAGCACGAAAAGGAAGGTGAAGAATGGTCGGTTGAGGGGCAAGAGCTTCTTTTCGAGCACGTCATCTCTCAGCAACAAATAAAACAGGGCATAGAGGAGGACGGTCATCAGCAGCAAAGTCACGATGCCACCGATAAGTTCCCATGCGCTGGCACTGGCCAATGCATCCCCCGGAGAGGAGCAGAAATAGAACAAGGGCGTGGCGTCTAATCGGAATCCCCAATGCCGATAGAGGCCCAGGTCGATGACAAAGACGGCCGACAGGACGATGGCAATGACGGCAAAATAGGCCTTTGCCAGTCGTCTCCACAAACGTTTGCGCGACCAGATGGTGCAAATCAACAACAATCCGGGGATGATGGTGAGGTACCCGGCCAACGAAAAATCCAACGGTAGGCCATGGTAAGGCACCAAAAACCAATCTTTCCACGTTGCCTCTTTGAACAAAGACAGGTGGTAAAGCATGAACAGAGGTTTCTGAATGATAAAGATTAGGACAAAGAAAACGTAGGTAAGAAAGAAATACTTAAAACGAGTTTTCATTATTTTTGTCACACAAAGAACATGATTAATACTTGGGCTATGATAACCCGAATAAACATTCCGATTGGGTAAACCGTGGCATAGCTGATGCTGGGTGTATCCCCTTCGATGGTGTCGTTGGCATACGACAGTGCCATTGGGTTGGCCATGGCTCCGCAAAGGATGCCGCAAATGGTTCCGTAGTCAAGTTTCTTGGTTCGCAAGGCAATGCAACCCACGATTAAAACGGGTACGATGGTGAGCAGCGCACCGATGCCTACCCACAGCAACCCTTCAGGACGGAACACCGTACTGAAGAAATCTTTGCCCGCATCAAGCCCCAGACAGGCCAGATACATCGCCAATCCCAACCGGCGAAGCATGAGGGAGGCCGAGCGAGTGGTGTACGAAATGAAGTGCATGTGTGGCCCCAACGCCCCTACGAGGATGCCCATGATGATGGGACCGCCGGCAATTCCCAGTCGAATGGGTGAGTCCATCCCGGGGAAACTGATGGGGATGGCGCCCAAGGCCAGTCCTAAGATCATGCCAAAGAAGATGCTTCCCACGTTTGGTTCGTTGAGTGTCTTCACCGAATTGCCCAAGAAATGCTCGGCACTCTCTAATTTTTTCGGCTCACCAACAACCGTCAGACGGTCACCATACTGCAACCTGAGGTCTTTGGTGGCCAGCAGTTTGACATCACCACGCGTGACACGACTGACATTGACGTCGAAACTTTCGCGCAAGTGGATTCTTCCCAGTAGCTTACCATTGAGGGCCGTACGGGTTAATACGATGACGCGCGACTCCACGTTCCGGTCGATTTGATTCCAGTCTATCTCCCCTTTGTTCCAATCGCGTTCTACTCTTTGGCCGAAAAGAATCTCCAAGCCCGACACATCATCAGGGTTAGTCACCACCATGAGGTTGTCGCCCGTGTGCAGTTGCGTTGAGGCACCTGGCACCAACACTTCGTCCTGTCGCCAAACGCGTGAGATAATGAACCTCAAAGGCGTACTCATGGCCAGCTCACCGATGGTTCGTCCTTCAATGGCTGGATTGACAATGAGGAACTGGCACACGAACGTGTGGTCTTCGTCCACAGGAGATTTTGGCACCAAATCTGCCGGCTTGACAAATAACTTGCGCATGATGAGTATGCCCAGGATAACGCCTACGACACCCAGCGGATAGGTTACGGCAGTAGCCAGGGCCACACCGCCGGTTGGAAGGCTCATGTGTTCCAATGCTTGTTGGGCCGCACCGAGTGCCGGTGTGTTGGTGGTGGCACCGCACAACAAGCCTACCATCGTGGGAAGGGAGATGCCTGTCAGCGGACACAGTGCCACCGCCAGCACCGTTCCCAAGACGACGACGGCCAGTCCCCATAGGTTAAAGCTGGTCCCCTCGTGGCGGAAAGCACCGAAAAAGTTGGGACCCACGTACAATCCAAGCGTGTATACGAACAAGACCAAACCAAAGGTTTCGGCATAGTTGAGAGCCGCTGAATCAACGGAAAGCCCCATGTTTCCGGCGATGATGCCGATGAAGAAAACAAACGACACACCAAGAGAAACTCCCATGAACTTGATCTTGCTCAATGCCGTGCCAACAGCGATGATCAGAGAGATGACCACCACTGCCTGTACTGGGGACGGAATTGTAAAAAGAGCGTTAATCCAATCCAACGTTATCAACTTTTATGATACATCAAACACAAGTGTTATGTATCTACTTATCAACTGGTTTGCTATTGATGGGCAAAGGTACTGTAAATAAAAGAACCAGCAAAACAATTGGTGCCAATTGTTGACTGGTGAGGGCTTGCAAGGCTTCATTTTATCTACTGCCCAGCAGATATTGGTCAATAAACTCACGCACACATCCCTCGCCGCCGGCCTTCTGCATGATGATGATGCCCGGAATTTCCTGGATGGGGCGCATCGCGTCGGCCGGACAGGCGCAAATTCCAACGGCACTCAGCAGTTGTTGGCAGTTAACGTCATCGCCGATGTAAGCCACTTCGCTCAAGGTAATGCCCATTTGGTCACAAATTTCCTGGGCCGCCTCAAGTTTCCCCCCATGTCGCTTGCCTTGAACGAGAAAATCGACTTTCAGTTTTTTAGCCCTGTTCTCTACCAGCTTGGTGTTTTCAGAGGTGATGATGCCCACCTTGACACCTTGCGCCTGCAAGAGTTGTAGCCCCATGCCGTCGCGTGTGTTAAACTTCTTCAGCTCGTCACCGCCTTCTGCATAATACATGCCGCCATCGGTCAGCGTGCCGTCAACGTCGCACAAGAAGAGCTTTACGGATTTCCGTGGGTTGTCCGTCGCATGGTTCAAAATATGCTTTCGCATGAGATTTTCCAGGAGCGTCCAATCGTCTGTCTCGGCAATCTCCATGCCCGTGTAAGCCGGCATCTCATAGATTCCGATGTGACCACTTAGTCTGTTGCCCGATGACAGGATGTTCTCCACCTTATTTATATAGAGCGCGCCATTCTCCATGAACGTTCCTTTGAAGTTTTGCCGGTGCGGACGCTGTGTGTAGTCGTAGTTTATGCTGGTGCCATCGGCGTTCCAAAAGAACCTGTAATTGCGCACACAGGAGAGGATGGAGTCGTATCGGGTGGTCTTGTACAGCGCCAATGCCTCACTGAAATGTTTCGTTTGCGTCATGGGCGACGTGGCCTGCACCAACATGAAGCAAGCCTCGGGTGCTGGATTGGCAGCATGGATGTACGCCAGCATCACGCTCTCGGCAGAGATGGCGTCGCTGGCATTCTCGGCTGAGCAGCGATAAATCTCCGTCTTCTGGTATGGACGGGAAGCCACTATCCGTTCTATCTCGTCCGAATCGGTGGCCACAATCACCTTGTCCACCTCGCAGCAGGCCTCCAAAGCCTCGATGCTCCAACACAAAAGGGGCTTTCCGCAAAAGAGCTTGATGTTCTTCTGGGGGATTGACTTGCTGCTACCCAGCACAGGAATGAATGCTATGACCATCTTAACTTGATTCTTTTAAAATTTGTCGCGCTGCACGTTTTGATGTCCGGAACAATCCACACAGTTCCCTGTTGAGGTTATCGGCCAACGGAATCTTCATCATCCGAGGCCGCAACGTGCAGATTTCTGCTTGTAAGCCTTCATGCTACTTGGCTGTGCTTGCAAATATATAAAATAATCACTCATTGACAGAATGAAACAACATGTTTTTTTATTGCGTGCGCCTACAATGGGGGATTAATGGGCACGAATCAACCTGTTTGAACAAAGAGGATGACACATGGACTTCAATAGCATTGACTTTGGACGACAAACTCATAGACATTGGTCGTCAAACTCAATGAGTTTGGGTGTCAAACTCAATGAGTTTGTAAAGCATTCAGTAATAGATTGTTACGATATGTATAGCAGGCTTGCATCACAAGGCCTGTTCAGGCTTTACTACGCCGTTTCTTATTTCACTCGGTGTGCCGCCAAGTGTCTCCTTACAGAATGTGGAAAGACGCTGTACGGAGGAGAACTTGAACTGGTTGGCTATCTGCTCCATGGTGTCGCTGGTGTTGAGCAGAGCCTTGAACAGCGCCTCGCCTTTCACCTTGCTGACCCAAACCTTGGGCGTTTCGCCAAAGCATCGCTTGAAGTGACGTATAAATGTGGGGCGACTCATGCACACCTTTTCTGCCATTTCGTCAATAGAAGGATAGGTGTGCGACATCGCAATAATGGTGTCCTGGAACGACAAATCCACCCCATAGAGCGGAGCAAGAAACGGTGCCAGGTCGTCCTTGGGATAATAGGCCTGCATGACGGCCGTGAACTCGCGCTGCTTGCTCAGCTGGATGTCACAACAGAGCAGTCCGTCCATGACATAGTCGGCCGTCTGTCGAGCCAGCACTATCATCGGCTTAATCATGTCTAAGGCAAACAGCCAATCGTCACGTTGGGGCGCATTCTCAATCATCTCATCCGTGATGATGTTATGACAAAACTTGAATTTGCTGTCAATAAAATAAAGCACCAATAACAAACTGTCCTCCACAAAGCGAATCGAGTTGTCTACACCCGCTGGCATGGGAAACATCTGGTTATCATGAACGGTGAAGTCAGGAAATCGTTTACCTTCCACACGCAAGGTTCCCTCCAACAGAAAGAGCATGGCCGTACGCGAGGGAGCCGTGTGTCTCACCTCGCCTTTCTTTTCCCTTACAACCCTGAAACCTACAGGGGAGTTGCCTTGATAATGCTCGCACATGAGGTGCTTGTTCAGGTAGTATACTTTCATAAGCTGCTAACAGTTATTGATAGATGCTGTAAATATATGAAATATTTACAAAATAAAACAGAAATATGAAAGAAAGTTATATATTTAATAATAAATTTAAACAAATTAATCGTTTTACCCATCTAATTGTTCTTAAATCCTATCATTTTCACCTATTATATATTGATTCTTAAATATCATGCCAATAGATATGTCATTCTATAACTATCATAAAAGTCTATTGATGAAAATTGATACAAAACGATAACTTTTTGAATCGATTTGTTAGTGGGTGAAATTCGAAAGTTGTCTAACTTTGCCGACAGAAGAAAGACAGAGTATCTTTACAGAAGAAAATAACAGATACAAAGTACTTAAAGACAAACATTAAAAAAGCAACGAATCAATTTGAAAAGAGGTGCAAGTTTATGAAAAAGAAGTATGTATGTCCAAAGGTGGATATAATTAACACAAGATTAGAAAGCGAGATACTGGCAGGAACTAATATAGGAGGTGGCATTGATGATGGAAGCCATGCTAAAACTCATGACTTTGGCTTAGACGATTTCACAGATGAATCCATGTGGGGTGATGAAATAGATGGAAATAACTAATAACAAACTATTTAAAACGATTAAATATGAAAACCGAAATGAAAAAGAACATTTTTACGTTCATAGCGATTAGCTTGCTGGGTTTCTTGACAGGCTGTTCGGAGAACGATGTGCTGAACGATGTGCAAAAAGCTGCAGCCGACCAGGCTTCGGGTGTCATATCTGGGACAGCATCATTAGATCTCGATGAAGTGAACGGTATGTTAAACGCCACTCCAACGACGCGAACAACAGTAATATACAATAGCAACAAAAAGCTGAACTATCGTTTGAAAAAGGGGGATAGAATACCTGTATTCATATACTACAAACAAGATAATAGACAGGAAATTGTCGAAGATGAGGTATATGTAGTAGAGGGGAATAGAATAAGATTTGACACAAAAATACCTGCTGACTTCGACCGAAGGAAGGGAAACCTCTATATGGGAGCTGTCATGGGTAAACAACCTGGCGTGAACAACGGCGCATGGGCTAGTGGTATGACGGCTGACGGCAAGTTAAGGATTGAGGTGTCTCGCACAGTAGATGCTGCATCACAGCAATTCAACTTGCCTTTCTGTGCTCCACTAAAGCTTGTTAAACCTAGTGGTGATATTTATCTTCACTTCAAAGCACTCGGTAGTTGGTTTGCTGTGACGTTGAATGTGCAGAAGGATATCAATCCCGATTTCATGGTGGTAAACTCTGATGTGGTGGCCACCAATGGCACACTCGACCTGTTCTCCTCTAAGAATGGTGAGTTTATTTGGCAGCCAGAAGTTACGACGCAGCAGAACATCAGGTATGATGTGAAAAACTTTCAGGTGAAGGCTAAGCAAGAGAGCAAGCCATTGATTGTGTGGTTCATGCCCATTCTTAACAAAGAATCACAACAGACTACTACAGTGAGTCTTCAAACAAAGGCTACCTACTCAAGCAAAATGCTCCAATATTCTAAAAAAGTCTTTGGGAAAAATGAAAAACTAATAAACAACAAGACTTATAATGTGAATATTACTGAGGATGCACCCGTTTGTGATAAAGGCTTGGTGATTACACAATTCTGGTCAACACGAAAGAGCAGATATTGCAATCGCAATGTTCTTCAGATTACCAATATCAGTGATCATGACATCAGCTTAGAGGGTTATTATCTTGTTCGCTCTGTATTTGGTAGTGCTGAAACGCCTTCTGGCGTGATTGACTTGGGCAAATTAGAAGAAAACAACGCACAGTTCTTGTATAATCATCGCCAAAAGAAAGTACTTCCCAGTGGTGCCTCGCTCTTGATTACTGGCTTTAATAGAAGAGTTGCTGAAGGTGCTTTCGATTACTGTGAAGACGAAATTTATCAAATAGCACTCCTTGGAGAAGATGAAAACCTGCTGCAACAGTTTGTTCCAGAGGGTAATCGTGACCGCTGGGGTAGAGAGTCAAACTGCCATTTCTGCAATGCTTATTTCCTTACTTTTAACGGTACCGATATCTCTTTGTCAAAGCCAAACGACATTGTAGATAACTTTGGACGCGACGCTTGTGGCAGGATCTATAACTTCCAGTTCTTGAACCGCACCTACTATCGTGTACCTTACTGTTATATCTATATGGGTGAGCAAGGTCTTGGTGGCGAAGCTACTCATCTTTACAAGCCAGAAAGACGAGTAAATTATCCAGGTTCGTACTGGGGACCGATGGAGAACTTTAGCACATGTTCCTGGAGATTTTCAAATGAGACCATGGTTACGTCATTAGGTTTCTGGGGAAAATACGGTGATATTTTCATGTTCAGAAATAATATGTACTAATTGTCATTGATGGTCTCAATGAAGGAATATTAAACAAGTGGGGTGATAAAGACACCCCACTCATGTAAAACCGTTGGCGAATAGAATGATGCCATCATTCTATTCGCCAACGGTTTTTTATGTCATGTGCCGCATGTGGACATGGGTAACGCACAACTTCATGTGTGCAAGGGATAAAAGTAAGGTGTGTGAACAGCTTATTTGCGACCGAAATCAGCGGGAATTTCGCCCCATTCGGCTGTTTCCCATTTCACGACAGGGTTACGATAAGCGTGTGTTTTCAGCCATTGTTCGGCACGCGAGATAATCTGATAGAGTTGATCAGTTTGTGGTGTTCGCTTCAACTTTGTTTTACATTGCTTCTTCTTCACCCACAAAATGGCGTTGTAACTATCCGAATAAATGGTTTTTTGCGTATCGCCCTGTTTCCATAACAAGGCCAAAGCATGCACGATAGCCAAGAATTCACCCACGTTATTGGTGCCATGTACGGGGCCAAAGTGAAAGATTTCCGCTCCTGTCGCCAAGTCAATTCCCCGATATTCCATAGGTCCAGGATTGCCTGAACACGCCGCATCTACCGCCCATGCCGAAGCCCCCCTCTGTCCCCCCGATAGGGGGGAAGAAGCTAACGGCGTAACTAAGTTGGTTTCTTGTGAATTGTTTTTTATCTGTTCTGCTTGATCCATGTGGTCTAATGATTTGAGTATTTGAGAGATGACGAATGAAAGACGGTGAAGCACCTGTTGGTTTGTGAAACGCAAGACGGTAAAACCACGACTTTTTAAATCAGCTGTACGTTCGGCATCCATGAGTGGTTGATTGCCTTGTTGGTGATAAGCACCATCTATTTCAACCACCAGTTTGAAACGAATGCAGGCAAAATCAGCAATATAGTTGCCGATGATATGTTGTCGTCTGAACTTACATCCTAATTGATTTCCACGTAATGCCTCCCACAACATGCTTTCTGCCTGTGTTGAATGCGTTCTACTTCTCTTTGCAAATGCTTTCAATAACTCGTAATTCGCACAATCTGCCGTTTCGTGTTTTCGTTTCATAACATACGGTCAAATTACATTCAAGCCGAAAATGAATCTCCCTCTATATATAATAAGGTGGATTATCGGCATCAGCACGCAAGCGTTGAGCAAACAACATCTGTCAAGAAGATGGGCAAACAAGGTAATTTCCTTCTCCCTCCCCTGCTGGGGAGGGCGGGGTGGGGCTTCCCTACATCCTCTCAGGAACCTCTATACCAAGCAGCAGCATGCCGTTCTTGATAATCTTTGCCACGTTGTTGGCAAGCACCAAGCGGGTGAGTTTCTCCTCTTGCGTGTCGGCGTTCAGAATGCTGTAGTCGTGGTAGAACTGGTTGAAGTCTTTGGTCAACTCGTAACAATAGTTGGCAATGCCGCTCGGACTGTAATCCGTTGCAGCCTGTTCTATCACCACACCGAAGTCGTTCATCTTCTGTATCAATGCAATTTCCTTGTCGTTCAGTGGCGCATCGGCGGGCAGTTGCGCGGGCAATGCCATGCCCTCTGCAGCCGCTTTGCGCATGATGGAACGGATGCGGGCGTAAGTATATTGGATGAACGGCCCCGTGTTGCCATTGAAGTCGATAGACTCTTCTGGATTGAACAACATGTTTTTGCGGGCATCTACCTTCAAGATGAAGTATTTCAGTGCGCCCAATCCAACCATGCGGGCAATCTCACGCCTCTCTTCCTCGCTCATGTCCTTGAACTTACCCAGCTCATCACTGGTCTTGCGGGCATCGTCTATCATGGTTGCTATCAACTCATCAGCATCCACCACCGTGCCTTCGCGGCTCTTCATCTTACCGTTTGGCAATTCAACCATACCGTATGAGAAGTGTACCAACTCCTTACCCCACTTGAATCCCAAGCGGTCGAGCAAGATGGAAAGTACCTGAAAATGATAATTCTGCTCGTTGCCAACCACATATATCATTTTGTCGATGGGGAAATCCTTGAACCGCATGTCTGCCGTACCAATGTCTTGCGTCATGTACACGCTGGTGCCGTCAGAACGAAGCAACAGCTTTTGGTCCAAACCCTCTTGTGTCAAGTCTGCCCATACGCTGTTGTCATCCTTTCGGAAGAAAAGACCTTTCTCCAGTCCTTCTTCTACCTTAGCCTTTCCCTCGAGGTAAGTATCTGATTCATAATATATCTTGTCAAAGCTCACGCCCAACGTCTTGTACGTTTCATCAAAGCCGGCGTAAACCCAATTGTTCATTTTTTGCCACAAAGCGCGCACCTCTTCATCGCCCTGCTCCCACTTCACGAGCATTTGGCGCGCCTCTTTCATCAGCGGAGCCTCTTCTTTCGCCTTGTTCTCGGCGGCCTCTTCGTCCAGTCCCTCGTCTGTCATGAACTTGTTTTTCAGCTCTGCCACCTCGGCTCTGTAGTGCTTGTCAAACGCCACATAGTAATCGCCGATGAGGTGATCGCCTTTCTTTCCACTCGATTCGGGTGTCTCTCCGTTGCCCCATTTCAGCCAAGCGAGCATTGATTTGCAAATATGAATGCCTCGGTCGTTCACGATGTTGGTCTTCACCACCTTGTTGCCATTGGCTTGCATGATTTGCGCCAACGACCATCCCAACAAGTTGTTGCGCACATGACCCAAGTGAAGTGGCTTGTTGGTGTTAGGCGATGAATACTCTATCATCACCAAGGGCGATTGGTCTGTGACGGGTTTCTCTCCGAATTTCTCATCCGCATGCATGTCATTGAGCAATCCCACCCATGCCTCTTTGGCGATGTTGAGGTTCAAGAAACCCTTCACGACGTTGAAACCAGCTACGGCCGAACAGTCTCGCACCAGCAACTCGCCGATGGCTTGCGCCGTGTCTTCGGGTTTCTGGCGTGATATTTTCAGGAAGGGAAACACCACCAAAGTGAGGTTTCCTTCAAAGTTACTCTTTGTTTTTTGTAGTTGTACCATCGACATGGGTACATCTTGTCCGTAGAGTTCTTTCACTGAAGCAATGACAGAACTGGCTATTTGGTTCTCAATTTTCATGCTAATAAAAAATAAAATTTACTGACACTGAAACAATCTTCATGCTTAAAAAGCATACCTATCAACGTTTTTGATGCTTTATCAATAGAAGATTTATGCCCTGCAAAGGTACAACATTTAATTCAAAACCACCGGATAACCGCTGTTTTTTATCCCACTTCCCATCCACATCTCTTAAAATACAGTCAGTAGATGGTCGTACACCATGCGCCATACGCCCTGCATTCTTCCACCCAACGTTTGGCATGGCGAAGATACAAACAATCATCATCGAAACAATCCCTCCTTTTGGGAGAACATTCTGCTTTATGCAATAAGATTATTTTTGTCGTGTAACAGCCGTAACTACAGCTCAAGGAATTTCTACTACCACTGCTTTTCCTGTGAACTTGTATGGCTCGGTTGTGAGAACAGAATTGTATTTCTCCACTTTTCTACCATTGATGTCGATGTCTTCGAGGGCAAAAATAAAGGTTGTGGTGGTCTCGTCGCTTTCTCCTTTGCAGGCGACAGTAACCTTCGTTTTGTAGTCTTTACGGCAAATGACATTGAAATCAATAGCCCCACTGCTGTTTACCGAACGAACACTTTTGCTCCCATCGAATGCGAAAGGAAGGTCATTGCTCAGTTGGTGTGCATGCCCATCTATATATAAGGTGATGTTTCCCTCAACTGGTAACAAGAAGCGTTGATAATTTGAAAAGTCAGAAAAAGTACTTTCCGTGAGGTGAATCACCGCTGATGATATCCGCAGGTCGAAGTTTCGTTCTGCAAGACTACTGTCGTGAGGAAGGATGAACAGCTCTCTTGTGATGCCTCCGCTCCATTTGTTTACCTTATAATCTGACTGTTGAATAATTTTGAACATCTTTTGTTGGTTTTAGTGATAGAAAGATGGTTTTGTCCCGAAGTTGAAGTGCAAGCCACCTTCCTAATGAACGATATGGCGAAAACTTGTTATTTTTTACTTTGACTTACATATTTTAAATTATTTATGTGTAACTTTGTACCAAAACTTAACCATTTTACGCATGAAAGAAATTAAATACAATAGCATCAAAGCTGTTTTGGGCGAAAAGGATAAAACTGAGCGCAGATTGTGTCTAAATAGGAAGGAGTAATAAAGCTGTTTCTAATACATCAAAAACAAAGTTCAATCTGACTAAAAAGCGCTTAATAGCAAAGGTGTTAAAATTAAACGTCAAGGATTTCTTAACAATAGCTTATTTATAGGCATCCGTAAATTGTTTGTAATTACTGTTTTTTTTTGAATGAAATAAAAACATAAAATATGAAAATTAAATATTTGTTGTTGGTTGCAACACTTATTGTTCCACCATTTCTCTTCTTATCTTGTTCTGCTTCTGACGAGGCGGAAAATAGAATTGAAGCAGCAAAAATCGTTGAGAGTCGCTCCAGTGAAGACTTATTGAATGATCTTTATTTAGCTAGTGATGGCAACATTGAGTCACTTTCTAGAATTTTGCAAGTAACCCCCTCTTCAATTAATCGTTTAAGAAATGGTAAAACTGTTGCTACTGCAAAATTTGAAGAAAAAGTGAAAACCGTAGCAATATATTATTATCAAAATGATCGTAGGTTTTCTTTGCTTCAGTCCGCATTAGATGACGAGTATGGATGGTATGATTCTGTATTGAACTTTCCATCACATCATCCATGGATATTTTGGATTGTAAATATTGTTTTACTTTTGATACTTGCTTTTGCTACATTGATTGCAATATGGCCTATTCTTGTAGAAATGCTCATATTTTTACTTGCTTGGGCTATAAGTCTTATTTGTGCTCCGGGACCGATTTCAGACAATTTCACAAACTCCATTAATCCGACAATAGAACAAATATTATAGTGATTAAACCCATTTTTACTTTATTTCTTTTATGTGTTATATCCTTTTCCTGTTCCAACAGCGAAGAGAAAAAAATTCGTGCAAAAATGTCCGAAGAAGCGACCGTTGTACAGAAAGACCCCAGAGTTCTTTCTCAGATACAAATATTTCAATATGAAGATATGGAGCTGGCTGCAAATAAAGAATATATCAAGGAATTAGAGGCGCTGGTTGATAGTAGTTTTGAAAAGCAGTTAGAACACTTTGAGGATGAGGAATTAGGGATTATTGCTGGTTATAAATACATGTTTAAGTATATCTTTATGAGTAAAGAAAAGTGGATTGATCTTCAAATACAATTAGGAAATAAATATTTCAATTCACTAAATACAGAACAAGCTGCATTACAACTTAGTTTGAATCATACCCAAAAAGTAAAAGACTTCAGGATAAAATATAAAGGGATTAAAGCTAGTGCAACACCTAAAGTACACGTTTTGGATTTGCCCAATTCAAAAGTATATTTAGGTTCCTTAATGAATCATTCTAGAAACAATGTAGCTATTGAGATTGGTACGACAATTCTTGACTATCTTTTAGGAGTGCTTTTAGTTTGGATTGTAGTAACTATAATTGGTTATTCAACTACAGGTCCTGTTGGATGTGGTATCTCTATTTTTTCGTTTGTTATTATGGTGGTAGTATCAGTTTGTCTTACCCAATATAATGATAATTTATTGCTGGAATCATTGCGGCACCAAAAAAAAGAAAACGCAGTTGACTATAATAGTATTTTGCAAAAATTAAATAACAATACAATTAAATTCTATGAAACTAAATAAGTACTTTCTATTTATAGGATTACTTTCTTTACAACTAACTTCATCATGTAAGAAAGTTGCAAAAGAAGCTTCAGAAAAAGTAGCGGGAAAAGGAGCTAAATCTTTATCAAAGGAATTTACAGAAGAATCATTGGAAAAGTTTTCTAAGAGAGAACTAAAGACAATAACTTGGGAGGATTTCTATAAGGCTATTGCCAAGAAAATGCCAGTCTTGGCTCAAGCTTTAGATGGTTTAGACAGTCATGTTCGTGTCGTTTTTGAAAAATACCTCAAACGAGATTATCGTTTTTTCAAGGGACTAACTTCGTCTAATACAGTTATAGATGAATGTGCTATTTATTCAAAGCAAGCACCTAAATTAATGAAAGATCCTAATTTCATGAGAATGTATGTAAAGGCTAACATACTAAGAAATGAGGGACGAAATAGCATCATTGATAATTTAATAGCTAAAGAGGAAGCTGGTTTTGTTAAATTTTATACAAAGACTACAAATAAATTAGTTGCAGAATATCGTGATGGAATAGTTAATACATTTGATAGAAGTATTTTATCTCAGGAACTGATACCTAATGCCTGTTATGCGATAAAAGGTGTAAATGGTAAAAAGTGTTCTTATTTTATTGATGACTTAGGTCGTATATCATCAATTGAAGGCAAGAATATGTCGCCAGAAGATATTGCTTCAGAAATAGTAAATATTTCCAGGAAAAATGACTTTGGACAAAAATGGGATCAGGCTCTTTCGAAATTGAAACAATCATCTGGTAAAAATGATGTTAATATTAAGTGTCAGTTCTCCTATGCTAATGATGATGAGATAGTGCCTAAATATGCTCACATTGAGACAGATCTCAGAGGAAAGAAGAAAGTAAGTTCTACTTACAAGAATGTAGCAAAGAGGATAGGTAATACTTTTTCTTCGGAAGAAAATGAAGCTATCTTAAAGAAGTACGCATCAAAAGTTGGACTTTCCGCAGATAACTCTACTAAGCTGTTATCAGAGATGAACACTGATGATGGATTAGCTAGATTAATTCATGAAAATCCTCAACTAAATATTAAACGTTGGTCAAATACTCGTCACCATGTAGATAAAAAACTAATTATGCGCACTCCTAAAGGAAGAATGCCATTAAAGGCTCGTGTTTATGCTGGTAATGTGTATTATTTTAATCCACACCTTAATTATGATCTAAAAGCGCGATTAAGAGGAAAGAATGGAATGGTAAAATTGAAAGACAAGAGTAACCTTTCTTATGACGATCTTGTAAGATTAGACAAGTTATATCCTGATGGTGTACCTTTTACTAAGCAAGGTTTCCCAGATTTTTCTAATGTTGCGGCCAAAGGAAGAGATGGAAAACCTATAAAGGTTGACATTGGAAAATTAACGGGTGATAGTAGAAAGGATATAAGTAAAGCAGAAACAATATTTCAAAATCAGGGGAATTCTTGGGGAGCAGGATTTACATGGCACCATATAGAGAACACAACAAGTCTTCTCAGAGTTCCAACTCAGATTCATCAGTTAGTTGATCATACAGGTGGGATGAGTATGTCTGGGCTGAAAAAGTGACAACTTATTTAGGTTTTTCTAATTCATTTCGACCGTACAACCTTGTGGCGTGATAAAAACTGCTTCAATGTTGTCAAAAAAATATAAACCTCTTTGGGGAAGGCTACAAATTCGAATTTTGAAAATGAGAAAATGCCTCCCTCAAAGGAACTATATTCGGTTTTTAGCTAAGAAGCAAGAGCCTGTCGATGTGTCAGCTGTTAACCCAAGTTTTGCACGGCAAGGATTTCGTTGGTTCGGAAACTCTCTTGGTAGTTCCAAATGTACTTTATATCTCATTTTGGGTGAGCATTCTGCTTCATGCAATAAGATTATTTTTTTCGTGTATCAGCCTTAACTACAGCTCAAGGAATTTCTACTACCACTGCTTTTCCTGTAAACTTGTAAGGCTCGGATGTGAGAATAGAATTATATTTCTCCACTTTTCTGCCATTGATATCGATGTCCTCTAAGGCAAAAATAAAGGTGGTGGTGGTCTCGTCACTTTCTCCTTTGCAGGCGACAGTAACCTTCGTTTTGTAGTCTTTACGGCAAATGACATTGAAATCGATTGCCCCACTGCTGTTTACCGAACGAACATTTTTGCTCCCGTCGAACGCGAAAGGAAGGTCATTGCTCAGTTGGTGCGCACGCCCATCTATATATAAGGTGATGTTTCCCTCAACAGGTAACAAAAAACGTTGATAGTTTGAAAAGTCAGAAAAAGTACTTTCCGTGAGGTGAATCACCGCTGACGATATCCGCAGGTCGAAGTTTCTCTCTGCAAGACTACTGTCGTGAGGGAGGATGAACAGCTCTCTTGTGATGCCGCCGCTCCATTTGTTTACCTTATAATCTGACTGTTGAATAATTTTGAACATCTTTTGTTGGTTTTGATGATAGAAGAATAGCTTTGTCCCAAAGTTGGAATAAAAGCCACTTTCGTAATGAAAGATAGGGCGAAGATACAAATAAAATGGAAAGGTATGCACGCTTTTCAAAGATTTTCATACGATGACGAAGAACTGTTCGTTGACGATGAGTTCCTCAATGCGCCATGAGAGTTCGGCGCAGAGGTACTTTTTGTTTTTGGATTAAACGCTACGTTCTTCCGTGAAATGTCTACTTTCACAACGCGTTTTTAACACAAATGTTGGGCGTTTTTTCCACCAACTTGTTCGTATGTCGTCAATAAGCCCATTATGAAAGGTTTTTGTTATTGATTTGATTTGTAACGACTTATATGCTTTTTACTCCTATGTGGTAATTAAAAAGCAACGTGTTTGGGGCAAAAAGCCCTTCAATATGATGCAAATTGGGTGGTTAAAGCATGCATATTGAGTGGTTAAAGCATACAGTTTGGAGGGCAAAAGCATGCATATTGCCCATTTGCTGCATGTGAATTGGCTACAAAAGGCTGAGTTTAAGGCTTTGAAAGCCTTCAAAATCTTCTCATTTTGTCTATTTCTCGATTTTATTTTGTCAAAGAAAATGAATTGATTTAACAAACGAAAGGTTTGTTAACAAAGTAGAGCGTCGGTAGCCCTACGCATGTAAAAAATCCCACATCCCACCCTCATCTCAAAGAATACAGTCAGTTGACGGTCGTGCTACGTGCTCTTTACGCCGTGCATTCGTATGCTGATGTGCTGAACCTGCACCGTGACTTGATTCATAACAGAATCATGCTGTTGGTTCCGAACAGCGCAAGTGATCATACTTTTCTTTTTCAACTCGCCCTGTATTGCGAGACTATGTCCATAAAATGTCATTGCGCAACCTGCGGGTTGCGTTTGTCGTTGGTGCGACCTTATACCAAGTCTACCTCGAAATTGGTGGCCTGAATTTGCATGTCCAGCTTGCGCAACTCCTGCGAAAAGTGGTCAATCTGCTTGTTCAGTGCCTTGATGTCGATTGTTGAAACGTATTTAATCTCGGTACGCGAATAGCGGTCTTGAGTCTGAGTCGCAGCGTTAAAAGCCTCTCTGAGAATGCCAATGCGCTTGGTCAGCATGTCGCGTTCGGCCATCATGGCGGTCAGGGTGCGTCCATTGCGCTCTGTCTTCAGGTTGGTGATGTTGATTTTCAGAATCAGTTCCTCGAGCTGTTTCAAGCATTCGTCCAACACTTTGAGCAGCTCTTCAGGCTGTTCGGCAGGCTCGTCGCCCTCCTGGATTTTTACGTTTTGCGTCAGTCGACTGCTCAATTGATCAATCTTTTTCTGCAAATCTTTTCTCAAACTTAATGCTTCTGCCAGTTTCATGATGATATGTTTTTATTGATTTTTGTTCATTTGTTTGGTTTGTTGCCTACGTTTGTCCACCCCATTTCGCTGGCTCTTTCCAGGAAAATGCGCAAACCTTGGCGGATAGAACGCAGTCCGAACTGCTCGGTGCGGATCTCATCTAGCGGCAACCACAAGGCTGCATCGGCATCGTCACCAGCTTTCAGACAGGATGTATCGCTCACTTCGCAACGGAAAAACATGTCGAGTGTAGGGATATCCAGTCCGCTGTAGCGGTACTTATTGGGCAAACTGAACACATATTCCGCACGGTCTACCTGCAAATTCGTTTCCTCTTTCACCTCCCTGATGATGCCTTCTTCGCCCGTTTCGTTTGCATCGGTGAATCCACCGGGAAGGTCCAGCGTTCCTTTGCCGGGCTCGTTGCGCCGCTTCTCAACCAACAATTCCCCACGTTCGTTGAGGATGAAGGCCACGTTGGCGGCGCTTGGGTTCATGAAATACACAAAGTCACAGTTCTCACATCGTTTGCTCTTCTCGTTATTTTCCACGAAGTGTTGGCTCCCACACACTGGGCAGAACTTGAATTTTTCCAAAAAATGCATCATAGTTAGTCATTCTTATCTTGTTGGACACTATCCAAATACAAATTTAGACAAAATATTTGAATTAGAGGTCTGTTTTGATGAAAATTGAGAAAGGACCTTGATTTACCCCCGTACATCGTACATTGCTGGTAAAAAATATCCGTTTACTTGGGTGAACCGCCATTTTTATATAATTTTGCACCAAATGGTATTGAACTATATTTGGGTTTCATTTTTCATCCTTGCCTTTGTCATCGCTTTGGCTAGAATGGTTTTCATGGGTGACATGGAGGTGTTTCCGGCCATGATGAATTCTACGTTTGACTCGTCCAAGACAGCTTTCGAGATTTCGTTGGGACTTACGGGCGTGCTTTCTTTGTGGCTCGGTATCATGAAGATAGGCGAGCGGGGAGGCGTCATCAACGTCTTGGCTCGTATGCTTTCACCCGTATTCTCTAAGGTGTTTCCCGACATACCGAAGGGACATCCCGTCACAGGTTCTATCTTTATGAACATGGCGGCCAACATGTTGGGGCTTGACAATGCCGCCACGCCGCTGGGATTGAAGGCGATGGAACAGCTACAGGAGCTGAATACGAAGAAGGATACGGCCACCAATCCGATGATTATGTTCCTGGTTCTTAACACCTCGGGACTGACTTTGATACCCGTGAGCATCATGGTGTATCGCTCACAGCTGGGAGCTGCGCAGCCCACCGACATCTTCATCCCCATTCTGCTGGCTACTTTTTTCTCTACCATTGCCGGTCTTATCATCACATCTATCTATCAGAAAATCAACCTGCTCAACAAGGTCATGGTGCTGACCCTTGGCGGAATGGCGGCCATCGTGGCGCTCATCATCTGGGGATTCGGGCAGATGAGCAAGGACACGATGAACGTGGTGAGCACCAGCGTGGCCAACATTCTGCTCATGACCATCATCGTGCTGTTCATCTTCGCTGGCTTACGCAAGAAAGTGAATGTCTACGACGCCTTTATCGAAGGGGCGAAAGATGGGTTTACCACGGCTGTGCGCATTATACCTTATTTAGTAGCCATCCTCGTGGGCATCGGTGTGTTCCGCGCATCGGGTGCTATGGACATGTTGGTCGACGGCATTGGGTGGTGCGTGTCAGCGGTAGGAGGCGACAGTCAGTTTGTGGGAGCCTTGCCAACGGCCCTCATGAAACCGCTCTCGGGCAGTGGTGCGCGCGGCATGATGGTCGACGCAATGACCACATACGGTGCCGACTCGTTCGTTGGTCGCTTGAGTTGCATCTTCCAAGGCTCTACTGACACCACCTTTTATATATTGGCTGTCTACTTCGGTAGTGTCAACATCCGCTACACACGCCACGCCGTGGCGTGCGGATTGCTGGCCGATTTGGCGGGAGTTGTGGCGGCAATAGCCATCGCGTACATGTTTTTTGGATAGAAGCCTCTCCCCCAGCCCCTCCCCGAAAGGGAGGGGAGTGAATAGCTGTATTGTGTTGTATTATGTAATGGAACTATTAATTTGTGAGCTTGTCAATTAAACCAACTATCTATTCCCCTCCCTTTTGGGGAGGGGTTAAGGGGTGGGGCTTTAATTTGTAAACTATATTATCTCAATTATGTCCAATTTAAAATCTCTTGTCAAGGATACAGCCATTTATGGACTGAGTAGCATTGTAGGTCGTTTTCTAAACTACCTGCTCACTCCCTTGTACACCATCAAGCTGGCATCGGCCAGCGGCGAGTATGGCATCATGACCAACATGTATGCCGTGACGGCATTGATACTCGTGATCTTGACATTCGGATTGGAAACTACCTTTTTCCGTTTTGCCAACAAGTCGGGCGAAGATCCGCGCAAGGTTTATTCCACAACGCTGATTGCCGTTGGCTCCGGCGCACTGAGTTTCTTCCTGTTGGTGCTGATGTTCTTGTCACCCATCGCCTCGTTCATGGGCTATGCCGACCATCCATCGTATATATGGGTCATGGCACTCACAGTGGCCATCGACTCGTTTCTGTGCATTCCGTTCGATTACCTGCGTTTTAAGAACCGTCCTATCAAGTTTGCATCTCTCAAATTGTTCGCCATCGTGCTGAGCATAGCCTTGAACTTAGTGTACTATCTCTTGTTGCCAGCACTCTATGAGCGTCATCCAGAGGCGGTGGGAATGGTCTACAGTCCGTCTGTTGGCGTGGGCTATGCGTTCTACATCAACCTGATTTGCTCGGCACTTACCATTCCTTTGTTGTGGAAAGAGTTGACCTGCGTGAGCTATGTCTTTGACAAAAAGCTGATGAGGCGCATGCTCTCGTACAGTTGGCCCATCCTTGTGCTGGGATTGGCGGGCATCTTGAACCAAACAGCCGATAAGATATTGTTTCCACATATCTATCAAGGAGCCGACAGTTTGGCCCAACTTGGCATCTATGGAGCCGCCAGTAAGATAGCTATGATCATGGCCATGATTACACAAGCCTTTCGCTTTGCCTACGAACCCTTTGTCTTTGGCAAAGCAGAGGAACGCGACAACCGCGAAACCTACGCCAAAGCCATGAAATATTTCATTATTTTCACTCTGCTGGCCTTCCTTGTTGTGGTGGGCTATCTGGACATCTTGCGCTATCTCATCGGCAAGGATTACTGGGAAGGGCTGCGCGTGGTGCCCATTGTCATGGCCGCCGAAATCATGATGGGCGTTTATTTCAACCTCTCATTTTGGTACAAACTCATCGACAAGACCATCTGGGGAGCGTATTTCTCGGGCATTGGTTGTGCGGTACTCATTGCCATCAACGTCATCTTTGTGCCCAGTTACGGCTACATAGCCTGTGCATGGGCTGGCTTTGCGGGCTACGGTGTGGCCATGATTCTGTCGTATATCGTAGGACAGAAGATGTATCCCATTCGCTATCCCATGCGTAGCATCCTCACCTATGTGGCGTTGGCAGCGGCTTGTTTCTTTATTATGACAACCTTTAATGATGTACTTACCACAGCGGGCGCACTGGCTATCAACACACTGCTCATTGCGTTGTTTGTGGTCTACATCATCAAGTTCGACTTCCCATTGCGCCAATTGCCCATCATAGGCAAATATTTCAGAAAATAAATCAATTACAATTATATGAAAAAGTCAACATTACTTATTGCCGGATTGCTTGCTGCCAGTGTGGCAAGTGCCGACGAAGGCATGTGGACCTTGTACAACTTGCCGCAAGCTGTGTATGAACAGATGCAGGCACAGGGCTTTCAGGTTCCTTACAACGACTTGTACTATGGCGACCAGGCCATCAAGAATGCGGTGGTCAACTTCTCCGGTTATTGTACCGGCGTGGTGGTCTCGCCAGACGGATTGGTGTTCACCAACCACCATTGTGGCTTCGAGGGCATCCGCAGTCACTCCACTGTGGAGCACGATTACATGAAAAATGGCTTTTATGCCAAAAGCTATGAGGAGGAACTTCCTAACAAAGACATGTTCGTGAGCTTCATGGTTGAGCAGAAAGATATTACCGACAGGCTGAGAAAGATGGACTTTGACAATCTCACCACCGAGCGACAAGACGCGATACTTGATTCGCTACAGAACGCCATGAGCGACTCCATCAAGCGCATTGACAAGACACTGCACATAGGGATTGACGCTTTTTACGAGGGCAACACTTACTATGCAACCACTTATCGGCAGTTCAACGACCTGCGATTGGTGTTCGCTGTGCCCAAGTCGATGGGCAAATTCGGCGGCGAAACCGATAACTGGATGTGGCCACGGCAAACTTGTGACTTCTCCGTGTTCCGCATTTATGCCGACAAGAAGACCAACGGCCCGGCCGAATATTCAAAGGATAACGTGCCATATCATCCTAAAAAATGGGCACAGGTAAGTCTGCAAGGCTACAAGGATGGGGACTATTCTATGACGATTGGTTATCCTGGGTCGACCAGCCGCTACCTTTCGTCGTATGGTATTCGTGAGCGTAGGGATGCACTCAATGCTCCCCGTGCCCAAGTGCGTGGTGTGAAACAAGCCATTATGACCCGACACATGCGGGCAGACGATGGCGTACGTATCAAGTATGATTCGAAGTTTGCGCAGAGTTCCAATTACTGGAAGAACTCCATCGGCATGAACAAGTGCATCGACTCCATCGGCATCATCAACCAAAAGCAGCAGTACGAGCAGAAAATACGCCAATGGCAGCAGGAAACAGGGTACCTGAAGGGCAAACTCGACTTTGACACCATGGCCCGACTTTACAACCAACGCCTCAATATCATGAAGGCTTATATGTTCTTCCGTGAGACGTTCGGCCGCACCAACGAGTTCACTACCCGTGCCATGCAGCTGAATAACAAGGAAATACTTGGCCCCAAAAATAATCCCAAGAAGCAGTACATCCTCTTCAAGGACAACAGTGACGAGTGGGATGAGGCATTGGATAAGGAGGTAATGGCTGCGCTGCTCAAGAACTATAAAGACAAGGTGCCGGCCAAATATCTACCTAAATTCTATCAAACCATCACCACCAAGTACGGCGGCGATTACACCCGCTATGTCAATGAGCTGTACAAAAAGTCGTTCTTGATGAAGAGTGGCAAGCGAATCTACGCCAACAAGAAAAGCTACCAGCGTGACCCAGGAGTCGTATATAGTCTTGATTTGCTGGAGACCATGGGTGAATTTACAGCCGATTTGTCGGCATTTGAGGACAGTATCAAGCTCCAAGAGAAATATCTTTGCGCCGCCAAGCTGCGCATGGAGGAAGACATGCCTCATTATTCGGATGCCAACTTCACCATGCGATTGAGTTATGGACAGGTTGGAGGCTTCCTGCTGGGCGGTAAACCTTCGGGCTATTACACTACAGCTGAAAGCATGGTGGAGAAAATGAACCAGGCTGATAAGGTGTACGAGTACCAGGCAGAACCCGTGATGAAAGAGATTCTCAGCGCCAAGGACTTCGGTCCATACCAGGACAAGCTGACGGGTAAGATGCAACTTTGCTTCCTCACCAACAACGATATCACCGGTGGAAACAGCGGAAGCCCGATGTTCGACGGGCAAGGACGGCTCATCGGACTGGCTTTCGACGGCAACTGGGACAGTCTTTCGAGCGACATCAACTTCGATTCTCGCCTGGCTCGCTGCATCGGAGTGGACATCCGTTATGTGCTGTTGATGATGGATCGCTGGGGACATGCTGACCGTTTGCTTCAAGAAATCAACGCCCAGTAAAGCACTGCTTATATGATAGCGGTGATAAGTCAAATGGGCAGGATGAAACGTGAAGCGGATTGCCTACCATGTTTCATTTCGCCTTGCACCCTATCTTCACACAAACTGTTTTCCTTGCTCAGCGAATTGCCTGAACGAGGAAGATAGTTTTTCTTGTTTTTTCATGGATCGTCGAGCGTTATTTGACTGTCACTTGTCTCCAAAAAATGATACATCATCCTAAAAAAAGTGTTTGATATTTGTAACACAATCTGCGTTTTCTACGTCTGATGAAATAGAACACCACCATGATAGCGTGTTTTTGAAGTAACATAACATAATCCATTAAATAATAAAAACGTATGAAAAAAGTGATGATAATCGCAGCATTGGCATTCATGACCATAACAGTTCAGGCTCAAATGTCGGTAGACCGTTTGATGAGGAAGTACAAACATTCGCCCAAGGCTGAATATGTACATGTGCCGAAAATGATGATGTCGCTTGCCAAGGCAATAACGACTAACGATGCCGACGACTATTCGAAATACATCAAGCATATCAACAGCATCAAAGTCTTGGACATGGAGGATTGCTCAAAAGCTGTTAAACAACAGTTTTTCAAGGATGTTGCTCGACTGAAAACAGTCGGTTATGAGGAGTTGATGACGGCAAAGGAAGCAGATGAGCAAACCGTAATCATGGTGAAGAGGAGCAAAACTAGGATTAAAGAGCTTGTCATCGTCGATTCGGGTGATGACGATGCCGCATTAATCCAAATCTTAGGAAACATCAAGAATTCAGAGATACAGAAGATTCTTGCGGAGGAAAAGAAGAAATAATCAGCTCCCCAACCCACTCAACCTTACAAGCTGTATGGATGCCTCACAGTTTAAGCAGTGTTTCTTGCCATGTCATGCACAAATGTACCGCATGGCATGGCGGCTCACGGGCAATGCGCAGGCGGCCGAAGACCTGGTGCAGGAGGCTTTCCTTAAGCTGTGGATCAAGCGCGATGGACTGCAAATTACCGGCTCGGCCGAGGCTTTCTGCGTCACCACGGTAAAGAACCTATTCTATGACCAGTTGCGGAAGCGGCGTCCACAGACCACGGATCATACCCCGGAGGAGTTGCAGATACCCCACGATGACGATGCTGGCAGGGCGATGGAACAGGCAGAAGACCGGCAGATGGCGTGGCAGCTCATCCGCCGTCTGCCCGAGCAGCAACGGCAAATCGTGATGATGAGGGACATCGGCGAGCTGGAGTATCAGGAAATACAGCGACAAACGGGCCTCACGGCGGTAAACATCAGGGTGCTGTTGAGCCGCGCCCGCAAGCAGATGAGAGAACAACTAAAACAGATGAAAGACAATGGATACAGATAAAATCAGGCAACTTCTTGACCGCTACTATGACGGGCAGACCAACGAGCGCGAGGAACAAGTGCTGAAAGACTATTTCCTTCAGGATGACGTTCCGCCTCAGTGGGCGACCGACCAGCGGCTCTTTCGGCAGTTGTATGGCGCGGACATGCCGGCCATTGACGGTCTGGAACAGCGGCTGTCGCGGCAGATTGACAGTTGGAATCGCGTGGAGAAGACGACCAATCGGCGTACCCGCACAATCGGTCTGCGGTGGATAGCCGGTATTGCGGCCTCCCTGTTGTTGCTGTTTGCCATCGGTCTTCTGGTCGACAGGCAGCAAAAACAGGCGCAATATGCCGTGCAGCAAGATACATTCGACGACCCGAGAGATGCGTATGCCGAAACACAGAAGGCCTTGATGATGTTTTCCAAATCGATAAACAAAGGTTTAAATAAAGTAGAAAATGTTACACAAGATTGATTTGACCGCATGGCTGAGAACACTGTCCCTGGCCATTTGCCTTGTATTGGGGTGCGTGTCGCTGTCGGCACAGGATCGCCTGTTCAAGCAGTTTGAGAACACCAAGGGCGTGTCTACTGTGTACATCTCGCCCGCGATGTTTAAGCTGATGCCCAAACTCAACGTGGGCGACAAGGATTTGGCCAAGCTGGCCTCCCGGCTGTCGCGCCTGCAAATCCTGCAATGCGAACGCCCATCGCTGATTCCTTCTATCAAGAAGCAAGCACAGTCGTACTATGACAACAACCGCTATGAAGTGATTATGCGGGTGAAAGACGACGACGAGCGTACCACCATCTACCAGAAAGTGGCGGGTAAGGGTAACAATGAGTTTGTTCTTCTTAATGAAGAGAAAGACGAGCTGTCACTCATCCACCTCATTGGGAACATTAAATTGGAGGATATCAAAGACCTCTACGACCGATAGTTGACGGATGTGTCATACAAAAGAAGGCTGGTTTGAATGGACAAACCAGCCTTCTTTTTGCGATGGAGGTTGAGTATGGATTTCACAGCTTGATGTATGATTGTAACTTGCTGTCATCTACGGCTTTGCAATAGCATTGACTTTGGGCGCCAAACCCATTGACTTTGGCTGCCAAACCCATTGAGTTTGACGACCAAAGTCAATGAGTTTGAAAACCGATAAGATGATGGTATGATGTATGGTCGTGATTTCTCACGCTCCAATTAAATATAAATGACCTGGAGGGTTGTGATGGTATCACGCTCCTCCAGGCCATCGTGTAGCTGTGTAAAGACCCAGCTATCAGTATCTCACCTTGATATATTTCACACCGTGAGTGGGCACAAAGTAATTAGTATCGGTGGTAGACAAGTCTTTCTGCTGCCACAGATCACGCACGGACTGCAACTGCCGAATGCCCAGTTGGTCGAAATATTTGGAAAAATCCACGCGCGCATCCTCGCTTCCTACGTTGAAGATACCGATGGCATGACAGCCGTCGGCCAGTGGACGTTGCCATATTTGGATGTCACCGTCCAGCACGTCGCGCTTGGCTTGCTTGCCCAGTGCGTCTTGGTTGATGGCGTTTACCTCGTTGTTGCACAACAAGCCGAAGGTGAAATCGTCCATCTGACTGAGGTCACCGCCCATGAGCATGTTGGCAGCCAGCAGGGTCCAGAGCGAGATGTGCGTGTACTGCTCGTCGGGTGTCAGGCGTGTGTCGTGGAGTTTTGGACCCCATCCCACCTTACCTACTACAAGCATGTCGGGGTCGTTCCAATGGCCTGGCCCGGCGTAGGGATAGAGTTCGGCCTGACGTACAAATCCAATGTAGTACAACGACTGCCATGTATCGGTGATATCGCCCGTGGTTCTCCACGAATTGGCATCAACCGCATGACCCCATTTCCACACGTCGGCCATGCCGTATTGACATAGACTGTAGAAAATGTCGCGTGGCTGTGCACGCAAGTATTCCTGCATTTTCAGGTAAGGGCGCACGTATGCGGCAACGGAAAGGTCGCCATCGGCATCAAACTTGCGGCTGTAACCACACCAATCGTACTTGAGATAGTCAACACCCCACTCGTTGTAGGTCTTCGCATCCTGTTCCTCATGGTCGAGCGAGCCAAGGTAATGCCCGCATGTAAGGTCGCCTGGCGAGGAGTAGATGCCAAAGCGCAGTCCGTTGTCGTGCAGCCAGTCGCCCAGTCCTTTCATGTTCGGGAACTTTTCGTTCACGGCAATGGTTCCGTCGGCATTGCGCTTCTCGGCCTCCCAGGCATCGTCCACGTTGATGTAATTATAGCCATAGTCGGCCAATCCGCGGTCGATGAGCGCCTTGGCAGATGCCATTACTTTCTCTTGTGACACGCTGGTGCCCCAGCAGTTCCAGCTGTTCCAACCCATAGGCGGCGTCAAGGCAATCTGATGTCCAACGTGGATGCTGAAGTCTTTCTCATCTTTTCCCTTGCTGTTTTCGGCCACCAAGGTGAGCTTGTATTCGCCCCTCTCTTTCAAACTGCCGCTGATGACACCGTTTTCGGCGTTGACAGAGAGGCCTGCCGGTAGGTTCTTCACGCTGAACTTCATGGGTCTGTCGCCAGAAGCAGGGATGCGGAAGATTACTGGAGAACCCGGGCGCACACCCATTACTGCTGCACTGTTGATGCGGGGCGTGGCTGGAGCAATGGGCGTGAGAATGTATTTGGGCGCATAGTGGCGTGTGATGCTCTTCTTGCTTTTGGCATCTGTGTAAACACACTGGATGCGGACATAATTGTGGGGGTTATAAAAAACGGCGATGGCTGACTGCCCATTGGGCTTCAGGGAGAGCTTGCGTTGTTGCTTACTCAGAACCTTTCTGGTCTCGGGGTTCACCATATTGATTTGAAGGGTTCCTTTCTGTGCAAAATTGAAGATGTTCTTGAATTGAATCTTACACACGTCTTTGCCTTTCACCCGGGTCTCGCCGAAGGTAATTTTGAGGCCATCCACCTTGTTGGGAACGTTCAGCTTTGGGGCACGGAAGTACATGCCGCCGTCTCCTCCGCCATTGTATACGCGCACGGCAATGACGTTTTCTTGTCCCCATTTCACGGCTTTGTGCTTAGCGGAGATGCTATATTCGCGCTCAACGTCGAACGCTTCTTTGTATCCTTGTGGCGAATCGGGCAGGCTTCCCGTGCCACCAATGCGCACGCCATTGAAGAATGCCTCATCGGCATCATCGATTTTGCCCAGGTAGATATTGATGGTTTGTTTTAAATCAGAGTTGTCCAGCATCGCTTGGGGCAGGATAAATTTGAAGCGATACCATCCGTAGGTGTTCGTCTTGGTGGGTCCTTGCTCTCCCCACTTCATGGTAGTTTTGAGGGTGTTCCAGCTGCTGTCGTCGAAATCGGTATTCTTCCATTCGGGATTGTCGCCCATCTGGAACTTCGCTTTGTCAAAAGTAAGTACTTGCGCATAGGTCATACTGGTCATGAAAAGCAGCAGTATGGCTAAGATTTCTTTTCTCATGTAAAATATTGTTTTTGGTTATTACGTTGGGTTTTGTTGCAAAGATAACGCTTTCAAGATAAACTCATGCCCCGAAAAAGAAGAAAAAAGAGAATTATTTTTTTTAGATGAACGTAATTACGAAAACAGTTCAATTGCCTGATGGCAGAACCATCAGCATTGAAACCGGGAAAGTTGCAAAACAGGCCGATGGTGCAGCGGTAGTCCGCTTGGGTAACACGGTGCTTCTCGCAACTGTTTGTGCAGCAAAGGATGCAGTTCCCGGAACAGATTTTATGCCTTTGCAAGTTGATTATCGCGAGCAGTACAGTGCCGCAGGTCGTTTCCCAGGTGGATTCACCAAGCGCGAAGGCAAGCCAAGTGATAATGAAATCTTAACTTCTCGATTGGTGGATCGTGCACTTCGTCCGCTTTTCCCTTCTAATTATCACGCCGAAGTGTATGTGCAAATCATGCTTCTTTCTGCCGATGGCGTAGATCAGCCCGATGCTTTAGCTGGGTTGGCAGCATCAGCAGCCATGGCATGTTCAGATATTCCTTTCGATTTCTATATCAGTGAGGTTCGTGTGGCACGCATTAACGGCGAATATGTCATCAACCCAACCTTCGAACAGATGAAACAAGCCGATATGGACTTGATGGTAGGTGCCACCAAGGACAACATCATGATGGTGGAAGGCGAAATGAAAGAAGTGTCTGAGCTCGACCTGATTAATGCTCTGAAGGCTGCACACGAGGCCATCAAGCCTATGTGCGCCGTTCAAGACGAGTTGAACAAGGAGTTGGGTAAGGATGTGAAGCGCGAGTATGATCACGAGGTGAACGATGAAGACTTGCGTGAAAAGATGAACAACGAGCTGTACCAGCCCGTGTATGACATCACCAAACAGGCTCTTCCTAAGCAGGAACGTCACGACGCTTTCGACAAAGTACTCACTGATTTCTTGGAAGAATACGATGCTGCTCACGCTGCTGATTTGACCGAAGAGGAACTGGAGGAGAAGCATGCAGAGGCTACACGCTACTATGACGACGTGTTGAAGAATGCCATGCGCCGTTGTGTTTTGGACGAAGGTAAGCGTTTGGACGGTCGAAAGACCGATGAGATTCGTCCTATCTGGTGCGAGGTTAGTCCGCTGCCCATGCCTCACGGAAGTGCAATCTTTACGCGTGGTGAGACGCAGTCGTTGTCAACTTGTACGTTAGGAACCAAACTTGACGAGAAAATGGTAGACGATGTCTTGGATAAGAGCTATCAACGTTTCTTGTTGCATTACAACTTTCCCCCATTCTCTACAGGTGAAGCCAAGGCTCAACGTGGCGTTGGTCGCCGCGAAATCGGTCATGGACACTTGGCATGGCGTGGCTTGAAGGGGCAATTACCTGATGACTTCCCCTACACAGTACGCTTGGTGAGCCAGATATTGGAAAGCAATGGCTCGTCTTCCATGGCCACTGTTTGTGCCGGTACGCTGGCTTTGATGGATGCAGGTGTACCCATGAAGAAGCCTGTCAGCGGCATTGCCATGGGCTTAATCAAGAATCCAGGTGAAGATAAATATGCCGTTTTGAGCGATATCCTTGGTGATGAGGATCATTTGGGCGACATGGATTTCAAGACAACAGGTACGCGCGATGGACTGACTGCTACGCAGATGGATATCAAGTGCGATGGCTTGAGCTTTGAAATCTTGGAGAAAGCGTTGTTGCAAGCAAAGGCAGGGCGCGAGCATATCTTGAACAAAATGCTCGAAACGATTGCTGAACCTCGCTCAGAGATGAAGCCTCAGGTGCCACGCATCGAAGCATTTGAAATACCAAAAGAGTTTATTGGAGCCGTTATCGGCCCTGGTGGAAAGATTATCCAGCAGATGCAGGAAGACACGGGGGCTACCATTACGATTGATGAGGTGGACAATGTGGGTAAAATACAAGTGAGTGCGCCCAACAAAGAGTCAATTGATGCGGCCATTGCCAAGATCAAATCCATCGTTGCTATCCCTGAAGTAGGCGAGATATACGAAGGAACAGTACGCTCTATCATGCCATACGGCTGCTTTGTAGAGATACTTCCGGGCAAAGACGGCTTGTTGCATATCTCTGAAATAGATTGGAAACGCCTTGAAACGGTTGAGGATGCCGGCATTCATGAGGGTGACAAGATCAGGGTGAAGTTGTTGGAAATCGATCCGAAGACTGGCAAGTACAAGCTCTCTCGCCGTGTGTTGTTAGAAAAACCCGAAGGCTATGTGGAGCGCGAACGTCGTCCTCGCCGCGAGAATGGTGGTGAGCGTCGCCCACGTCGCGATGACAATCGTGAGGGACGTCGTCATTATGAGAATAGTGATCGTCAACCTCGTCGCTTTGAACATCGTAACGAAAGCTCTGATCGTGCTTACAACAACGAGTCCAACGAGTTGAATGACACGTTTGATGCAGAGTAAAAATCACACTTTGATCGTGCGCATTAAGCATTGATTATTGATAGTCCCAACGATTTGGGACGCTGAAATAAGGAGTGAATGGCAAGCATGCTATTCACCCCTTTTTAACTTTATAGGGTCGAATGGACGTTGACAAGGCGAGGTTTACTTAATTCGTTCGTTCTGCAAGAAGTCTTCGTAATGGTCTTGATAGCCATTGAAAACATTGATGTCTACATCCCCTTTGATTCCACTCACCCGCCCATCAGGACTCAATTGCCATATCACCAGGTGGACATCCGGCTTGTATTCGCCATAGCGAGCAATCCATACGTTGTATTTTTCCATGAGGTCGGGTGCCTCGGGCAAGTACTTGTTCACAAACGTCTGACTGATGTATAATATCGGTTTAACGCCCACATGCCTCTCTACCGCTTGAAGCCACGCTCTCACTTCCGTAAATAAGGCCTTGGTACCACCCATCTTTTTGATTTGACTGGGGAAGGGTTCTACATCAAGAACAGGTGGAAAATCGCCTTTTTCAAAGCGAGTGTGCCGTATGAAATAGGCTGCTTGCGCCTTACCACTGGTCCGGGTGGAGAAGAAATGATAGGCTCCGCAATGGATGCCGTGTCGCTTTGCCGCCCGATAGTCACTCATGAAGTACCTGTTCCGGATGGTCGTTCCTTCGGTTGACTTGATGTAACAAAACGAAATGGGATAGCTCACGGTGCCTCGTATGCGTTTCTTACTGATAGTACCGAGGTGCGTAATGCGCAGTTTATTCCAATGAATGGGGTAGTGTTTCTTGCCAATATCGTGCTGATGTCGGGAGATATCGATACCATAAATGCGCTGATCGGTATAAACAAGTCGTTCACCTAAGTACCTGTCGGCTTTCCATTCGCCCAAACGTAGCTTCTTGGAAGACGACGAAAAGCCGAACCCCGAGCGCTGATTATCCCGCCAATAGCCATGATAATAAGTACCGTCGTGCGATTGGTAAGTGCCAGCACCCTCAGCCAACCCTTTTTGATTCAGCTGCCCATGGTAGATTCCGTCAGCGTCGGTACGTGTTCCATGCATCAACGTGTCGGCCTTCCACTGGCCCACGATGCGCCGTCCATGTGCGTCGTAACTCACACCCATTCCCTCTCGCTTACCCGCTTTCCACTGACCTGCGTACACGATACTGTCTTTGTACCGCATTTCACCGTAGCCTTCGTATACGCCATGCGCCATCGAACCTCTGTAGGTGTAATCTCCATGCCGCACCAATTCTTGTTCGTCTGGCTGAATCTTACAGCTAAAAAGAAACAGCGTTAATGCCGCCATCATGACGTGAACCCATTTCAAAGCAAGTAGCTGGCGTTTCATGGTTGCTTCTCCTTTCTCAAAAAGTCGCGCAGTTGGCTTCGAGTGATGACCTCGTTCCCTCTGGTGATGCCGATGAAATAACCGCGTGTGCTGAATACAGGCGACCCATCACCGCCCAACACCGCCGGCAAGTCGTGCCGGTTGTCATGAAGTGTTGTTGGGATGATGCTGCACGAAGCATCGTTGCTGGCCAGCTCCTTCACGCCAAGTCCGCCGTAGCCCACGGCAAGTGCTGTGCCATTCGCTTTGCCATTTACAAAGAAGATGGACAATGGAGCCACGCTCGTGGGTGTCTTTCGTCCAACCGTTTGCAGCAAAACCGTTTGGCACTGCTTGGAAGAGCCAACTTCACGCATGCGTACCCGCTGGCATTTACCATTCGGAAGACGGTAGTATGCGGTATAAACCGCCTTGCGTATCAGCTGCGGACGATCGGCTTGCCGCATCGTATCAAACAGCCGTGCAAGCCTTATGCAATGAGCTTTTTCAGCTTCTTTTTCATAAGCGTATGCCGCCACCGTGTTGTATCCTTCGTCATGAACGTCATGAATGCGCAGGTAGTAATTCAATTCTTTCAACTGATCACGCAGTTGACGTATTCTTTTCTGATTTCTTTCTTTCTCCTTTTCAATCAGCTTCCATGCGTCTTGCTGATTGATTTCGTTTGGCTTTGTCATGACAGTGACCATTCTTCCTCGGCATGAAGGCATGAAAGCATATCTGTTCACCCATACGCCCGTCGAGTAAGTGGTGCGTACGCATGAATCTTGTTGCAAGGAGGGACGCACCAAGGCGGTGTCGGTGGCGATGTCAGCAAAATAAAGTATCGTCTTTCCTTTATACACCATTTCGTACCAAGACTGACATGCGACAATGGCCACCGAGCGCTTCATCTGTCGTGCAGATGAAGGCCAAAAGCTCCATGCCACCCATGCGATGATGGCAGATAGCAGGATGACCAAGGTCATGAGCTTCAAACGGGGGATGTGTCGACGTCTTTGTTTCATGCCATGCAAAGTTAGTTGAAAAACCAGATAGAGCAAAATGTTGTTTGTTTAATTTTCAAGATGTACTTTTCAGCCATTCATCACGCCTGAACAAGAAGGGAAGAGGAATGGCATAAATTGTTAGGATTTTTGCTCGTTTTAGCCCCTTAAAACGGCTCTTCAAAACTGCTCATCTGGAAAAAATCAATAGGCAACGAGGACGCAAAATAGAGATAATTTGGCAAGAAAAATGGATTTTCGGACTTAAAACAACGAGTTTACTGCCCTATAACCATGCTTTTGATGGTCAATTTACATGCACTTATTGCGTAAGAGCATGCAGATTGCCCTTTAAAAGCAATGCTTTTGTCAGAAAAACGCATGGCGCATGGGGGTTAATTGTTGACGAAAATACATAAAACATTGTGTATTAATGAGATATAAAACTCGCTCGTGCTTGGCGTATTTGCGCCCAAGAGCAAGGTTGTTTACAAATAAGCCAAGGAGCGAAGGGTGTCGTGTCATGAAAATTCGCATTGATCGATTATTTCTGTTTTCAGTCAGTAAGCAGGTCTCATTTACCTATTATTAGGTGTTGGTGGGAACTTTATTATTCCTACCTTTGCACCTCGATAAAAGAATGATTATAAATGATGAAAAAATTACTATTTATTTTAATCGCATTATGCGGTATGACGGTGTCTTATGCCCAAAAAACCGACGCCATGCTCTTCGGAGACGTGAAGAGCAAAACCACGGACAAGCACTTGCCTTATGCCATCATCAGCGCAAGGCCACTAACGACAGCTTTTTAAGCGACTACATGGCCACGCATGACGGAAAGACACCCGACGTGCAATCGATGCGCCCTTACATGGCCAAGGAGAACACGTTTACCACCTCACTGACCTTCGGAAGCCGGCTGGGCGACCATAACTTACTGGTTGGCGCACAGGCCTATTTGACCAAACTGCGTGAAACGGGCCTGTACTGCATTGCCGATGAAACTTCTCAATACCTTGGGGAAGCCTATACATCGCTGGGTAAGAAGCACGCAACCGAGTTTGGTTTCTTCGTACAAGACGAGTGGAACATTCTGGATAACCTGTCTGTCGTGCCGGGTGTACGCCTCGATACGCATCGTTCGGGTGAGGAATACGAGTCGAGCAAGAAGGTTTTTGACAGTGCATTCCCTGACACTCATTTCAATGAAACGAGCGTCAACCCCCGTTTGGCCATTAAATACGAGGTGAACCCATCGTTGGTTTTGCGTGCGAACCTTGGCACAGGCTTTAGAGCACCTTACGGATTCAGTGAAGATTTGCACCTTTGCTCCGGTTCGCCGCGTGTGTGGAAATCGTCTAACCTAAAGGCAGAAAAGTCGATGAGCTTCAACCTGTCGGCAGATTATTATGGCAAGAACTACCAACTGAGTGCCAATCTCTTCCGTACCAACTTGAAAAATAAGATTGAATTTTCTGATGCCGATGAAAATGTTCGCCGCTTAGGTTATACTTATCAGTGGGAGAACGTGGACGATGCGTATGTTCAAGGTGTTGAACTGAGCGTGAAATACAATCCCATACGCGACATCAAACTGGGTGTGAACTGGACCTTCAACCAGGGACAGTACAAACACGAGCGCGCAGATTGGACCGACCGTCTGGAATTGGTGAAGGCGAAAGCGCCAAAACTGGTACAACAATATGAGCAGTATGCCAAGGACAGCAAGAACGTTTCGCGCTTCCCAGCTATGACAGGTGACTTTGTTGCCGAGTACACGCCTGGCACTTGGACCATCTCGCTCATCGGCTCGTTGCAGGGCAAGATGTACATTGATTATACGTTCGATGGCGAAAACGACTTGGCAATCGCCCAGAATTCAAAGATTAAGCAAACCGAAACCTTCACTACATGGAACTTGCGCGTGGCCAAGCGATTGGGTAATTTTACCCTGTATGCCGGCGGCAAGAACATTTTCAGCTACATTCAGGATGAGAAGCACCTTGACGATGCAGCCTTCATGTATGCGCCCGTGTATGGTGCCACATGGTATGGTGGGGTAACCATCAAGCTGTAGCAGCAGGAAGAGGGTAGGTCTTATACATGAATCTTTACTCAGCTTTTCGGAGGGTGTATCATCATTTGTTGTTATGATGCACCCTCTTTTCGTGCCATGCCATCTCTGTTTGTTAGGTGTCAGGCCAAACAAAGACACCTCACAATGCAGATAGGGCAGAGTGAGGATGCATGATAGACAATTGTTATAGACAACAAAACACCCATTGCATGAAACGTGCAATGGGTGTCTTGTTGCTGATAGTAGTGTTTTTGTCTACCAAAGAATGGCTTGTTCCTCGTCGGGAATCAAGATGTTGTACTGGCGTTCCATGGTCATGTTTCCTTTGCAATGGAAGCGGATGGGATTACTTGGGTCTGACGTGATGTCTGAGTACTTGTAATCCAGATACAACGTCATGATGCGACGTTCGAGATAAGGCTTGGTTGGATGTTTTGATACCCGATAGGAATAGGTGCAGTTGCCACTCTGCTCGATAGCCACCTCGTTGGCTGGGTCGCCTGCTGTGATGGTCACGGGCCCCGTGATGTTGCCTTCGGCGTCGGGTGTGCCTTCTCCAAAGGTGGCGACCACCTTGTACTTATGGCGGTTTACATCCTCCTCCCAAACGGTTCCTGCATAAAAGAAGATAGAATGGTCGTCTACAACGCGGGCCAGACGATTGTCTTCAACGGCAGGATCGTTGGTTGTTCCGTCAATGTAGATATTCATGTTGGTTGCCGAATATCTTCCTGAATAGTCGTTGAACAGGTTGATATTCAACAGCGCCTTGTACCATCCCTTGCGCATGTTCTGCGTATAGGAGCTGCTGGGTTCGATGGTCAATGGAAGTACCCACTGCTCATTGAGGTCCAGCCCCGAGAGGTTGAAGTCAATGATGTAGTTGGCTGTGACCTTTCCTGCTGGGATGTGGCACGTTGGAGATGGGAACGAATAAAAGCGCTCGGGCAGTTGTTTGAACCATAGGTCGTTGCGTCCTACGGCAAAGCGTGCCTTGTTGAGGATATCCAGCGTGTCATTGTCTACACCAATTTTCACGTCGATATCGCTTGCATTTGGCGTGGACCCGCTGACAATGACGGGCAACTTGTATTGTCCTGTTCCGTCGGCCTTGTATCTCATATATATATTGTATACACCGTTGCTGCCTCGGGGTGCCTTGAAAGAGACCATTTGTGTATACAGTTCGTCTTCCCATTCATTGTTACAGGCGGTGAATGCCAAGCCTGTGATGGCCATGATGGCGAATAAAAATATTTTTTTCATATCGTGTCTGTTTTTTGATGCTGCTCATGAATTAATCATAGTTCTCCCATCCTGGAGCCTGCGTCATGTTCCTATTTCGTTTCAGCTCGGTATAGGTGATGGGCCAAAAGTACTGCTTGCGTGAGAAGGATGTCTGCAGGTTAGGCACGCGTACAGGTACATAGAATTGCGTTCTGTACTCCTTGCTCATGTTGGTATTGCAGCCATAAACCTGTTCGGCCTCGTTCTCTTCGGCAATCTTCCAGCGGCGAAGGTCGAAGAAGCGTTGGTTCTCATTGAAAAGCTCAACCTGCCGTTCATGAACGATAGCTTTGAAAAATGCGTCACGGCTGGCATAAGTTTGTTCAGAATAGTCGGGAACACCGGCACGCATCCTTACTGGCATCACGCCACGCTTCATCTGTTGGATGTCGCGTGACACCGTGTAGGTTTGCTTTCCGTCCCACGTAGGGATGTCGTGAGAGGTGGTGAGGTTGTTCAGTGCCTCGGCGTACAGCAGCAATATGTCGGCATAGCGAATGGTAGGCTCAACTTTTACCTTGATAAAGCTGCCATTACCCACAGCACAGTCGTCTGGATGAACGTATTTCATGATGCCGATACCAGTGTTGACCCATCGCTCGTTGCTGTTTACACGGCCATTGCCTTCGCCACGATAATAGAACACCTGTTGGTTTTTATAAATATTTTCCTGGCTACTTGAGCAGTACCATATAGATCCACTGTAAGCCACCGAGGCATAGAAACGTGGTTCACGGTTGGCATATCCCAGCCAGATACCGTTGTTGGGCAAATGGTCGTAGGGATGAAGGTCGGTATTGGTGTTCGTGGTAAACTGCTTGTTACCATATTTCTCCAGTACTGCTTCCCTGCTGTAAGGGGTTCCGTCTGCCATGTCATAGGCGTCGCATTGCTTTTGTGTCATGCCATGGATGTTCCAACCACCACAGGATGAAGGCAACTGGTGCCGTACCAAGTCGGTGACGGCTCCATCTGTTACTAAATCGCCCTTGTCACCGTTCTTGCCGCGTGTGAATATCAACTCTGGATTCTCGGCAGCATACAGTTCGCCATTGAAAACCGAACGATAAGACTCGAACGGATCGATGTCAGCCCATCCTTCTGGGAATGGACGACTGGAATAGGGCTCACACACAGGAGGTGTGATGGTTGCTGGGAAAGAATTGTCAATAGCTTTCTCTCGCACGGGTGTAGTGTAGATACGATAAATACCAGTCTGATCAGCATAGTCAATCAGGTCCCTGCACGCTGCTGCGGCCTTTGCCCACTTAGTCTCGTCGTAAGTTTGAGAGATGAGCTGGTTACCTTGCTTGTCTACAAAGTCGGCCATTTCGGTGTTTCCGTTGTAAAGCGGGCTTGCCGCATACGTCAATACCTTTGCCCTAACAGCCAGTGCGGCCCCTTTGGTGGGTCGGGCGATGTTTTGGTTGTCACGTTTCTCCGGCAAATCCTTGGCTGCCAAGATCATTTCTTCTGCGATGAAATCAACACAATCATCAAAGGTGTTGCGTGGATACGACAGTTCGTCATAGCTTTTTGTATAGTCGGCACCTTCTGTTGGCATGATTGGAACGGGACCATACTTTCTGATGAGCAGCCAATAGAAGTAAGCACGAAGGAAACGAGCCTGTCCTTTTAGATCGTCTATCTCCTTTTGGTTCAGTTCTTCTGTAGCGTGAGCATTCATCAAGAAGATAGAAGCTTGGCGAATGGCGTCGTATGCCCAAGGCCATGAGTTGGTGTAGTAATCCTGGAAGGCATAACCATAACCATACTCACCCAATTTGAATCGGCGGTAGCGTCTGCCGGCTTCTCCCTCGTTGAAGGTCTGGTCATCGGAGAAATTGGTTGGACAGATGTCGCTGTGTCCTACCTCTATATTGTCTCCTTGAAGGCGGCTGTAGCAGAATGAAAGCCACTGCATGGTGCTTTCTTTATCAGAGAAAATGTGGTCGATAGACTCAATATCCTTGAAATATTTGTCTACTTTCAGGTAGTCGGAACATGAGACCGTGGTCAATGCCAGACCGACGGTCAGCAATCCGATGGTAATATATTTGATTCTTTTCATGATTATATGCTTGTTAATCGGTTATAGGCTGAATGTTATACCCAGTGTATACGTCCTGGCCAGTGGGTATTTCTGTCCATCAGAACTGCCCATTTCGGGATCCCATAAGTTGAATTTTGAAAAAGTGAGCAGGTTAGTACCCATAAAATAGATTCTGACATTGTTGAGCCGCATGGCTGTAACGACTCTCTTTGGTAACGTGTATCCGATGTCAAGATTCTTCAGACGTAAGTAAGAACCATCACGCAGCCAGTAGGTTGAGCGACGGTAGTTATTTCTATTTCCACCATAGCTCAAGCGAGGATACTTGGCATTGGTGTCTTCGTTCTTACCCAATGACCAGTAGTTGTCTATCACGTCGGTCAGGATGTTGCCTTCCGATCCTTTTGTAAACGGATAAACGGTATATCCACCAATAAAGAACGATGATTTTCCTACGCCCTGGAACAGTACATTAAAGTCTAATCCCTTCCAACTTGCAGAGAATCCAAAGCCATAAATCAGGTTTGGTTTGACGGTGGCACCGATAGGTACAACATCGTTTCCATCAATCACGCCGTCACCATTGATATCTTTGTACTTGATGTCACCTGGAGCAATGTCCTTGCTGACTTCACCGGATGCAAGCCCCTCTTTGGTCAGACCGTCTTGATTGGCATGGTAACGTATGTCCTCATAGTCTTTGAAAAGACCTTCTGCAATCAGTCCTCGGGCCTGTCCTACACGGAACCCAGCCTGTTGGGTATATGGGTAATGGCTATAAGCCTCATCGTATTCTAAAATTTCACTTTTGCTATAAGTAAAGTTGCCACGCAGTGTGAAGTCAACTTCCCCTATCTGTTGAGTGAATGCCAGGTTGCCGTCAAATCCTTTTGAAACAACTGATCCAATGTTTGCCGAAGGTTTCTCAGATGCATTAACACCGATACTCTGTGGCAGGTGACCGCGCCCCATGTAGATGCCGTCGCGCTGTTCATGGAAATAGTCAATGGTACCACTTACTTTATTGCCGAAGAAGTAGAAGTCAAGACCAAGGTCATGCTTGGTTGCCACTTCCCAGGTCACCTCCTTAGATGCCAGGTGCTTGTAGTACAAGCCTTTGTAATAATAGTTGGAAGTACCAACATCACCGTACGTGTAGTCTGCCCTCGACGCAGCCTTAGAATCATCACTCTTTTCATCCTTACTGTCGTATACATAGAACGTGGGTTGATAAGGGAAGCGTGTTGACAAGTAATCGTTGCCCACCTTACCGTACGAATAGCGTATCTTGAACATGTTAACCCAAGGTAGTTTTTGCTTTACAAGCGGCTCCTCACCTAAGTTCCATGCCACAGAATAAGCTGGGAAGAAGCCAAACTGGTGACCGCTGGCGAAATTTTCAGAACCGTTGTAGCCAAAGTTGAAGTCGAAATAGTAACGATATTTCCAGCCATAAGTGAAACGCCCTGCGATACCTTGGTGACGTCGCTCAATGGCTGCGATGGTCCTGTCCATGCCAGAAAGCCAACGTTGTTCAGAGTTGTTGATGGTTTTGTCTTGGGTATACTTCAACACCCCACCCGTTTGATGGTCACCGAAAGCACGCTCATAGTGCAATTCAGCCTCGAGGTATTCTTTTCTTTCACCGTTAGAGTATGGGTTGGATGTCATCAGTGATTCGTTGACCAACTTTCTAAACTCAATTTCGCCCGCTGAGTTACGAAGTCTTTCAGCGCGCCATCCTTCCGGAGACTTCGAATGATTGTTGCCGTTGCGTGTGTAAATGTCGAAACCGTAGCGCCCGATGAACTTGAGTCCAGGGGTGATAAATCGGAAGTCTTGCTCCAACGTAGCTGTTGTCTGTACCGTGCTTTTCCAGGTTTCGTTATATCCACTTTGGGTAACCAGCACCCATGGGTTGTTTCTACCTTCGTCACCAGACGATCCCCAGCGGCCATTCTTATACTTAAGAGGTGTGGTAATGGGATTGTATTCCATGAGCGAACGCCATATCCATCTGTAGTCAGCCCCAGGTTTGTTTTGTTTTTCCATTGATCCCGATACACCTACTTTCAACAAGGTTGTCTTTGACAAGTCCATGTCTACATTCATTCGGTAGTTGAAACGGTTATAGTTCGAGTTGGTGTCATAGTCTTTCAGGGCTTTGTCTGTCTCATACATGCCGCCTTCGTTGACGTAACTGGCGGATACGAAGTAGCGTGCGAAGTTGCCACCACCATTCACATCAATATTGGCACGGTAGGTAGGAGCGCCTTTCTTTAGAATCATGTCCATCCAGTTGACATCTGGAAACACCTCTGGGTCTAGTTGACTTTCAAACAAGTAGATATCGTCGTCGGTAAATGCAGCAGGCTCGTTGCGGGTGGTGAGTGCCTCGTTCATCATTCGTGCGTAGGTAGGACCATTTACAAACTTAGGCAATACGGTTTGTGTGCTATAGCTGGTTTCTACCTTTCCGCGAACTTGGGTATTGCCCTGTCGGCCTCTTTTGGTTGTAAAGAGCAATACGCCGTTGGCACCACGAGAGCCATAGATGGCAGTTGCCGATGCATCTTTCAGGACGGTAAATGTCTCGATGTCTTCAATGTTGATGTCGTTGAGATTACGCTCGAATCCATCTACCAACACCAGGGCACTCTGTCCTGCACCAAAGGTGGAGACACCACGAATCCAGAACTCGGATACGTTGTCGCCAGGTTGACCTGTTGTTTGGCGAGCGAACACACCTGGAACAACGCCTGCAAATGAGTTGGAAATGCTGGCAGTAGGCGTTCGTAGATCCTTCGTGTCCACTGTCGTCACTGCACCTGTCAGTGTAATCTTCTTCTGCACACCGGTACCCGTTACAGTTACCTCGTCGAGTACGGTTTTCTTATCTTCCTTCAGAACGACATTGTATATCTTCTTTTCTTTTACGAATACCTCTTGTGTTTCCAGTCCGATGTATGAATAGACCAGATGCGAGTAGAGAGGCACTTTAATGGTGTACTTGCCGTCAATGTCGGTCACTGCTCCCTTGCCGACAACGCCTTTGATAGTGACACTAACACCAATTAAAGGCTCGCGCTGCTCGTCGGTGACAGTGCCGCTAACTTCTATAATTTCCTGATCTTGAGCGTATGTAGTTGTCGTCCACAGTACCGTCAATAAAAAAAGGATGATATATTTTTTCATATAGCTTAGATTGTTAAAGGTTATTCTGTTGCCACATAGCGAATGCCACGGTTGTTATTGTCACCGATATACCATATTTCATCACTGGGGTCGTAGGCCAGACCACAAGGCCTATGCAGGCGTGCTTCTTTCAATGGATCACCATCTACATAGCCAGAGTACTGGTGGTCAGCAGTGTAATTGCTTCGGCCCACCGCAATGCTGGCAACGCCGTCAGGCGTGAGCTTCCAGATACAATGATTGCCACTATCAGTAAAATAGAAGTCATATAACTCGCCGTCTGGACGAGGATTATTTACATACTCTCGGTTCTTGACAAATACACCCGCCCAGGTTGTATGGAATCGAGCGGTTGAACCAATACCTTCCTGTGCTCCCCTTGATGTCAACGAGCCTGCAATGATGGTCGGAACCTCGAACATGTGGGTTGTTGGGTTGTAGTTGGAACGCAAGATGGCTCCACGCTTTTTACTGAACATATACATGTATTTACCCGTAGGATGGAGGATCAGCACCGTTTGTTCACCACCTGTCAGAACCAACTGATCGAGCTTAAAACACAATACGCGGTCATTGTCAACGTGTGGTATTCCACCTGAGATATCTCCCATGCGATAGACGGCTGCATTTTTCCAACAGCAATAAAATTTATAACCATCAGGCATGCATACCATGGCGTAGCTGCATGGACCATAGTTGTATGGCCGTATCTTACGGAAATTCTCTGAACGAAGGGTATAGTAGATATTGGCCAGCTGTGAACTAGTAGCCTGTCCGTTGTCATCAGGGAAAAACAGCGTGTCGCCGTCCAGAGAGAAAGTAAAGGAGTGCATGCTTTTATATTGCGACCTTGGGAACAGGCGAGTGACGGTTCGCTGGGTAAGGTTTAGTACCCGAAGCCCATCATAATAGTTACTTGAGAACAATAGTTTATCCCCACCGTTTTGTGATTTGGGGTCGAACACCAACCAGTCGTTCGATGGAACCGATGCCTCTCCGTCAAAACTGCCGTCCGAGAACCCCGACTCGTTATTCTCATCCACTTTACGAAGCAAGGTTCCTACGACCGTTCTTGCGTTGTAGGTGAATTTCTGGTCAAACGTGTAGGTCTGCGCCGTATCGCCCTTTTCGCCTTCCATCATCACCACAACTTCTCCACTGTAGGCCCGACTTGGCACCATACAATAGATAGTGTTGCCGTCGGTTCCAATGACCTTGGCGCGTTTGCCACCGATGTTTACATGGATTTTGGATTCGTCTGTACCAAAATTGCTGCCTTTGATGTACATGCGTGTGCGCACGGCACCTTCTGTGGGTGTGAATTCTGTAAAGGTAGCCGGTCGGTTAGGGTCATAAGGCTGACCACTATCCGTGCTGTCGTCTTTGCAGCCTACCATACACAGGCATCCTAATAATAAGGATAGGTAAAAGGTTTTTCTCATAGGTTCGTATATTTGATGTTTAGGTTATGGTTTCAATTCATATTGTCTTCTTTTCTAGAGCATGGTGAATCAGGGGGCTGTCAGTCATGGTACGCAGAAATGTTTTTCAGTATGTTTGGTTTTAGGTTGCAACTTATACTGGGCAAATTTATGTTTTTTATTTTTAACAACCAAAAAGTAAAACAAAAAAAATCATATATGTGAGGCGTTGCTGTTAAGTTTCTCTAATATCTCACATTGCTGAGTTCTTATCAGGGGCGTTCCTGATAAGAGCTCGCCTATAGGATATGAAGATAGAGAATGCCTAATCGTGGCTTCGTAATGTTTATGATAGCTGGCGGGAGGTTCATTGTGTTTTGTTCCATTCAACCATCATTCACAGATAGGTTATATTCGCATGTAGGTTATATTAAATAAGGTGTCTCCCCGTCTTTTCTACTTTTTCTTCGCCGAACGAGTGGGGGTGTGCGGAATTTTTGGTATATTTGTATCATGGATTTCTGATGAGATAGATAGTCAGAAGTTTCTTTTTTACATCAAACTAAAGTAGAATACGAATTATGAGCAGAAGTTTTTTAGATGCCGTTGCGCATCGCCGTAGTTATTATGCATTGAAAAATGAATCGCCCATCACAGATGATGCCCTCCGTGAGTTGGTGGCGCAGGCTGTGAAGCATGTGCCGTCGGCATTCAACAGTCAGTCGACACGTATCGTCGTGTTGCTGGGGGAGCGCCATCGTAAGTTGTGGGATCTGACCAAGGACGTGCTGCGTGCCATCGTTCCTGCCGATGCTTTCGCCAAGACGGAGGCGAAGATCAACGAGTCTTTTCAGAGTGGTTATGGCACCATTTTGTATTACGAAGCGCAAGCTCCCGTGCGACAATTGCAGGAAAAATTCCCCACTTACGCAGACAATTTCCCCGTTTGGTCAGAGCATACCAACGCCATGCACCAGTTTACCATCTGGACAGCCCTTGAAGATGCTGGTTTCGGCGCATCCTTACAGCACTACAATCCGATTATTGATGAGGTGGTTGCCAAGGAATTTAAGATAGATGCCGACTGGAAACTTCGTGCGCAGATGCCCTTTGGCGTACCTGCGGGCGAGCCGGGAGAGAAGACTTTTGAGCCGTTGGAAGAGCGATTGTTGTTCTTGAAATAAAGCATGATTTCATCGCTTTGTGGCGGATGTATCAAAACCTTGCGTGGGCATTTTGATGCACTGTTACGTTGTGTCTGGAACGTAACAAACTACGTTTCTATATAACTGAACAACAGGCTGTTGCAAACTCAATGCTTTTGGTGCACAAACCCATTGACTTTGGCTATCAAAGTCAATGGGTTTGATGTCGCAATGCTGCGCCGTGGTCTGTCGTTCTCAAAACCGATAGCCCACCGTAGCTTGAAACACAAAATGATGGGGGGTGGCGGTTCCAAAGAGTAAGGCTTGAAGCACTTGGGCCACAACGTCTTCCTTCACGATGGGTTGGTTAGTTACGGGGGTGAGTCCAAAGCTTGTTTCAACCCCAATGATGATTCGATTGATGTCCAGCTCCAGACCGGATTGAAGTCCTACGTCCATGCGTTTGAACTTTGGTAGTTCCACCAGCTTCTTGTCTTCGTTATAGCTGTTGCCCAGCATCTTGCTTCCTTGCTCAAACAGATTCTCCTTGAAGGTGTGTTTGTAGTCGCTATTCGCCATGCTGACTTTGGCCTTGCTGTTGAGACCGCATGCGATGTAAGGCCCTGTGTAGAGATTCAGGTAAAGGTCATCGGTCAGGTGAATGTGGGCGACAATGTTCAACGGCAACTCAACGTAGTGCATGTTGACATGATAGCGCGCCTCACTGATTTGCTCGTTGCCAAAATATCCGTCAAAATTGAAACCTTTATTGGCCAGATAAAGGGATGGCTGGAAGTAGAAAGTGCGGCCCAAGGGTATTGCCATACCCCCGCCCAGCCGATAGGACAGCTGTGGAGATTCTCCACTGTTGGCGATGAATGCACTGGACCCCAATGCTCCCTTGACGTTCCATGTTACTTTTGCCGTGGCGAAAAGAGGCCACACGACGAGTGCAAGACTCTATAATTTTTTGCGCATAACCATGATGTTTGTTTATAAACAGAACATCAGGTTCGCAGGAATCTTGCATGCGAAGAGATAAAATAAAACAGAAAACGTGAGCTGTTATCGTATGTGGCTCATTTCTTGGGCATGAGAAGTTTGTTGTATTCTTCAGGCGTTTGGAACAGTTTGATGGCCTCTTTCGTTTGTTTGTCGTATCTCAAACCCAGCTGAACCGCCCCGGCTTGGAAATAATAAGCCGTAACAATGTCTGTGGCAATCATCTGTTTCAGCTCATCCTTGTTCAGCTCCAAGTCTTTTGCTACGTCGTGGGTCAGCTTTTTCTTCAAAGCCTCAAACTCAGGCTTGGCATCCTCATAATACTTTTCAAACTTGGCCATCTTCTCCAGTTCGGCCAAAATTTTCTCCGTTCCGGGGTCGTAGGTGAACTTGTTTTTCAAGACCAGCCGCTTAAACTCGTTGTATTCGGTGTCCGTGAGCGTAAATTCGCTGGCGGGAGCGATAGCCTTGTGCTTGCTGATGTAGTCAACCACATAGTTGAACATCGTCTCCGTGCTGTCTCCGCGTTGCAGATAAGCCGAGATGTTGGCGATGGTGTCGGGTTTGATTTCCACATCCGGCATGATGCCTCCGCCGTCCCTTACCTCGCGTCCGTTCTTGGTGTGGAACACGCTGGTCAGCGAGTCAGGCAGCTGTGTGGCACTGTTACGTCCCGCCGTGTGTTTGTAGTTGATGGCCTGGATGCAGCGTCCGCTGGGAATGAAATAATGGGCGGTGGTCACTTTCATGTTGGCGTTGTAGGGCAGCTTTGTGGTCATCTGCACCAATCCCTTACCAAAAGTGCGGGTACCCATGATGACCGCGCGGTCTAAGTCTTGCAGCGACCCGGCCGTAATCTCACTGGCGCTGGCCGTCATGCCGTTGACCAGAATCACGATGGGCATGGAGGCGTCGACGGGTTCCATGCGTGTTTTGAACGCTAAGTTGGCTCGTTTCAGCTTTCCTTTATTCGTCACCACCGTGACGTCCTTTGGGACGAAGATGTTAACGAGGTCTACCGCTTCCTGTTCAGATCCACCTACGTTGTTTCTCAGGTCCAAGATGAGGCCTTTGGCTCCTTGCTTTTTCAGGTCGATGAAAGCCTGTCGTACCTCTTTCGCGCAGCCTTCGTAATACTGAAGCAGATTGATGTAGCCCACGTTTCCGGTCACCATGCCGTAGTAGGGAATGGCGGGCATCTGAATGGCACGGCGCTTCACCTTGAATTTCATCACCTTGCCCGTTGACGGACGCTTAATCTTTAATGCGAAGGTCGAGCCGGGTTCGCCCCTCAGATGCTCACTCACATACTTGGTGTCTTTGCCCACCATCGTCGAATCGTCTATCTGTAGGATGATGTCCCCTTTCTTCAACCCCACTTCCGACGATGGCATGTTGGCATAAGGCTCGTCAATCACGGCGTTCTTCAGCTGCTGGTTGTAGCGGATGAGTGCGCCGATGCCGCCGTATTTTCCAGACAGAGCCTGCCGCAACTCCTGCGTTTCGCTCTCTGGGTAATATTCTGTGTAGGGGTCCAGACTGCGCAACATGCTCTTGATGCCCGTCCCAATCACGTCATTGGCATCGAGGGTATCTACGTACATCAGGTCCAGATTTTTATAAACGGCGTTGAACAGTTCCATGTTCTTGGCTGCCTCAAAAAGGTGGTTATTGTCATTTTGGGCGAACAGATTGTTAGGTAACAGTCCCAACAGCAAGAGATATAATAGTAGTTTTTTCATTGTCGTGACATCAATTTGTTGAGCAAAGGTAATATTTAAGACTATAAAATAGGTGGGTGCGTGTGCTTTTTTATTGTATTTTAGCTTTCCGCACTATTTTTTTTGCAAAATGTTTGGAGGTTTCAAAAAAACGTTCTAACTTTGCACCCGCAATCAAGAATATTGATTTGTTATTGCTTCAATAGCTCAGTTGGTTAGAGCACCTGACTGTTAATCAGGGGGTCGTTGGTTCAAGCCCATCTTGAAGCGCAGAGAGCGGAAGTCCTATTGAATAGGGTTTTCGCTCTTTTTGTATTAGAAAAACGTAGAGTCAAGTAGGGGGTAGTGGCGCAATTGATTTGAAAACGTGTTGACCGTCAACTCCAATAAAACGTGTGTATCTTATTGCTTTTGCGTCTTGATGATGGATTCGTCATACACGTTATGCTCATCAGGGCTGTGCAGAGGTTTCCATACCTGTGCAAAGAAAGGATTTCGCCTGGCTTCTTCGTCGTAATTCCACGGCATGGGGAAGCACTCGGGGCACCAGTGACCACCTAATAGAACCAGTCGGGGAGAGGCTTTGAAACGATGCCCAACGGTGCATTGCCATTCCAACTGGGTGGACAGGTCACCGCGCACCATCTGCTTGGACAGGCACTTTCCGCCCCTGAATGCAGCCGCTTGCCGCATATCTTCTATATCCAGTTCGGCTTTTGGTTTCGATTCGTCATACCCATGATCTAACATCACGGGCTGAGGCGATGGGTGATACAGTTTAAACTCGTCCCATCCTGGAATGTCCCTCCATGCGTCCATGCTTCCATAGAAGGCCGTGATGCGCGGTTCGATGTTGTGCTTCGTCCAATATAACGGTCCCAAGGGCTTCTTTGCGGTGGGCTTCAACACCAGATGTTTGATGAGGCTGGAGGCGATGAAGCCCCCTAATTTCATCTTCAACGGAGCTTTTTCAGCCATTTCTTGAATGAATTGGTCTATCTTTCCACTTCTGAAATGCAGGTACGATTCAAGGATATCAGAATCGGTGTACCACTGTCCGTGGAAGTTGCGCAGTACAAACCAGTTGGGTTCGGTGAGGTCTTTGAGGTTGCCGAGGTTCAAAGCCGTGAAGGTGTATTGCATAAACGCCCAGTTAACGGTGCGATATTCCGCTCCTCCGCCAATGTTGTAGATGCGGCACCAGAAGTCTTCGGGCAGATCTTCATTGCACACATGCGACAGCAGTACACCCGAATCCTTGGCCGTCACCCATTCCAACACGCCGTTCAGGGGCTGGTGAAACATGATGGGGTCTAATGTGTTGAGAATGGAGGGGTATAAGATGCCCGTTTGTCGAAGCGACACCCAATGCTTCAACCCCGACTCGATAACCTCTCTTTCGGCCAAGGCTTTCGACAAAGCGTAGATGTCATAGATGCTAATCTTGATGGGGTCGCCCACGCGTCCCCAGTGAATAGGATCGTTGCGGTCGCCCGTTTGCGCCACCGTTCCGATGTATACCAGATGTACCCGGTCGGGATTGGGCTGTGCCTTGATGGCTCTGATGATGTTTTTCACCGCCCCCACGTTGACCTGCATGGTCTTTTGTGGATAATAATCGGCTGCCGGCGACACCATTCCGCCCACGTGAAGCACATAATCAGCGTTCGTCACCCCTCGCAGCACGTCGTCGTAATGCGTCAAATCGCCATAAATCACTTCCACACCCGGCAATGAAGCGTAGGGCGCAATGGCCTTACGGTCGTTCTCGGTGGGCAATACCAGCAAGCGAATGTCAAACTCGTCACGCCGTTTCAATAGTTGTTTCAAGCCCTCCGACCCCATGTGTCCGGTGGCACCCGTGAGGAAAATCGTCTTCTTTTGCATCATTCTCATCCAGATTAGGTTGTTCAACACTCTTTGCAAAAATACAATAAATATATGGTAATGTCAACTATCTTTTGTGTAAATTCGTCGCATCGTTTTCATTGTGCCGTGTTCGTTGCGTGTTGGTGGAATTGAAGTCATCGGGTCAATGTGTTAGGAAAATATTTAACAACCAACCTCTTCATATTTGGCGTATTGACAACCAGCCTTGCCTTTGGTTGAAAATACGCTCAAAATGAGCGAAGTTTATATGTGACTGATATTTACTTATTTACGCATGTATGGCGTAATTAAACCCCTATTTTTCGTGCATTTTTCGACCAAAAGCATGGCTTTTGTCGTGAAATAAGCATGGGTTTGCCCGTCAATGTCATGTTTCTAACGCGTCAAAGTGCTGCTTCTAAGGATGCAAAGTCAATGTTCTAATCGTAAAACCTGCATTTTCTTGACCAACCATTGCCTTGATGCTCCCTGCAGGCCTATTGATTTTTTCCAGATTGCCAGTTGACAAGTGCCGTTTTATAGGCCTTTTTTGATAAAAATAATTTACTTATTCGCTCGTTTTCAAAGCTCATTTAACGCGCGTAGATAGTTGCAATGTGCCATCACTTTGATGCAACGCCTGGCCGTAGGGCATTATTATGATGTGAAAATTTCGTGAATAATCGCAGTTTTATTTGGATATTTCGATGAAAAAAACTATCTTTGCACCGTTCAGTGGAATGAGGGGCTTCGCAGAAAGCTCCTCATTTTATTTTGAATACGGCCGGCATCGCTGCTTGGAAGATGCTCGGCACGAGCGGAAAGAATATATAGTACTAATTAAATATATATGATTGATAAAAGTGTCGTAAAAGGATTGGTTGAAGATTGGCTTCAGGACAAAGACTATTTCTTGGTGGATGTTGAGGTCAGTAAAGACGACAAGATTGTTGTCGAAATCGACCATGCAGACGGCGTATGGATTGAAGACTGCGTGGAATTGAGCCGGTACATTGAAGACCGACTGAACCGTGACGATGAAGACTATGAGTTGGAAGTAGGCTCGGCCGGATTGGGTCAACCTTTCAAGGTGCCACAGCAGTACATCAATTTCATAGGAAAAGAGGTCGAGGTGCTTGGTGGCGACGGACTGAAATACCGAGGTGTCTTGAAATCGGTAGATGGGAACGACTTTGTTGTGACCGTTGACGAGAAGGTGAAGGTTGAAGGAAAGAAACGCCCAGAGCTACAAGCCGTGGATCATACTTTCCAGATGGACAAGGTGAAGTATACCAAGTACCTCATCAACTTTAAATGATGAGGCAGAAACTGATCATTGAATGAAACTAATATATAACATATAACGCTATGGCAGCAAGAAAGAATGTAGAAGAAACCATCAGCATGATTGACACCTTTCGTGAATTTAAAGACACGAAAAACATTGACCGTGCCACATTGGTAAGCGTGTTGGAGGAAAGTTTCCGCAACGTGCTAGCCAAGATTTATGGTAGCGATGAGAATTTTGACGTTATCGTAAATCCTGATAAGGGCGACTTCGAAATATACCGTAACCGCATCGTTGTGCCGGATGGCGAGGTGGCGGACGAAAATAAGGAAATATCGCTGAAAGAGGCTCGCGAGATTGAAGACGACTATGAAGAGGGCGAAGAGGTTTCTGAACAGATCGACTTCGCCAAGTTTGGCCGCCGTGCCATTTTGAATCTTCGTCAGACATTGGCTTCAAAAGTGCTGGAGCTGGAACACGACTCGTTGTACAATAAGTATAAAGACCGTGTGGGACAGGTTATCTCCGGCGAGGTTTACCAGATATGGAAGCGCGAGGTGCTGTTGGTAGACGATGAGAACAACGAGCTGATACTGCCTAAGTCAGAGCAGATTCCAGCCGACCAATACCGCAAGGGCGAAACCATTCGCGCCGTCATCCTGCGGGTGGACAACGAGAACAACAACCCCAAGATTATCCTCTCGCGTACCAGTCCGGTATTTCTGGAACGACTGTTGGAGGCCGAGGTGCCCGAGATTAACGACGGACTCATCTCTATCAAGAAAATAGCCCGCATGCCAGGCGAGCGCGCGAAGGTGGCTGTAGAGAGCTACGACGACCGTATTGACCCGGTAGGTGCCTGTGTTGGCGTGAAAGGCAGTCGTGTGCACGGCATCGTTCGCGAGCTGTGCAACGAGAATATCGACGTGATCAACTACACGTCAAACATCAAACTGTTCATTCAGCGCGCGTTGAGTCCCGCTCGCATCAGCAGCATCAACCTGGATGAGGAGAACCGCAAGGCCGAAGTTTACCTGCAACCCGAAGAGGTGAGCTTGGCCATTGGTCGGGGAGGACTGAACATCAAGTTGGCTTCCATGCTGACAGAATTTACCATCGACGTGTACCGTGAAGTTTCAGATGCCGACGCTGACGAAGACATCTACTTGGAAGAGTTTAATGACGAAATCGATCAATGGATTATCGACGCCATCAAAGGCATCGGTCTTGATACAGCTAAACAGGTGTTGAACGCACCTCGTGAAATGTTAATCGAGAAAGCCGACTTGGAGGAAGAAACCGTCGATCACCTGATTCGGGTATTAAAATCAGAATTTGAACAGTAACACCCCGTGACGCATGCAGCCCTCTGCGAACGAGGACGCTGTAGAAAAACTTCTGCAAATGGGCAGAACAGTTGGGAGTGTGAACATCAATAAGAACAAGAGTTAAATAATTATCAATGAGCATCAGATTAAACAAAGCATTACGTGAATTAAACATAGGACTTCAAACGGCAGTTGAATTCCTTGAAAAGAAAAGTGAGCTGGGAGAGGTAAAGGGCGAGCCAAGCTTTAAGTTGAGCGACGCACAATACCAAGCCCTGGTAGAGGCTTTCAAGCAAGACGCAGAGGTGCGCAATCAGGCGGAAAAGATCTTCCAGAAGAAGCCCAAAGAAAAGAAACGCACTCCCGAGGCAAAGGAAGAGCGTGTTGAAGAAGTAGTCGAGACAGCTTCATCGCAGCAGCGATACAAACCGCTCGGCAAGATTGACTTGAGCGTATTCGACAAGAAGCCTGCCGCTAAAAACGCTGATGCTCAAGACAATCAAAAGGCATCGGAATCACAAGAAAAACCGACAAAGAAGGCTGCTGCCGTCAGCCCAAAGCCTAAAAAAGAAAAAGTAGAGAAGCCTGCGGAAGCATCGAAGGTAGAACCATCTGTGGTGGAAGAAGGTAAGAAGGACGACCAGAAAGCGGAAGTTAAGACCGAAGCACCAACTGTAAAGAAGGCGCAAGTGGACCAGAAACAAAAGGTTGACGAGCGTGTTGATCCACAGGAAAGTGACAAGCCACAGGAAAGCGACAAGGCACAGCAAAGCGCCGAATCGCAGGAAAGTGACAAGGAGCAGGAAGGTACCGAACTCTTCCAAACCAAGGGTGAGCTGCGCTTGCAAAATGCGCCGAAGGTGAATGTGCTGGGTAAAATAGACCTTAGCACCATCAACCAGAGTACTCGACCCAAGAAGAAAACCAAGGAAGAACGTCGCAAAGAACGTGAAGAAAAACGAGGCGATGGACGCAAAAAGCGCGCCCGCATCAACCAACAGCGGGTTGATATCAATGCTGCTTCTCGACAAATTGGAAACAATGGCGGTGGCAATGCTAACAAGTCTGCGTATGCTGACGGCCGAAACACTAATAAGAAAAATCGAAAGGGCAGAGGACGTAACCAGAAACCGCTGGAGGTGAACGAGGAAGAGGTGGCACGCCAGGTAAAAGAAACGCTGGCCAGACTCACCAGTAAGGGTACGCAGAACAAGAAAGGTGCTAGATATCGTAAGGAAAAACGTGATGCCATACAAGAACGCATGAGTGCGGAAGCAAGAGCAGAACGTAAGGAAAGTAAGGTATTGAAGCTCACCGAATTCGTGACAGTCAGCGAATTGGCTACCATGATGGATGTGGATGTCAACAAACTGATTGGAACCTTGATGAGCATCGGTGTGATGGCATCTATCAATCAACGGTTGGATGCCGAGACCATCAACTTGGTTGCCGATGAGTTTGGTTTCAAGACCGAATATGTGAGTGCAGAGGTTCAAGAGGCTGTCGCTGAAGAAATCGACGACGAGAACGACCTGTTGCCTCGCGCACCCATCGTTACCGTGATGGGACATGTAGACCATGGTAAGACATCTCTGTTGGACCACATCCGAAACACCAATGTGATTGAAGGAGAGGCCGGTGGCATTACCCAGCACATCGGTGCTTATAACGTACAGCTGGAGAATGGACGATTCATCACATTCTTGGATACTCCTGGTCATGAGGCCTTCACCGCCATGCGTGCCCGCGGTACACAGGTGACGGATATCGCCATCATCATCATCGCTGCCGACGACAGTGTGATGCCTACTACCAAGGAGGCCATCGCGCATGCGCAGGCTGCCAACGTGCCCATGGTGTTTGCCATCAACAAGATTGACAAGCCAGGAGCCAACCCAGATAAGATTCGTGAAGACTTGGCTCAGATGAACTTGCTGGTTGAAGAGTGGGGTGGAAAATACCAATGCCAGGAAATCAGTGCGAAAAAAGGTATAGGTGTCAACGAATTGTTGGAGAAAGTACTCCTTGAGGCAGACATGCTTGATTTGAAAGCTAATCCCAATCGTCGTGCGACAGGTAGTGTCATCGAGTCGAGTTTGGACAAGGGGCGTGGATATGTTTCTACGGTTTTGGTCAGCAATGGTACGCTGCGTGTGGGTGATGACATCATCGCCGGGACGAGTTGGGGACGCATTAAGGCCATGTTCAACGTGCGCAACCAGCGTATTGAGTCAGCAAAACCTGCCGAACCTGCCATCATCCTCGGATTGAACGGTGCGCCCACGGCCGGTGATCAGTTCCATGTGCTGGAAACAGAGCAAGAGGTTCGAGATATCGCCAACAAGCGTATGCAACTGCAACGCGAGCAAGGCTTGCGTACACAGAAGCGCCTCACGCTAAGTGACATCTCGCATCGTATCGCTCTTGGTTCATTCAAGGAACTGAACATTATCGTCAAAGGTGACACCGATGGTAGTATCGAGGCTTTGAGTGACTCATTTATTAAGATGTCTACCGAGAAGATTAACGTCAATGTTATCTTCAAGTCGGTAGGTCAGATCAGTGAAAGCGACGTCACCTTGGCAGATGCTTCAGACGCCATCATTGTGGGTTTCCAGGTTCGTCCGTCTGCTTCTGCCCGTAAACTGGCCGAACAGAACGGTGTTGAAATCAACACCTACTCCGTCATCTACGACGCCATTGATGACGTGAGGTCGGCTATGGAAGGCATGCTTGACAAGGTGACCAAGGAGGTAGTCACTGGCGAGGTTGAGGTGAAGCAAGTTTACAAGATTTCAAAGGTGGGAACCGTAGCTGGTGCCATGGTTACCGATGGAAAGGTACACCGCTCAGACAAAGCTCGAGTTGTTCGCGACGGAATCGTTGTTCACACCGCTCCCATCAATGCTTTGAAGCGGTATAAGGACGATGTGAAGGAGGTGGCAACCGGTTTCGAGTGTGGTATCAGTCTGGTTAATTTCAATGATATCCAGGAAGGTGACATCATAGAAACCTTTACAGAAATAGAAGTAAAGCAAACGTTGTAAGTTTGAGCGTGTGAGTTTTGAGTTGATAAGTTTGTGAGTTGATAAGTCTTTGCGTTCGTAAATACTTCAATTTATGAACCCTTGAGCACCAACAACTCGTCAACTCGTTAACTTGTAAACTCGTCAACTAACAAACTAATCATATCATCTATTGCAGGGGCGTCCATGAAACATCAGGGAGTTCCTGCATTTACATTTATGGAAGAAGTAAATAACACGAACAACGAATACGTCAGAAAGCTGACCGAACAGAAGTACGAGTTTGGCTTTACCACTGACGTTCATACCGAGATTATAGAGAAGGGGCTTAATGAGGATGTCATTCGGCTCATTTCCGACAAGAAAGGAGAGCCGGAATGGATGCTCGAATTTCGCCTGAAAGCGTATCGACATTGGCTGACAATGACACAACCCTCATGGGGACATGTGACGTTGCCCGACATTAATTACCAAGAAATCTCCTATTATGCCGACCCAATGGCGAAGAAACCGGCCAACAAGGAGTTTGATCCGGAACTGGAGAAAACATTCGACAAGCTGGGCATTCCATTGGAAGAACGGTTGGCACTCAGTGGAACGGCCGTTGATGCCATCATGGACTCTGTGTCTGTGAAGACCACCTTCAAGGAAAAACTGAAGGAGAAAGGCGTCATCTTCTGTTCCATGGGCGAGGCCATCAAGGAGCATTCTGCCTTGGTGCGTCAGTACTTAGGCACGGTAGTTCCTTATTATGACAATTTCTTTGCAGCCCTGAACAGTGCCGTTTTCAGTGATGGATCGTTCGTTTTCATCCCCAAAGGCGTGCGCTGTCCCATGGAGTTAAGTTCGTATTTCCGCATCAACGCGCGCAATACCGGACAGTTTGAACGAACGTTGATTGTGGCTGAAGACGATGCGTATGTGAGTTATCTCGAAGGCTGCACCGCTCCGATGCGCGATGAGAATCAACTTCATGCCGCAATCGTGGAAATCATCGTGATGAACAATGCCGAGGTAAAATACTCAACCGTTCAGAATTGGTATCCCGGAGACGAACATGGCAAGGGCGGAGTGCTCAACTTGGTCACCAAAAGGGGCGATTGTCGGGGAGTCAACTCCAAGCTCTCGTGGACGCAAGTCGAAACAGGTAGCGCCATTACATGGAAATATCCATCTTGTATCTTGCGTGGAGACGGCTCGCAGGCCGAGTTCTATTCGGTGGCAGTGACCAATCATCATCAAGAAGCCGACACGGGTACGAAGATGATTCACATGGGAAAGAACACCACGAGCACCATCATTTCAAAGGGAATCAGTGCCGGACACAGCCAAAACTCCTATCGAGGATTGGTTCGTGCGACCGCCAATGCTGACAATGCGCGCAACTACAGCTCATGCGACAGTCTGCTGTTGGGAAGCGAATGTGGTGCTCACACGTTCCCTTACATGGACATTCATAACGACAGTGCCATCGTTGAGCATGAAGCCACGACAAGCAAGATCAGTGAAGACCAGCTGTTTTATTGCAATCAACGAGGCATTCCTACTGAAGATGCCGTTGGCCTGATTGTCAATGGATATGCCAAGGAAGTATTAAACAAGTTGCCGATGGAGTTCGCTGTCGAGGCGCAAAAGTTGCTTTCCGTCTCGCTGGAGGGTACCGTTGGATAAACCGATTTATATCAAAAGAATCATTATGTTAGAGGTAAAGAATTTACATGCCACCATCAACGGCAAAGAAATATTGAAAGGAATCAATCTCGTCATCAAGACAGGAGAAGTACATGCCATCATGGGCCCCAACGGTTCGGGCAAGAGTACCTTGAGCGCAGTGCTCGTGGGCAATCCGATGTACGAGGTTACGCAGGGCGAAGTGACGTTCAATGGCAAAGACCTGTTGGCCATGGCGCCAGAAGATCGTGCACACGAAGGGTTGTTTCTCTCTTTCCAATATCCTGTGGAAATTCCCGGTGTGTCTATGACTAATTTCATGCGGGCAGCCATCAACGAGAAACGAAAGTATCAAGGACAGGAGCCGATGAGTGCCGGCGACTTCATCAAGTTGATGAAGGAAAAGCGAAAGGTGGTTGAGTTAGACAGCAAACTGTCCAACCGCAGCGTGAACGAAGGATTCAGTGGCGGAGAGAAAAAGCGCAACGAAATCTTCCAAATGGCGATGCTCGAGCCTACACTCTCCATTCTCGATGAGACGGATTCGGGCTTGGATGTAGACGCTCTTCGCATAGTTGCCGAAGGTGTCAACAAGCTGAAGAGGCCCGATACCAGCACCATTGTCATCACACATTACGACCGTTTGCTCGATTTAATCAAGCCCGACATCGTTCATGTGCTGTTCAATGGACGTATTGTGAAGACCGGAGGGCCTGAATTGGCCAAGGAAATCGAAGACAAGGGGTACGACTGGATTAAGGCGGAGGCAGAATGATGAACAGTGAGAAACAATATGTCGACCTGTATGCGGATGCCCGCGCCATGATTTTTCAGCATGGTTCGCCCGTGATGAATGCCGTTCGTGACGCTGCTTTCGAAGATTTTAAGCGCCAAGGTTTCCCCTCACGCAAGGTCGAACGCTATCGCTACACGGATATGGCGGCGCTGTTTGAACCCAATTATGGATTAAACCTCAACCGGCTGGATATCCCCGTAAAACCCTATGAGGCTTTCAAGTGCAGCGTACCCAACTTGAGTACTTCGCTTTACTTCATCGTCAACGACGCTTTTCACGCCAAGGCGCTGCCCAAAGCAACGCTGCCCGAAGGTGTCATCGTCGACTCATTGCAGAAGGTGGCCGACACCCATCCGCAATTGGTGAGCAAGTATTATGCCCAACTGGCCGAGACAAAGGACGATGCCATCACGGCACTGAACACCATGTTGGCGCAAGATGGCCTCTTCATTTATGTGCCCAAGCGGGTTAAGATTGACCGTGCCGTCCAGGTGGTCAACCTCCTTCGCTCGGATGTCGACCTGATGGTGAACCGACGAGTGCTCATCGTGCTAGATGAAGGAGCCGAGGCCAAGTTCCTTTTCTGCGACCACACCATGGACGACAAGCATTTTCTAGCTACGCAAGTAATCGAGGCTTATGTGGGCGAGAATGCCTCGCTCGACCTTTATTGCATGGAAGAAACGCACGAACACAATACCCGTGTGAGCAACGTGTATGTGGAACAGCAGGCAAACAGTCGCTTCAATCACAACGTGCTAACCCTGCACAATGGCATCACGCGCAACCAACTCAATTTGGTGTTCCGTGGCGAAGGGGCGTCTTGTTGCTGTAACGGATGTGTCATTGCTGACAAGAAGCAGCATGTGGACAACAACACGTTCATCCGTCATGCCGTGCCTCACTGCGAAAGTCATGAATTGTACAAGTACGTTCTCGATGGTCAGGCCACGGGAGCCTTCGCCGGTAGGGTGCTTGTAGAGAAGGGAGCGCAGAAGACCAACTCGGAGATGCACAACCAAAACCTCTGCACCACGAAGCAGGCGCGCATGTACACCCAGCCTGAGTTGGAGATTTATGCCGACGATGTGAAATGTGGTCATGGTTCCACCGTGGGTCAACTCAACGACCAGGCCATGTTCTACATGCGCCAGCGCGGCATCAGTGAGCAGGAAGCCAAGTTGTTGTTGGAGTTCGCCTTCATCAATGAGGTGGTCGACAGCATGCAGCTCGAACCGTTGAAAGACCGTCTGCACTACTTGGTTGAGAAGCGCTTCAGAGGCGAACTCGACAAGTGTGCGGGATGTAGAAATTGTTAATCAACCCATCATTGCCTCCCCCAAGTGCTTTGAAAAGCAAACTTGGGCGGAGTTTTTTTCGTGAACGTTCAAACCAATCATCCGTGACAGGCCCAACTATCAGTCGGCTCCGATCTACCTTGCGGCCAGTCCCACCCATACATTTCCATTCTATGTACGATATTTCTTCCATCCGTCAGGATTTTCCCATCCTATCCCGAAAGGTCTACGACAAGCCCTTAATTTACTTGGATAATGCGGCCACCACGCAGAAACCCTTGTGCGTGTTGGATGCCATGCGTGACGAATACCTCAACGTCAACGCCAACGTCCACCGCGGTGTGCACTGGATGTCGCAGCAGGCCACCGAACTTCACGAGGCTGCCCGCGAGACGGTGCGCCGCTTCATCAATGCCCGCTCTGCCGCTGAGGTGGTCTTCACCCGAGGTACCACCGAGGGTTTGAACCTCATCGCCTCCACCTATTGTCAGGCGTTCATGCGCGAAGGCGATGAAGTAATCGTCTCTGCCATGGAGCATCATTCCAACATTGTGCCGTGGCAGTTGCAAGCTCAGCAAAGGGGCATCGTGCTCAAAGTGGTTCCGATGACCGATGCGGGGGAGCTGATGCTCGACGAATACGAAAAGTTGTTTACCAACAAAACCAAACTGGTGAGCCTCACGCAGGTGAGCAACGTGCTGGGTACCGTCAATCCCGTGAAGCAGATGACGGCCACGGCGCATGCCCATGGTGTGCCGGTGGTGATAGACGGTGCGCAGAGTGCGCCCCACTTCAAAGTAGACATGCAAGATATTGATTGCGATTTCTTTGTCTTCAGCGGGCACAAAGCATACGGTCCCACGGGCATTGGCGTGCTGTATGGCAAGGAAGAGTGGCTCGACCGCTTGCCGCCCTATCAGGGAGGAGGCGAGATGATCAGCCATGTGTCGTTCGATAAGGTTTCTTTCGAGCGACCGCCATTGAAGTTCGAGGCGGGCACACCCGATTACATTGCCACGCATGGGTTGGCCGTTGCGCTCGATTACCTGTCATCCTTGGGCATGGACAACATAGCCAAGCACGAACACGAGCTGACCACTTACGCCCTTGAGCGCATGCAAACCATTCCTGGGATGCACATCTTCGGCGAGGCGGCCCATCGCGATGCGGTCATTAGCTTTCAGGTTGGACACATTCACCACATGGACATGGGCACCTTGTTGGATAGGCTCGGCATCGCCATCCGCACGGGGCACCACTGCGCGCAGCCGCTGATGCAGCGGTTGGGTGTTTTGGGAACAGCGCGCGCCTCCTTCGCTTTGTACAACACACGCGAAGAGGTTGACCAATTGGTTGCGGGCATTGAGCGCGTCAGCAGGATGTTCTAATCAGAACGCTTGCTTGCATTTCCACAAGGCGTTCAACAGCCACAGGCAGCAAACCACGCGCATGGCGAACGGCGCTTCGATGGGAAACACGGTCATCACGAATGCCAGTTGGGCATTCAGTAGCAACAGCGTCTGCCGCGTGTTCACCTCACGTTCCATCACTTTGGCGTAATAACGCCGCAAAAGTTCTATCGGCATCAATAATTTTCCGATGACGTGCTGATAAGAGATTCGTGCCGAGGGTGTGCTTTCTGATAAAAGAATGTTCTTTTCCATTGTCGTTCGTATTTGATGGTTCATGTTCTGTTTGATACGGCAAAAGTACGACAAGAGTTGGAACTCATTTTTCCACACCAAACAAAGGTTGTTAATACTTGTTGTAGGTTAACTTTATTTCACATGTAGAGGATGCACAACACTTTAAAATCTCATTATTACCCCAACCTCATCGAGGCTGGTTGCGACGAGGCGGGGCGTGGATGTTTGGCCGGAAGCGTGTTCGCCGCCGCCGTCATCCTGCCGCCCAACTATGACAATGCGGACCTGAACGATTCGAAACAGCTCTCGCGCAAAAAGCGAAACGCATTGCGCCAAGCCATTATCAACGATGCCGTGGCGTGGGCTGTGGGAGAGGTAACACCGCAGGAGATTGACGAAATCAACATTCTGCGCGCCAGTTTCCTGGCCATGCACCGTGCGCTGGATCAGCTCACCACCCGTCCGCAGGCCATCATCGTGGACGGAAATCGCTTCACGCCTTATCATGATTTGCCCTATACCACTATTATAAAAGGTGACGGCAAGTACCAGGATATAGCCGCCGCCAGCATCTTGGCCAAGACTTTTCGGGATGATTACATGGACCGCCTGGCGCAAGAATACCCGCAATACGACTGGCAATCGAACATGGGCTACCCCACACGAAAGCACCGGGAGGCCATCCGTGCGTATGGCATCACGCCCTATCACCGCCGTTCGTTTAATCTTTTGGGCAGTGCAGAGCTATCCTTAGATTTCTAATGCACTGCCTTTTGTCCAACTGATGCACGTTGCATCAGTCTTGTCTTATAAGATTGCGTGCTTTTGCTTGATATGCGTTGGCTTCTGATGCTTGAATGCTTAGCTTGCTGCTATAGGAGGAATCCAGCATGCACACATCCTCGTCAACTCGTCAACTTGTTAACTTGTCAACTCCCCAACTTAGAAACTAAAAAACTTAAAACCCCACAAACTTAAAAACTCACCATCTTAAAAACTTAAAAACTTAGAAACTCAAAAACTCATTAACTACTGATCATGCGATTAGAAAAATTCGGAAACGAACTCGAGCTGCTGCTGTTGCTCACCGATAACAACAACTACACCGCCCAGCAGTTGGCCGACAGGCTTCACGTCACGCGGCGCAACCTCTACTATTATCTCGACTATCTTCGCAACAGCGGGTTTCAGGTCATCAAGACCGGAGCCTATTACCGCCTGGACCCCAATAGTAAGTTTTTCAGGCGACTGCACGACAACATCGTTTTCACCAAGGAAGAGGCCGCGTACCTGCGCCGAATGCTGGAGGCCAGCAACAAGAAAGACCTTATCCTGGCGACCCTCAAAACCAAACTCGACCGCTATTACAGTTTGGAAGGGTCGTTCTCACCAGCCGCTTTGAAGCGCATCCACAACAACGTGCGCACCTTGAAAGAGGCCATGGAGACACAGAGTGTCGTGGTGCTCAGGGGCTATTCGTCGCCCCACAGCAAGACCGTTTCCGACCGTGTGGTGGAGCCTTACCTGCTGATGAACGACGATTTGGACGTGCGGTGTTACGAGATGCAGTCGGACATGTGCAAAACGTTCAAGGTGTCGCGCATCAAGAGCGTCGAGGTGATGGATGTTTTTTGGATGAACCAGGCCAAGCACCGCGACCTGTTCACGGATATTTTCATGTTCAGTGGCGACGAAAAGCTGCCCGTGAAACTGCGCTTGGGGCAGTTGTCATACAATCTTTTGCTGGAGGAATACCCACAGTCGCACCCTTTCCTGGCTCCCGAGAAGGATGAGAAGCACTGGATTTTCAAAGCCGACGTGGCCAGCTATCTGGGCATCGGACGATTTGTGTTGGGCTTGTTCCAAGACATCGAGGTTCTGCAAGATCAGCGTTTCAAGCAATACATCGCCGACTGTGTAGAGCAAATGAGCCAGAAGGTCTCCGGCTCCCGCCCCGTTCGCCCGGCAAAAAATGAGCGGTGACATGCGCTGACCAGCCCTTTCTGAATCCCAACCAGAGGAGGGTATCTTTCCTTAGGGCGTTTTTCATTTAGAATATCTCAAAGCTCCTTCATCCCTCGGTTGTTGGATGTCTATTTCTCCTTGTATTTTAAGCAGTTACAATAACATTGAGTTTGCCATCCAATAGCATTGACTTTGCCCTGTAAAAGCATTCACTTTGCCCCGTAAAGTGCATGAGATTGAACCGGCAGCCTATTGCTACCCAAAAAAACTCCGCAGTGTTTGTACTGTAGCATCGTAGGGGCGTGATTCATCACGCTCCGCCACGTTGTTGGTAAAATGGCGGGACGTGCGGGTGTGCGGACCGTGATAAATCACGCCCTTACGACGTTGGCCAATTGTACCCAATCAAGCTAGCACTAAAAAATCTACAAAAAAATGGTACTATTTCGTGTTCCCTACTTGTAAATGCGACAAAAAAACACTATATTTGTCGCAAATGTTGCGACATTATTGCGCGATTTAGGTTGCATTCACAACATAATGAAATATGTATATCCACGAAAGAGAAGATTGGACAGCGTTTAGATGGGATGCACTCAAACTTACGGCTGTCCTTGAAGAGGTGAATCGAAAGCAAGGTTTGCTGTATGGCAGGTTGTATTCGCTTGGCTTTGACAGCAAACTGAAAGCTATGGCCGAAAACTTGACAAATGACGTGGTGTTTTCTTCAGAGATAGAGGGCATACGTCTGAATGCGGAAGAGGTGCGTTCGTCTGTCGCTCGAAAGCTGGGACTGGAGAATGTCAGACAGACGGCGCCTTCTCATTATGTAGATTCTGTTGTGGCGGTCATGCTCGACGCCTTGCATCATGTTGACCAACCGTTGACCAAAGAAAAATTGTGTGCTTGGCAAGCAGCGTTTTTCCCGACAGGGTTTAGCGAGGGTTTTAAGATTGAGGTGGGAAGATACCGCACCCATGAAGAACACATTGTGTCTGGTATCTTTGGCCGAGAGAAAGTGCATTACGTCGCGCCGGCTCCAGAGCGAGTGGAGGGAGAAATGGAGAAGTTTCTTCACTGGTTTAATGAAGATGAGCCAGTAAGTTCCACGATTCGTTCGGCCATAGCGCATCTGTGGTTTGTCAGCATTCATCCTTTTGAAGACGGCAACGGGCGCTTGGCACGTATATTATCGGACATGTTGTTGGCTCGTGCCGACAAAAGCGAATTTCGTTTCTATAACATATCATCTCAAATCAATAAGGATAAGCATCGGTACTATGAGATTTTGAAGAAAACACAGAATGGTGACGGAGATGTTACTGAGTGGATTTTATGGTATGCCAACACGCTGTCTAAAGCGCTTGACGAGGCTAAGGTGAATGTGAATACGATTTTGAACAAGAGTCTTTTTTGGCAAAATGCTTCATCCGTGGCGTTCAGTCAGCGCCAGAAGGATGTGCTAAATCTTTTCTTGGATGGCTATGAAGCAAAGATAACCTCTAAAATGTGGGCTTCACTTGCCAAATGTTCTAAGGACACCGCCATTCGTGACATACAGGATTTGGTGGCAAAAGGTATTCTACGTGAGGATATTCCAGGTGCCAAGCGTCCAAGTTATTCCATTCGATATAGCTCGGAGGATATCTCTGAATGTTTTTCGGATGTGGCTATCGAAAAGCAAGACGGATTTTATGTGCTGACAGCAACATATAAAGGAAATACGCCTGTGCGTGAAAGATTGCAGTCTTTGGATGCAGAGCGTTTCGCAAAAGGTGATTTGTCGTTGGAAAACTTACTTGACAAATATTGTTCCTATATAAATATATATCCCTGAACTGTGTGTTTCTGTTGATATATGTAAGAATATTTCATGGAATAGATTCTTTTTTCTTTAGCATGCCCTATCGGGACTTGCATGCCCCATCCACCCGCTTTTGCTGTACCGTACTTACCCTGTAAAAGCAGTGAGAGAGTAGGCTATTTTAATGTTTGTTCGCTAAAATATGTTAAAAATCACACCTATTAACTCATTTTTGTTTACTTTTCGCACAAATCTCCTATATTTGTAAATTGTTAGCCTGAAGGATGTGATATCACGGAATGTTTCGCTGAGTCAGATTTATGTTTACAGACTGAAATGTAAATCGGCAGGAGGAGAATGAAAACTGTATAAATATCTATCGCTAAGAGCTACTTTTAATACTACTGAACAAACCATTAATAATAAACAATATGTTAAATTAGCGATTGAAAGGAGAAATTTTTATGAAAAAAAGACTAACACTGTTTCTCGCTTGCCTGTTCCTAAGTATAGGTATGGCAATGGCACAAACACAGATTAACGGTACTGTGATTTCAGCGGAAGATGGTCAGCCTGTTATTGGAGCCTCCGTTGTAGTTCAAGGAACCAAAAATGGTACCGCTACTAACATTGAGGGTAAGTTTACCTTAAGTGTGCCAAGTGGTGCAAAACTCATGATTTCTTACATTGGAATGGTGACTCAAACAGTTGTTGCAACCAACAACATGACCGTTAGATTGGTGAGCGATGACAGTAAGCTCGATGAAGTAATCGTTGTAGCTTACGGTACAGTGAAGAAATCTACCTACACAGGTTCTGCAACGAATGTAGACTCTAAGAAATTGGAGAAAGTGCAGGCTGCCGATGCTTCTAAGGCTTTGGAAGGTATGGTTGCAGGTTTGTCCGTAACATCTCCTTCTGGTCGTGCAGGTGAGTCAACGGTAATGCGTATTCGTGGTATTGGTTCGTTGAACGCATCCAGTTCACCGTTGATTATTCTCGATGGTGCTCCTTACAGTGGCGAGATTAACGCCATTAACACGAAGGATATCGAGAGCATCAACGTACTGAAAGATGCTGCCTCTGCTGCTTTGTATGGTGCACGTGGTGCCAATGGTGTCATCATGATTACCACCAAGGGCGGTGACAAGGGAAGAGTTCAAGTATCTTTCGATGCCCGCATTGGTACCAATCAGCGTGCTGTGCCTGAATATGACATCATTAGCGACCCCGGTATGTATTACAAACTTACTTGGGAGGGACTTAAAAACTCTGTTACTTATGCTGAGAAGCCAGTGGATAACCCAGGACAATGGGCTTCGGCGAATTTGATTGATGCGTTGGGATATAATGTGTATAGTACACCTGACAACAAAGTAGTTGACGAAAAAGGTAATCTGACCACAGCACCTATACGTTACGAAGATGCTGCCAACTTCAACGATTGGATGGGTACATTGTACGAACCCAAGACGCGCGAAGAATATAACCTGAGTGTTACCAAGGGTTCAGCAAAGTCGAAGGTGTATTTCTCTGTAGGCTATCTGAACGATCGTGGTTTCAGTTTGAAAACAAAATTTGAGCGTTTGACCACTCGTATGTCATACGATTCAGATATTACCGACTGGTTACGCATTGGGGCTTCTTCGCAATTTGCTAAGACTACTGCACAAAATCCTGTTAGCTATGAAGAAAACAACTATGGCAACTTGTTTATGTGGAGCCGTATGATTGCGCCTATCTATCCTATTTACAAGCATGATAAGGATGGTAAGATTTTACGTGACGCCCATGGAGAGATGGTTTATGATGATTCTCAGGCTCGAATGTATGCTGGAGGTATGAACCTGATTCGGCAAACCGAACTTAATATTACGAAAAACGTCAACTACTACCTCACGCAAAATGCACGTGTAGACGTGAAACTGCCTTACAACTTTAAGTTTAGCTCTACGGCTACATTTAATGGTAACTGGTGGCGTTGGACCAACATGATGAACCCACTCGTTGGTGATGGACAGGCTTATGGTGGTATTCTTAATAAAGAGGTGAACCAAACTACGTCGCTCAACTGGAACCAAATATTGAAATGGGACAAGACTTTCAATGACTTTGGTGTGCATGTGATGCTGGGACATGAAAATTATAGTGAAAAAACCAACTACTTGAGTGGTGAGAAGAAAGGATTGCTCGATCCTACATTGCCAGAATTCCGTTCAGGTGCTAACATATCCGACTTAGACTCTTATGGTCGCGAATATAAGGTAGAAGGTTACTTCGGACAGGTAACAACCGACTACATGGATAAATATTACGCTTCTGCTTCTTTGCGTCGTGATGGTTCTTCCGTATTCCATCCTGATCATCGCTGGGGTACATTCTGGAGTTTGGGCGCATCATGGCGCATCAATCAGGAAAACTTCTTGAAAGACGTTGATGCTATCCAAAACCTGAAGTTGCGTGTCAGCTACGGTGTACAGGGTAACGACTATCTGTACTTGCCAAATACGAATCCTCCTTTGCGTGCTTATACGCCGTATACCAATCTTTACCGTATTGCCTCTACGGGTACCGAAAGTGTTTACGGACCTGCTTATAAAGGTAACGAAAATATTACTTGGGAAAAGAATAACAACTTTGACGTTGGTTTGGAATTCTCGTTATGGAAAGGTTTGATTGCTGGTGAACTCGACTTCTTCAGCCGTCGTACATCCGATATGCTCTTCAACCTTCCTATCTCTTCAACGACAGGATTCGATTCTGAACCAGTGAACTTCGGTAAAATGGTAAATACAGGT
>QWCQ01000362.1_pt1 | contig 78516 bp, 77 predicted proteins | sample 1972701 | NCBI WGS metagenome assembly QWCQ01 (sample SAMN09866704, study PRJNA288562) | Human gut metagenome isolate pre4_stool, whole genome shotgun sequencing... | reverse complement strand
CAAGTAGTGATAATGATACTTCAATAGTTTAAGCCGGCTCGTCTTAATAAGGGGCGGAGGTGAGATTCCTATGTTGCTGCCAAGCACCTACCAATGTCAAAAAACTTAAAAATTAATTTTAACAAGGAGGGTTTAGAATGAATAACGAATTACTAAAATATAGCCTCCAATTATCTATGCTATCTATTTTGCTTTCCAAACATTTACTAAATGACATTGAATACAGGAAGATAAAATTAAAACTGATGAAAAAGTACAACATTTCAACAGAATTATATTTATAATGTTTTGCGAGTGTGGTATAATAGAACTGCATAGAAAGATACAAAAAAAGGAGGCGGATGCAGTGAAGAAAGATGTAAAAGTTATTAAAGGTGATACCACACTGAAAAGAACTGCATCAGGCTGTGTTGAACGCTCAATAAAGAGAGTGGCAGCTTATTGCATTTCAAAGGTTGATAAATGACTGTATGAATGGCGATATAGATATGATAATTACAAAGTCTATATCAAGATTTGCGAGAAATACATTAGATACCTTAAAGTATGTAAGAAAGCTGAAAGAATTTAATGTTGCAGTCTTTTTTGAAGAAGAAAATATAAACACCTTAACAATGGACGGTGAGTTGCTTTTAACAATTTTAAGTTCAGTTGCTCAACAGGAAGTAGAGAACATTTCAGCCAATGTCAAAAAAGGTTTGAGAATGAAGATGGAAAGAGGAGAAATGGTCGGCTTTCAAGGATGTTTAGGCTATGACTATGATCCGGAAACTAAAAGCATTTCTATCAATGAAAAAGAAGCTGAGATTGTAAGATATATTTTCAGAAGATACATTGAAGGTGTTGGCGGTATGGTAATTTCCAGAGAACTGGAAGAACAAGGATATTTATCGCCAAGAGGAAATAAAAGATGGACTGAAACAACTGTTTTAGGAATCATAAAAAACGAAAAATATAAAGGGGATCTTATGATGGGAAAGACCTATACGGTTGATCCTATTTCAAAGAGAAGATTGGACAATTATGGAGAACAGGATAAGTTTTATATAGAAAACCATCACGAGCCAATCATTTCAGAAGAAGATTTTGAAAAAGCTCAAGGTATTAGATTAAGAAGGTCAAAAAACAGAAATACTGTTGCCAATAATGGTGGTAAAAGAGAAAAGTATTCAAGAAAATATGCTTTTAGCAGTATGCTTGAATGTGGATTTTGCGGTCATAATCTTTCAAGAAGAAATTGGCATTCGAGTTCAGAATATACAAAAGTTATATGGCAGTGTGTCAATGCTACTAAAAATGGCAAGAAGTATTGTCCGCATAGCAAAGGGATTGAAGAAGAAGCCATAGAAAAAGCATTTATGGAAAGCTATCGTCAGGTATGCCTGTGGAAGAAGAATTGAAAGACAACAGTTTAGCTAAAGATCTGAAGAAGATAACAAATCAACTTGATAAGATACTAAAGAAAGAAAAGGATCTTGTTGAATTAAGATTGAATGAGTCAATCAGTATGGACATATATCAGGACAAGTATAATGAAATAACTGTTAGCAAAGAGAAATTACTTGCAGAAAAGAGAACTTTAGAAGTAACCCTTACTGATGAAAAAGCATTGAAGAAAAGACTTGAAGGATTTAAAAAGCTACTTGAGTCTAATAAGTACCTTGAGGAATTTGATAGAGCAGTATTTGAAAGTATAGTAGATAAAATTATCATTGGAGGAACTAACGATGAAGGAGAGATTGATCCTGCAATGATTACTATTATATATAAGACTGGTAAAAAAGACTCTCAGGACGGAAGGTTATTTAAGAGTAGAAGAAAAAATGCAAAGGAAGTTAATGAGGGAAATGACAACAAATTGTATCCTCAATCAAGCGACGAGGTTAATAATTTGAGTTCCTATCCTATGGACAACACATGTGGAGACTATAGCATTGATGTCAAGAGTGAAGAATTAAACGGTATAGAAAAGTCTTGAAATAAAAAAGTGGGATTGATGGTCTTGTCAAAAAAAGGAGCATCATCGTAACCCTATTTTCATATCGTTAAAAAATAGTTCTGGTTACCGGAGAGTGGAATTCAAATCAGGACTTGCATTAAAAAGCGATGGATAAAAATAGTATATCAGGATAGGTCAAGTTGTTAGGAAATGACGGGGTGATTTTTGTAAAAATACTTTAAAAATAGAAAACATATGAAATTGCTACGACATTGTTGAGTTAAAATTTACATAATTTTTACTTAAAAAATAAATGATGAATGATATAATAAGTATGAAATGTATAACAAAGAATACCAAATGTCAAGTAGATAAAGATATGAAAAAAGCAAACAGAGTCATACTAACTTGGAATATGAGAATATAGCTGAGAAAAATGAACATGGGTTCAGGCCCGGACTGCTCAAATAAATTTAAAAAGTTTTCTTTAAAGGGCAAATATATTTATCAAGTACAATATGTAAATATTATTGGTGATATGGATTATCAGGTTAATTATAAGTTGGCAGAAGAGTATTATAATAAAATGAATGCTCCAAAAAAAGAGATATATATTATGAAAGATACAAGACATGGACGTATGGTGTCTAAATAAAATGAATTTTTTGATTTATTACATTTAACATTTAAAAAGTATAAGTTGCTTTATGAGTAATTTGAAAAATATGCTGTCTGAAAGATGCAGCTAAAAAAGACAAGATATTCAGTGAAATTTTTAAAGGGGGTAACTTTATGTATAAATTATATCAAAAAAATGAACTAGCTTTTGCACTAGTTTGGGTTGGAATCTACTGTCTGATTATGACGCCGCTTAGAGGACAATTTGGTGATGAAAGTATTTTTATGGCTCTTTCTCTAATTGTTATGGCAATGACTATCAGTTTGTGGATTCAAAAACACAAGTTGACAGAAAAATACGGACTTCAAGCTTTTCCGAAAGAGTGCAAAAGATACATTTACTTTATTCCGATGTGGATTCTTATGACGGGAAATTTGTGGGGTGGAGTAGCGCTATCACATGCCGGTTTTGCTCAAGTATGGGCGACCATTTCCATGATTTTATTCGCCTATATTGAAGAAGTGATTTTCCGTGGTCTTTTGTTTAAGGCCATGCTAGCAAAAAGTGGGGTAAAAGAATCGATTATTGTAATTTCTATAACATTTGGTATAGGACACATACTAAATTTATTCACCGGTCAAGCCGGAGTTGATACCCTAATTCAGATTCTCTTTGCTATAGCATGGGGATTCATATTTACTATGGTAGCCTATAAGAGTAAGAGCATACGGCCATGTATAATTGCACATGGATTTATCAACGCCAGCTCCAAATATGCTATTGCGAATGCAAAAATGAATTGGTTTTTTATAATTACTACAATCATCACTGCCGTGTTTTACTGCCACTATCTATGGAAGCTGAATGACAACACATTAATATTTAGTTTACATTCATGGATGCTAACCTATACAAAGTAGGTGGCATCCATTTTGTTTTCTTCTGAATCCTTTCGTTGTTATAGTAGTAGTATATATTCATCGATTGCTTTTGAAAACTCTTCGTATGTTTTAAATCCTCTCTCACAGCCATAATACATCTCGGTTTTTAGTTGATGTGAATCCACTTTTATGTTATAATTAAGTTGTCAATGTATACATTTATAAAGGTAAATATATAGCATTGGAGAATGATATAGGTTTTTAATATAATATGTTATGGAAACTATTAAAGATAAAAATATGAAATACAAATTTACAATGTGTAATCGTAACAACTTCCAAGACAACAGCAAAAATAGGAAGAGACGAAAATGTAAGTTTGGAAACATTAGAAAAGATTTGTGAGTATTTTCAATGTGATGTGGAAGTATTTGATAACTTCCCTAAGACAAGCCATGCCGAAGCCTTAGCCTTATTAGTAAGAGAGTAAATGTTTTATAGGTGATATTTATGGTAATTGAGAAAATTAAATCAAAACGAGATGGCTTAGAGCTTGAGCTAGCAATAGTCGAGCCAAAAGGAGAGCCACTTGGCATTGTTCAGCTAGTTCATGGAATGTCAGAGCATAAGGAGCGTTACTACGATTTTATGAATTACTTAGCTGAACATGGATACATCTGCGCAATTCATGACCATAGAGGCCATGGAGTGAGCGTGAAGGATCCGTCTCACTTAGGGTATTTTTATACAGATGATAGCTCTGTCATTGTTGATGATGTTTTTCAAATTACAGAGCATTTAGAAAATAAATATCCTTCACTAAAAATATCTATATTTAGTCACAGCATGGGAACGCTTGTTTCGAGAAATTATTTAAAAGTCTATGAAGAGCATATTGACCGCATAGTTCTTTGTGGGCCACCTACGGAAAATAAATTTGTGGGCCTTGCTATATTTTTGGCAAAAATCTGCAGTATTTTTTATGACAAATATAAGCCAAATAGATTTTTAAATGCTTTATCAGTCGGTCAATATAGCAAGGGATATGAAAGCCAAGTAGATTGGGTTTGTGCTAATCCAGACACAGTAGAGGCATATAAACAAGATCCGCTTTGCGGCTTTACTTTTACTACGAATGGTTTTTTGAATCTATTTAAACTCTTAAAAACAGCCTATGAGCCTAGAGATTGGCAGCCAAAGAATAAAAATCTCCCTATCTTTTTAATAGCAGGTGAGGATGATCCTGTTATTCAAGGCAAAGAAAAGTTTAATGATTTAGAGAAGTTTTTAAGACGACTTGGATATAAAAATATTAGAGGCAAGCTGTATAAAGGAAAGAGACACGAAATTCTTAATGAAAAAGATAAAGAAATAATTTATGAAGATGTTTTAAACTTTTTACAAGATGATAATATTAGTCTAAATTAATCGCAAGGATAAATAAGTAAAAGATAAGGAGTAGATATGATACTTTATTTTTCAGGAACAGGTAATAGTGAATACATAGCGAAAAAATTGTCAGAAGCATTGGATGACGAAGCGCTAAATCTATTCACATATATAAAGAATGGCAAGGCTGAGACTTTTCATTCGGAAAAACCCTTCGTCTTAGTCGCACCAACATATAGCTGGCGCGTGCCAAGATTTTTGTCGGAGTATTTATTGGGCTGCACTTTTACTGGATCGAAAGAGATCTACGTAATTTTAAACTATGGTGGCTCATGCGGCAATGCAGAAAAATACATTAGAGAAAATACTAAAAAGCTTGGACTAAAGTTCAAGGGCCTTTATGGCATACAGATGCCAGAAAATTATCTAATGCTATTTAATCTTGACTCCGACGAGCACAATAGAAAGTTAATTGACGAAGCAAAGGCAAAGATTGATGAGGCAGCGGCCATTATCAAAGAGGGAAAAGCATTTGCTGAAGTGAAGTGTGGCTTTGCAGGAAAAGTTCAGTCGAGTCTTGTTAATAGGTTTTTCTTTAAGTTCATAGTGAGCGACAAGAAATTTTACTATACAGACAAGTGCATCAAGTGTGGACTATGTGCTAAGAATTGCGTTTTTAATAACATCACTTACAAGGACGGCTACCCAGTTTGGAACGGCAGGTGCACTCACTGCGCATCATGCATCGCGAAGTGCCCAACAGGAGCGATTGAGTATGGCAAGAAGACCATTGGCAAGGAGAGATACCTTTTAACTAAGGTAGTTAATGATAAAAAATAAAATAACAACGCATAAAAAGAAGAGCTGCGAAATATTTCGCAGCTCTTCTTATGAGCGCAGTCTATATAAGATTGTATTCTTTAAGCATTTCTTCTACTTCGGTGCCATTGATAAGCTTCTTAGCTAGCATTTTCTTAGTAAATGGCACATCAATATCTGGTTTTTCTCCATCGTTTAGTGCGCTTACAGCGGCAAGCATATATCTTACGTCATATCTTGAAGCGAACACTTCGGGAACTTTCTTTTCAACGCCTGTTAGTACATAAACAGCTTCCATAGCGCATCTACCTGAGTATTCAGTAGTAAATACTGTGTCACGACCAGGATTGTCAAGTGTTTCCACGAATTGACCAAGGAAGGCAAAGTTAACTGCGTTCTTTGGAACTACATAAGGTCTGTCACCAAAGCTTCTTGGCATGAATTGTGCTGTGATATATGGCATAAATACTGGGATAGTTTTTGTTTCTTTAGCAAGTCTATCAATATCACTAACAGGAATGCCTATGTGGTATAACCACTCTTTAGCTATTTCTTCACCAGTGCATTCGTGCATAGTCTTTTTGATGTAGTCGCCTTCTTTGTCAGTAAATAACGAGTAAACCCAAACTGCAATTTCATCTTCAGGTTGACCGATGTATTGGCCTTGTCTGTTGATAGTCCAGCTCATTAGCCAGCTTGAGTCAAGACAAGTAACGATACCGCCAGTAACAACTTTACCTGTATATGGGCTTCTCTTAGTGATATTTTCAATGTATTTTGCTATCTCTTTACTCTTAACAGTTACAGTTGCTGATTCCCAGTTAGTTTTGTCAACATTTGAAGCAAATACTTCTGGCTTACCAAAGTCATCTGACTTCTTAGCAATATTTTTCCATAGTCTAAAGCTTTCTTCTGTATTTTCTTCTTTTATAGCAGGTGTATCGTTGCTACCATAAACAGATGCTTCAACTATAGATCCAGTTGTGATGAATAGTAAATCGTCTTCATTAAGGTTTATAGATTTGTCTTCGCCAGTTTTAGTGTCAACTGCAACTATCTTCTTAGCCACTTTCTTTGTATCACTAATTTCAAAGTCTACATCGATAACGTTATAGTTGTATTCTGTTTTAACTCCTTTATCTTTAAGCCACTTCATTAGAGGGACAACTAGCGATTCATATTGGTCGTATCTTGTGAATTGTAGTGCAGATAAATCAGGAAGTCCTCCTACGTGATGTATAAATCTGTTCACATATAATTTTAATTCTAGTACTGAATGCCAATTTTCGAAAGCAAACATTGTTCTATAGTAAGTCCAGAAATCGCTTTCTAAGAATTCTTCGGAGAAAACTTCTTCAACAGAAACTCCTTCTAGCTCCTTATCTGGTGTTGCAACTAAATGTAGTATCTCTTTTATAACGTCTTTTGATAAATTAAATTTAGCGTTATCATATCTTTCACCTTGATTTTTTGTAATTCTGCAGTTACTGTAGTTAGGGTCATCAAGGTTTGTGTAGTATAAGTCGTCAAGTACGGACATATTTGGATCTTCTCTTGAAGGAACTACACTAAATAAGTCCCACAAGCACTCGAAGTGATGACCAGTTTCACGTCCGCCTCTTGCTACATAACCAAGCTCATTAATTACTTTACCATCAAGAGCACCGCCTGCGATGTCATCCTTTTCTAAGAAAGTAATCTTAGATGGATCCATCTTAGCATCTTTAATTAAAAATCCAGCAGCACTTAGTCCTGCAATTCCTGTGCCTACAATATAAGCCCTCTTGTTTTCAATTCCCTTTGGTTTTCTTGAGTTGACTAGTCTGTCGTAGTCACCGTTACCAAGTTTAAGTCTTTCGTCAAAAGTTTTAATTTCCATAATTTTACCTCCATTTAATACTTTTATTTTTCTTGTATTAATATTATACCCTGTATAAATGTGTAAATCACTGGTTAAACGGCATTTGCTGACTAAGCTTTGACCTATTGATTACTTTTGACTAAGGTTTATATAAAATAAAAAAATGTGTAAATTTTGTATTTTAATATATCTTTACACATTTTTTAAACAATTTATTTTATTTGTCTAATTTTTCACTTATTCTTAAAGACCTTTCTATGTTGCCATCAAAAAGAGAACCTATCCTAGTGATAATGTATTCAGGTGACTCTTTCATCCCGTCTTGTATCCACTTATCGAGTAGACCAACTAGAGCTGCTCTATAAAAGTCTATTATGAGCTCTTTATCTGCATCCTTAGCATTAATGTTTTTAGTCTTTACTTCATTCTCTACATATTTACTCATTACCGATTCACAAACTTTGAATAGGTAATTATCAAGCTCAGCTTTGTCAATGGACTTAAATATATTTAGCGTTGCCTTTTTATTATTTAATATAAAGCTAACTGCTTGTAAAAGGCTATTCTCCCACGAGTTCGTGTAGTTGAACTCTTCATCAACCTTAGCGAGTTCATCGTTAAGTATCTCTTTTATGAGCATGTATATGTCTTCATAATGGTAGTAGAAAGTGTTTCTGTTGATTTCACATCTATCAGCGAGTTCAGCTATAGTTATATTTTTTAAGCTTTTCTCTTCTGCTAATAGTAAAAACTCTCTTTTAATTAAATTTTTTGTATATTGCTTAGCCAAGTATAACACCCCCCCTTATATATCTATAATAATTTTACCCAAAGTATATTATTTTATATCGCAAAGACCATAAACATAGTGTAAGCTACTCACTCTTAATGCTACCGAAGTCATTGACTAAAAGCCATATTTATGATAAAATATTTATATTATTATATAAGGAGGCAATTATGATTAAATTACACAACACATTATCAGGATTAGTAGAAGAGTTCAAACCTATAAACGATACTAAGGTGAACTTTTATTGTTGTGGTCCTACTGTTTATAATGACATACATGTAGGCAATGCCAGACCTTTAGTTGTATTTGATACAGTTAGAAGATTTTTGATATTCATGGGCTACGACGTAAAGTATGTTTTTAACTTCACTGACGTAGACGATAAGATAATTAATAAAGCGAACGAAAGCGGTATCACTTCGAACGAAGTGGCTGAAAAGTACATCGAGCGCTTCAAAGATGTTGCGGGTAGGCTTGGTATTTATGACTATGATAATATAAATCCAAGAGCGACTGAACATATGGACGAGATCATAGACTTTGTCAAGGCGCTTGTTGATAAGGGCGCTGCATACGAGTCAGATGGCGATGTTTACTTTGACACTACTAAGGCGAAGGACTACGGAAAACTTTCTAAGAAGAATATCGACGACCTTATCTCAGGTTTAAGAGTTGATATAAATGAAAAGAAGAAAAATCCATTAGACTTTGCTCTTTGGAAGAAAGCTAAGCCAAATGAACCGCACTGGGCATCACCATGGTCCGATGGTAGACCTGGCTGGCACATTGAGTGCTCGGCTATGAGTAGGGCAATCTTAGGAGATACGCTTGATATACACGCTGGCGGCAGCGATTTAGAGTTTCCTCACCATGAGAATGAAATTCAACAAAGTGAGGCTCTAACAGGAAAGCCATTCGCAAAGTATTGGCTACACAATGGCATGGTTAATGTTGATGGCAAAAAAATGAGTAAATCACTAGGTAATTTCATTTTGCTTAAGGATTTGCTTGACGATTATGACAAGGATACGGTAAGATTTTTTATCTTGTCAACTCATTATAGAAAGCCAATGAACTTTACTAAAGAAGGCATGGATGGAGCAAAAAACTCGGTTAAGAGGATACACAACGCTCTTAAGAGACTTGAAGCGATTAAAGATACAGGCAAAAAAGCTTCAGATGAGATCGTCAAAGACGTTGACAATGAAGTAGCTGGTTTTATAGCCGCTATGAGCGACGATTTTAATACAGCTGATGCACTTACATGCATTTTCAATATTGTTAAGATAATTAATAAGCTTGAAGACGATGATTATGAAAGCGCAAAATATATAGAAGATAAATTAAATGATTTACTAAAAGTTCTTGGTCTTGATGATAGTGAAGCAGTGATGAACTCTGGTGAAGAAGAATCACTCGGCGAAGACGAAGAAAAGATTAAAAAGATGATAGACGAGAGAAATGAAGCAAGAGCAAATAAAGATTATGACAAGGCTGACAAGATTAGGGACGATTTACTAGCCATGGGCATAAAGATTATAGATAGCAAAGACGGACAAAGATGGGAAAGGATCTAGATATAACCGAGCTTTTCGGTATTGACTACAGTGATGCTGAGATTAATGAGATGAGCCCAATAAGGCTTGCCTACATTGGCGACGCTGTCTACGAGCTCTTCGTTAGATATTACATCGCGAAAGAGCCGCTAAAGGCGCACGAGCTGCAGAAGCTATCGACAAAGTATGTAAGTGCTTATGCGCAAAGAGATGCATTTGAAAAGATTAAGGACCATCTTACCGAGGACGAACTTTATGTGTTTAAAAGAGCAAGAAACCACAAGTCACACAAGGCACCAAAGAATACAGACAACAGTGCATACAAGGTGTCAACTGGTTTTGAAGCTCTCATTGCATATCTATTTTTGAAGAAAGAATACACTAGACTACTGGATCTAGTTAAACTATGTTTGGAGGATTAAATTGGAAGAACAATATATATACGGAAGAAATCCCGTTATGGAACTTTTGAAGAATGGCAGGGCCATCGACAAATTATATGTGCAAAAAGGAGAACTAAAGGGTTCAATCGGCAGAATCTTAAGCCTTGCAAATGAACATGGCGTCATAGTACAAAGAGTTGAGAGAGAAAAGCTTGACTCACTAGCAAAGGGTGAAGTGCATCAAGGTGTTGTAGCATTCACAGCAGGTTTTGAATACAAAACGCTTGAAGATGGATTTAAGCTTGCCGAAGAAAAAGGCGAGGATCCATTCTTTGTAATTTTGGATGGTATTGAAGATACACATAACCTAGGCGCAATCATCAGAACAGCTGAGTGCGCTGGCGTTCACGCGGTTATCATACCAAAGAGAAGATCCGCTATGGTTAACGAAACAGTTTATAAAGCTTCAGCAGGAGCAGTTGATAACATGATTGTCGTGAACGTAACTAACCTTAATCAAACGATAAAAGAGCTTAAAGAAAGAAACGTGTGGATCTACGGCCTTGACATGGATGGCCAAAAATACACAAAAGCAAATCTATTAGGCCTGGTTGCGCTTGTAGTTGGATCAGAAGGCAAAGGACTATCAGATCTTGTTAAAAAGAACTGTGACGCTATAATTAGCCTACCAATGTTTGGCAAGACAAACTCATTGAACGCATCAAATGCGGCAGCCATTGCCATGTATGAAATTTTAAGACAGAAGGATGAAAAAGAAAAAGCTTAGGCAAATACTCTACGTTGACGGCTACAACGTCATCAACTCATGGGAGCATTTGAGAGATAGAAAGGAAGAGTCGCTAGAGGCCGCTCGTGATGAGCTGGAGAATATCCTAGAAGAGTACATGCGCTACAATAAAGAGCGCATCATACTTGTCTACGATGGTCACCTGATTAAAGGCAATCAAGGCGAAAAGAAAATAGTAAAGGACCTGGAGATAGTTTTTACTAAGGAAAATATCACGGCCGACTCATATATTGAGAGGGAAGTAGCTAATATGCCTTATGGCTATAGAATAAGAGTCGCGACAAGTGACCTTGCCGAGCAAAGCCTTATCTTTCAAAGAGGCGCCTCAAGACTTAGCTCAAGAGAACTCGCTATAGAGATAGAAAATTCTAAGCGTACACAAAAAAGAATTTCTAAGAAAATCAATATGATTAACAATATGAAATTATCCGGCATCGATGAAGCAGAACTAGAAAAATTGAAGGATTTAGATTTATAAAATTTGCGGAGGAGACTTATGAAGAAAAAATTTACAATCGCAATACTAGCTCTTGTGCTTGTATTTACATTTACTAATAAAGCTGATGCACAGACATTTAAAGATATAGATGGTCATTGGGCTAAGGAATATATCGAGTGGGCCGCAGATAATGGCATCTTTACTGGATATAAAGATGGATACTTCAAACCAGATAAAAAATTAACTAGAGCAGAGTTTATACAAATAATAACAAGTATAAAAGGAACGGATTTAATAGAAGTTCCAGAAATTGAAACAAAAGACGTTCCTACTAGCGCTTGGTATAGAAAAGCCTATGAAGACCTTATAGGCATGAGAATCTTAGGTGGCATTGAAACCTTTAAGCCAGAAGAAGCTATTACAAGAGATGAAGCCTTTGGACTTTTAGCACAATTATTCCCATATAAAGAACAGCAATATCAATTAAGCTTTGCCGACAATGCAGATATAAGAAGGTATAGAGACATAGCCGTACTTAAAGAGATGGGTTTGATTAGTGGCGATACAAGAAACAGATTGAATCCAAATAAAGGACTTAGTAGAGCAGAATTTACTTCTATATTATATAATATAGAAAATAAATCTATACAGCTAAATATTGAAGAGCTTTATAAGGCGATGGCGGATTATGATTTTTACTTTGACTTTAATGAAAATTTTGATTTAGAAGGCTATATGCTTAAATATAGACCACTTGGCGAAGTTGAATATAAGGGTGATCCGCAATTATGGGGCTTACTTAAGGCTATAGAAAATCAAAAGCCTACATTTACTTATCATAAAAAGAAAGGCGATAAAACTGATCCTGGCGAAATAGCTGCGATGCTAACAAGCCAAACTATGGGAAAACCAGAAGCACTATTTTTTAATAACAATACATTCTTTTATACCTATACAAAAAATACTGTTACCTTGCAATTAAATTATATAATGAGTGCAGCTGAAGGACAGGACGTGAAAGATACAATTAATAGCATCAAATATCAAACTATGGGCATGAGTGATTACGAAAAAGTAAAATATATACATGATTGGATAGTTAATAACGCTCGTTACGCAAGTGGCAATGACTTTATGAATGTTGAATACATTATGCAAGGCGGCGTAAATGCTTACAGCCCGATATCAATATTTAGAGGTGGTGAGGGCGTGTGTCAAGCATATGCGGGCGCTTTTAATATACTAGCTAAAGCTTGTGGCCTTAGTACTAAGATGGTGGTAGGTGAAGCCACTAGCAATCAATCGACTGGCCCACACGGCTGGAACCTTGTCAATGTAGATGGAAAGATATATCACGTCGATACTACATGGGATGACCCTGTGACACATGACGGAACAGATATACTTAGATATGATTACTTTCTAGTAGATGATGATACTCTTGCTAAGAACCATGGATGGCAAGGCGATATGCGTCTTCGCGCTAAGTATGGCTGTTTAAATGAGGACGTTAACAAAGGTGAAGATGACTACTATAATTATGATAACAATTAATATTTATTAAAATAATAAGAGCTATATTCAAATTTTATAAATTTTATAAATTTTATATCAAAATAATTTAAAAAAAGCTTGACAAATTGACGAAACTACGATAATATATATAGGTAGTTGTATAATACTTTTTAGAGTATTATATGAGTAGGAGGTGTTTATAAATGAGAGAAAAGGTCGTATTAGCTTGCACAGAATGCAATCAAAGAAATTACACAACTAAGAAGAATAAGAAGAACACTACTGAAAGAATTGAACTTCAAAAGTACTGTAAGTTCTGCAAGAAGCGTACAGCACATAAAGAAACAAAATAATTTTTAGGAGTTGATAACATGGCAGAAGTAGAAAAGAAAGGTAAAACAAGTAATTTCTTAAAAGGCGTTAAAGCTGAAATGAGAAAAGTTATTTGGCCTAGCAAGAAAGATTTAATTAATTACACATTAGTTGTAATTGGAATTAGTGTGGCTGTAGCTATACTAGTATACCTTATCGACTTGGGAATTGGCGCTATATTTAAACAAATTATTAAATAGTAATGAGCGATTTAGATTTAAATGAAAACAAGGCTAATTCTATCGATTTATCAGATAGAGAAGCCGATGCCAAATGGTATGTAATCCATACGTATTCAGGATATGAAAATAAGGTAAAAGCTACAATTGAAAAGATGATAGTTAATCGTGGCACAGCTGACGGTATTTTTAAAGTTGAAGTGCCTACAGAAGAATACGTAGAAAAAAAGGATGGCGTCAAAAAAATCAAATCCAGAAAGATATTCCCCAGCTACGTGCTAGTCAAGATGATTATCAACGATAAATCATGGTATTTAGTTAGAAATACCAGAGGAGTAACAGGTTTTGTTGGACCACAATCAAAACCTATACCATTGACAGAGAAAGAGCTTTATAACTTAGGCGTTCACACTAAGTCCATCATAGATGATACTAAGAAGGACGTTAACTACAAACACGGAGATCACTTAGCCGTTACAGACGGACCATTCAAGGGCTTCGAAGCGATAGTTGACTCAGTTAATGAAGATGCCGGCACTATAAAGTGCTCTGTTAATATGTTTGGTAGGGACACACTTGTAGAGTTTGAATACTATCAAGTAAGCCCTATCACAAAATAGCTATTATCATAAAGATAATATATATAAGTGCGTAAAGCACAAAAATCGAGGAGGTGCGAATATGGCAAAAAAAGTTAGCGCAATTGTCAAACTTCAAATACCGGCTGGAAAAGCTACACCTGCACCACCGGTAGGAACTGCACTTGGACCACACGGCGTAAATATTATGCAATTTACAAAGGAGTTCAATGCTAAGACTCAAGATAAAGTAGGTCTAATCATACCAGTTGTTTTAACTGTATATCAAGACAGATCATTTACTTTTATCACAAAGACACCACCAGCTCCAGTATTGATCAAGAAAGCTCTTAACATTCAAAGCGGTTCAGGCGAACCAAACAAGAAGAAAGTAGCTAAGCTTACAAAAGATCAAGTTAAGGAGATCGCAGAAATGAAGATGCCAGACTTAAATGCAGCAAGTGTAGAAGCAGCTATGAGCATGGTTGCTGGAACTGCAAGAAGTATGGGCGTTGAAGTAGAAGAATAATTCTACTTATTAGGTGGGAGAAAATTCGTTATTACCACAAGGAGGTTAGAAAATGGCAAAAAGAGGTAAAAAATACCAAGACAGTTTAAAAGAATTCGATAAAAATGAATACTTCGAATCAGATGAAGCCATAGGCGTTGTTATTAAGACAGCTAAGGCAAAATTTGATGAAACTGTTGAACTACACTGCAGATTAGGTGTTGACTCAAGATATGCTGACCAACAAGTTAGAGGCGCGGTAGTTCTACCACACGGTACAGGTAAAACTAAAAAAGTTTTAGTTATCGCTAAGGCAGACAAACAAGAAGAAGCTAGAGAAGCAGGCGCAGACTATGTTGGAGCAGAAGACATGGTTGAAAAGATCCAAAAAGAAAACTGGTTTGATTTCGACGTAATCGTTGCTACACCAGATACTATGGGTCTTATCGGTAGACTAGGTAAGGTTCTAGGTCCTAAGGGCTTAATGCCAAACCCTAAGTCAGGAACAGTTACATTTGAACTAGAAAAGGCTATCAAAGATATTAAAGCAGGTAAAGTCGAATATCGTTTGGACAAAGCAAACATCATTCACTGCCCAATAGGTAAAGTATCATTTGGTCCAGAAAAGCTTCAAGAAAACTTTAATGCTATCATGTCAGCTATAATCAAAGCAAAACCAGCTGCAGCAAAAGGAAAGTATTTAAGATCTGTTACACTTACTTCGACTATGGGTCCTGGAGTAAAAGTAAATAGCTCAAAAATTACTGAATAAAGTATTGACTTTTCAGAAAACTTTTGATATAATAAACGAGTTAACAGAGTTAATTTAATAGGAATATATAAACCGTAGACAGTAGGTGCGTAAAGCTTAATTACCTACCGAGGATATGATAAGCCAGTATCAACCCCCTTATGTCTATAAGAGGGTTTTTTATTGACATAGATTATAAACGGGATTAGCAATAAGCTAAGGTTCCTATTTTTCCAGTGGAGGTGAAATAGTGAAAGAACATGTTTTAGAACAAAAGAAACAAGTTGTTCAAGAAATTAAAGAAAAACTTGAAAAATCAGAATCCATAGTTCTTATGGACTATAAAGGATTAAACGTTGCAGATGTTACTGATTTAAGAAAGCAATGCAGAGAAAGCAATGTTGAGTATAAAGTTTACAAAAACACTATGCTTAGATTTGCTCTACACGAATTTGGCGTTGAAGGCTTAGATGAGTACTTGGAAGGAACAAATGCTGTTGCATTTGCATATGACGATCCAAGTTCAGCTGCAAAAGTAGCTTACAAGTTTGCTAAAGAAAATGACAAACTTGAAATCAAAATCGGTTTAGTTGATAAAGACATATTTGATGTAAATCAATTAAAACAATTATCAGAACTACCATCGAAGGAAGTTCTTATCGCAAAAGTACTTGGCGGCTTAAATGGACCAATCCAAGGTTTTGCAAATGTATTAAATGGAACTATGAAGGGCTTAGTTGTAGCTCTTAACCAAATTGCTGAAAAGAAAGCAGCAGAAGCATAAATAAAAATATTTTGGAGGTATTTATAATGTCAGAAAAAGTTACAAATTTAATTGAAGAAGTAAAATCACTTACAGTTTTAGAATTATCAGAACTAGTTAAAGCACTAGAAGAAGAATTCGGAGTATCAGCAGCAGCTCCAGTAGCAGTTGCAGCAGCTCCAGCAGCAGGCGGAGCAGCTCCAGCAGCAGAAGAAAAATCAGATTTTGATGTAGTTCTTGAAGAAGCTGGCGCTGAAAAGATCAAAGTTATCAAAGTAGTTAGAGAAATCACTGGCTTAGGCTTAAAGGACGCTAAGGACTTAGTTGACGGAGCTCCTAAGACAATCAAAGAAGCTGCACCAAAGGCAGAAGCTGACGAAATGAAGAAGAAACTTGAAGAAGTTGGAGCAAAAGTTACATTAAAGTAATTTAGATAAACTTATTAAAAGCAGCCATGTGGCTGCTTTTTTTGTATATAGAGGTGGCCTAATGATTAGAAGAGCAAATAAAAATGATCTTATTAGCATCATGCCGATATATGAGGTAGCAAAGATGAAGATGCGTGAGGATGGCAACATGCATCAGTGGAGTGACAAATACCCTGACGAAGAAACGCTTTTATATGATATTAATAGGGGCGAATTATATATAGCGTGCGCCGATGAGATATATGGAGTCTTTATGCTTAGCTTTTCTGGTGAAGAGACTTACGAAGAAATTCAAGGCGCGTGGCTTAACGATGAGCCATACGCTGTCATTCATAGAATTGCTAGCCTTGGCAAGGGAAGAAACTTACTTAAGGATGCTATAGATTTTGCTTTTGCTAGTACAGAGAACATTCGCATAGATACGCACGAAGATAACAATATCATGCGCACTCTTCTTAATAAATTAGGCTTTACTTATACGGGCATCATTCATCTAAAAAGTGGTGACGAGAGAAGGGCGTATCAATTAATTAAAAGTGAATAGATACAAAAAAACACCTTATCGTGTATGATAAGGTGTTTTCTATTAGTATGACGTGATATACATTGCCTTGGCAAGGTAGGGAAGTATCTCATCTATATAGTACCAGCCCGAGCTTCTGTAGTTATTCTCTTCGCCATTTGGGTTTGAGATATAGACCTTGTCGTCATCTGTCGCAGCAAGTAGAACCATGTAATGCGACTTGCTCGTAAAGCGATTTTCCTCTGGTTTATTCCATATACATACGATGATGGGTCTATTCGTTTTAAGATGTTCAATGATGCTCTCGCTCGATAAAGATTTTGCGTCAAAATAAAAGTCTGTATTGTCGACACCGTAACTCTTTAGCTCTTTCGAAAGTTTTGTGTAGTCGAGGCGAGGGTAGTACTTCTCACGGAGATCCTCTGGCGTAAGACTTTGACCGTAACCCGAGAGTACTATGGACATGGCGGTGATGCCACAGCCGTAGTCTTCCATGCTACCGTTCCAATAATCGTTATCTTTCCACGGCTCGACATTTTGCTTATACTCGGTATAAGTCTTTTTATTCGCATCCACTGTTGTGAACTTCGTGAAATAGCCTTCGCCACTTATCTTTTCTTGACCAGCGCCGTTATAATTTTCGTTCGTATCCATCTTAATATCTTTATACGGACTACTTATGCCAGTTTTTTCTAAGTAATAGTTAAGCGTGTCATTGGCGCTTTCAATTATATCGCTTCTAAGTCTAGCTTTTTTAATTAATGTGAAAGATATAATTAATACTATTAAAGCGAAGAAAAATATTCTTCTTCTCTTTCTTTTTCTTTTTAGCTTTCTCTTTTTATTTATGTATGCTCTGGGTTTATTATTATCCATATAATCATCCCTTCTAAGACTATTATAATATATAAATCTTAATTTTTTCTTAAATAAGTCATAAAAATTTTTTTAAATTTAAAAATTCGCATGAAAAAGCACCTCATCTACTAAAGATGAAGTGCTTATATCTCTAAATTTTAATTATCTTGTGTTAATCTCGATATTGTTATTTTCATTACCAATAACTTTTATATCGAATGGACCGTCGCCTGTTTCTTCTGCGTTTAGTGCAAGCGTTACTGTCTTGTATGCTATAACTTGTAGGGTTATGGTTGTTGGCCCTGGCGCAACGACTTGTGGATAGATTGTTATCTTATTATCCTTAAGTAGTACTTTTTCTACGCCAACTGTGTATCCTGGGTTAGGAAATTTCATTGTAAATGTGATTAGGATTTGATCTCCGACTTTTTTATAGAAGATGGATTCACCGTTGTTACTTAAACCTTCAGAGATGTTTTGCACATCAAAGGATAGGTTTTTGGCTGTTTTTTCGCCTTCGTTATCCTTAAAAATCTTGTGTATTCTTTGCACGATTAAAACTCCTTCTACTTGTGATAGCTTTTTTTCTGGCGCATATTTTTTATCGCCATTGCCATATACTATGCCTTTATTTACAAGGTATTTTAACTTTTCTTTTTTAATCTTGTCCATCTTTTCAATGTCAGTGAAGTCAATGTCTTTTTCTTCGATACGAGCGAATTTTATATTTTTCACACCGTCAAAGATGTAGTCAATCATCGATTCTCTTGTAAGATAGTTGGAGTCACCATATATACTTACTTTGAAGTCGCCGTATTCGTTAGATAGCTTTTCCAGTGCACTTGCAAATTGCTTTGCTTCTATCGGAGCGTTTGGCTCGAACTTTGCATAATTATCTTTCGCAAGCTCTGTAAAGTACTTCTTCATAAATTCATCTTCAATCTTTTTCTCTGCCCAGTGACCTTTTAATTTATCTACACCCATTGCCATGGCTGTGCTTGAAAGCAAAATGCATATCAATAACAGGGCACTTATCATTCTTTTCTTCATATGTTTTCCTCCTTTACTATGATTCTACATTTATTATATCATAAAGCTAGTTTATTAGAGGTTACAAATGTATTAAATCATTTTAGATCAAGAAGTGAGCCCGTATAAAGCTCGTAGTAAAGCCCTTTCTTCGACATAAGCTCATCGTGCGTACCAGTTTCCTTTATGCCGTCATCTGTAAGAACGATGATTGTTTTAGCATTTTTAATAGTTGAGAGCCTATGGGCAATAGTAAGTGTCGTTCTACCCTCCGAAAGCTTTTCAAGTGACTCTTGTATAAGTCTTTCGCTAGTGTTGTCAAGAGCCGATGTTGCTTCATCAAGTATAAGCACTTTTGGATTCTTCAAGAATACTCTTGCTATGGCTATCCTTTGCTTTTGGCCACCTGATAGCTTTACGCCACGCTCGCCAACATAGGTATTGAAGCCGTCTTTTAGCTCCATAATAAAGTCATAAGCACCAGCAAGTTTAGCTGCCTCAATGATTTCATCTTTACTTGCATCAATCTTACCATATTTGATATTCTCAAGTATAGTGCCACTAAATAGGTAGACTTCTTGTTGAACCGAGCCAATATTTTGTCTTAGTGACTTTAGTGTGAAGTCTTTAATATTTCTGCCGTCTATTAAAATCTCTCCGCTTGTAACATCGTAGAAGCGAGGTATCAAGTTAACTAGAGTCGTTTTACCTGAACCAGATGGTCCAACTATGGCGATGGAAGCCCCATCATTAACCACTAGATTGACATTAGAAAGAACTTTGTTTTTGTCATCAGGGTAAGTGAAGCTAACGTCTTTAAACTCGATTTTGCCCTTAACATCTTTTAGCTCGATGGCGTCTTCCTTGTCAAAGATATCGACATCTGTATCCATAATCTCTATGAAACGCTCTATGCCAGTCATGCCGGCGTTGAAGTTCTCCATGAAGTCGACTATCCTTTTTATAGTTGTCAGTAAACTTGTCGCGAATAATACATAGGCAATCATGTCACCAGCTGATATCTTCCCAGCTTGCATTAAAAAGCCGCCCAAAGTAATTATCATAGTATACATGATGGCATCGAAGATTCTGTTTACAGTGCCAAAGCCTGCCATATATGTGTATCTCTTCTTTTTGATTTCAAGGAATTTATCGTTATCTTTTTCAAATTTTTCGACTTCGACATCTTCATTCGCAAAGGACTTAACTACTTTTGAGCCAAGTAGCGAGTCCTCAAGTCCTGAGTTTAAGTCGCCTATGTGATCTCTTTGCTCCTTAAAGGCGCGGCGCATCTTGCGGTTGTATGAGCTTGATGCATATATCATTATAGGTATCATGATAAACATTAGCACTGTTAATAAAACATTAATCTTAATTAAAATTGCAAATGAAATAATTATCTTGAATATAGCAATTAAAAACTCTTCAGGACAATGGTGAGCGAACTCAGTTACGTCGAAGAGGTCATGTGTGATTCTGGCCATGATTTGACCGACCTTAGTATTGTTGTAGTAACTGTCTGATAGGTGCTGCAAATGGGCAAAGGCATCGCTACGCATGTCTTTTTCGATGTAGGCGCCCATGATGTGGCCGACCTTAGTCATGTAGAATTGAGCAACTATCTCAATTACGCGCAGTGCGAAGTAAAGTCCGGCTACTTTTAAAATGTACTCATTTGTTAAAAGTAAAATGTCTTGTGCGGCCGTATTAGTTATGCTTCTTAATAATAAAGGAAAGACTAGTTCACACACTGTAGTTAATACAGCGCAGAACAAGTCTATGAAGAGAATTTTTCTATATTTTTTAAAGTAGGGTAAAAAGCGTTTTAGTAGTTCTTTATTTTTCATTATTCCTCCTTCTATAGTTTAGTACAGCGTCTAAAGCGTGAACCTTTAGCGCCTTAAGTGATATTACGTAGATGACTAGGGCGATGACGCCTGATATAGCCATCATTAAAAATTTGATTATTTTCTTTTCTCCCAAAACTTTTACGCCGAGAGTAAATAGTAAATACATTGCTAGCGCCATGATGATGGAGGCTGCTAGTATCTTTATAAGTGAAATTAGATTGTCTTTGATCTCGATATCTGGATAAACTTTCTTAAGCGAGATATATAGTGTGATTGCCGAAACTAACGATGAGATCGATGTAGCTAGGGCAAGGCCTTTGTGCTGCATAAACTTAACTAGTATTATGTCAAAGGCGATGTTAACTGCGACAGCTATAAGTCCATTGATCATCGGTACTTTAGTCTTTTGCATCGAGTAAAATACTTTTTCAAATATCATTCTTAATGAGGCAAAGAAAAGTCCTAGGATGTAGAACGTTAGTGCACCTGAAGTCATCAGAGTGGCTGTTTCGTTAAACATATTTCTTTGGAAAAGTATCTCAACTATCGGATAGCTTAAAAAAACTATTGCAAAAGTTGCTGGAAGCGTTATAAGTGCAACGATATCGACACTTTCACTGATTATGCTTCTGATCTCTTGACTTTCGTTTCTAATCATTGATGACGATAGTTTTGGGAAGATTACAGTTGTTAGTGCCATGACAAAGACAGATATAATCATAAGATATATCTTGGATGAATAGTTTAGTACAGAGATTGATCCACTAACTAGCTCTGAGGCTAGTGTTTTGTCTACAACTAAGTTGATTTGATATGCACTCGAGCCTATAAGTATAGGTACGATAAGCTTAAACATCTTCGCTACATAGGGGTCTTTGAAGTCAAGATCGGGTGAAAACCTGTATCTCTTGTGCTTAACAGCAGGAAGCTGAATAAGAAATTGCATGGACGCAGCTATAACGCTAACAAAACGTTCTCTGATTGCAAAAAGCTCGAGAAAATATATGTGATTGACAAAAACAAAATGATAGGCACACCTATTCTCATTAGGTAGGCTGTGTAGGCAAGTGTCTCGCCAGTAAAGCCCTTAGCTATAAGCTTAGTGATTTGTGGAGCAAAGATGTATGACACAGCGCAAAGGATTAAGGCGATGAGGCCGATGATATTCATGATTTTGTTCATGACTTTTAATTTGCCTCTTTTGCCTTCTTTCTCTTCTACCTCTGAAAATATCGGAACAAGCGTAGTGTTTAAGCCACTGCCAAGTGCTCCTATCAAAAAGATAACTGCGGTAGTCGCAGCAGTATACATATCGGTCTCGAGATTGGCACCGTACTTCGATGCGATCATTGTCTCCCTGAAGAAGCCCATGATCTTGCTGATTAGCGTGAAGACGGATATCATCGCGAGTGATTTTATTACAGTTTTTTTATTTGACATATATAAACCTCTTTTGTTTTAAATTCTTCTTGAATTTTATCACAAAGTATATAAAAAATCAAGTTTATAAGAGGTAATTTTCAATAAAGTGAGCCGCTCCTGACTCGTCGCAATCCTTGGTAATGTAAGTCGCTGCCTCTTTGATTATAGGCATAGCATTAGCCATAGCAACTGAGGCGCCAGTACCCTTAATCATCTCAAGATCATTTTCACTGTCGCCAAAGCTTATAGTGTCTTTAATATCAATACCAAGCTTATGGATTATTTCATTTATACCGACTAGCTTTGACGTCTTTATGCTATTGATATCAGCAAAGTCATCGTTCCATCTCTTAAAGACAGAGTTCTTCATATATGGTGTTAGATGCTCTTCATCAAAGGACTTAGTCGTATATGAATTCATTTGATATATTTTACTTAAATCAAGCTCATCTAGTGAGGCAATCCTTGGTATAGGCACTTCGACGTGGTCATGAACCGCGTGAACCTTATCATCCACTTTGTTTAGTACAACGCCTTCGCGAGTGAAGAGCGATAGGGCAAAGCCAAGCCTATTTGACGCGTCTACTATGAAGCGAACGTCCTCTTCCTCCATGAAGTGCTCTGAAACAATTTCTTCGCCTATAACATTTAAGTTGCCATTCATGCCAACAAAGCCATCGACCTCAAGAGTATTGTCAAGAACCTTCATTATATTTGATTTTTCACGGCCCGATGAGATGAAGACCATAATCCCTTTTTCTCTTAGCTTATTCATAGCGGCGATATCTCTTTCACTTATCTTATGGGTAGTGAAGCTCACTATGGTCCCGTCCATATCAAAGAAAGCCGCCTTTATATTATTTAATTTCATTTTCATACCTCCATGCAATTATTATTACCCAATAGCTTCTTATATTAATAGTGGGATAGATATATTCATAGAATTTATAATTAACTCGCTTAAAATCAATTTACATTATAATAAAGTTAGCACTATAGGCAAAAAAAGTGTTGCATAAGTAGCAGGTTTGTAGTATAATTATAGTATCAATAGTAAACAATCATTAAGGAGGTAAAATGATGGAAAAACAAAAAAAGAAACGTTCATTAAGTGCCTATAGTATTCTTATTCTAATTATACTATTTGTTGCAATCTTATCATGGATTTTTAATGGAGCACAATTTGCCCCTGTAGTTCCTAAGGGAGCTGAAGAAGCTGTTACTGAAGTAGCAGGAGCTAGACTTCCAGACATCACAATGAGTTTCTACAACGGCTTTGTTGACGCTATAGATATCGCCATCTTCGTTATGGTTATCGGTGGTTTCCTAGCAGTTGTTAACAAGACAGGAGCTCTTGAAGCTGGTATTCACAGACTAGTTAAGAACATGAAGGGTAGAGAAATGGCTCTTATCGCTGTACTTATGATTCTTTTCTCAATAGGTGGATCAACTTACGGTATGGCAGAAGAAACTGTAGCCCTATATCCTCTAATCATTACTGCGATGGTAGCTGCAGGCTTTGATACTATGGTTGCTGTAGCAACTGTTCTTCTTGGAGCAGGTGCCGGCGTACTTGGTTCAACAGTTAACCCATTTGCTACTGGTGTAGCTATGGACGCACTTAACGGTGCAGGCGTTGAATGTAACAAAGGTACTGTAATTCTACTAGGCGCAATACTTTGGGCAGTTGCTCTAGGTACTGCTATGTACTTCGTATTAAGATATGCTAGCAAAGTACACAAAGACAAAGGCTCAACAATACTATCTCTTCAAGAAAGAGAAGTAATGGACAAAGAATTTAAGACAACTAAGACAGAAGAAGAACTTGTTTACACAGGTAGACATAAATTCATTTTAGTTATATTCGCAATTACTTTTATAGTTATGATTATATCATTAATTCCTTGGCCAGACTTTGGCGTAACAGCTTTTGAAGGCTGGTCAGCATTCTTGACAGACACAGCACTTGGTGAATGGTACTTCCCAGAAATTTCAGTATTATTCTTCCTAATGTCTATAGTTATAGGCTGGATCGGAAGACTATCTGAAAAGGAATTGGTTAACGCATTCATTGACGGAGCAAAAGACATCTTATCAGTTGTATTAGTAATCGTAGTAGCAAGAGCTGCATCAGTACTTATGGCTCAAACACACATCGACGCACTTATACTAGATAGATCAGCAACAGCTTTAGCAGGCCTACCAGTTTACTTATTCGTACCATTTGCATACATCGTATACATCGCACTATCATTCTTCATACCATCAACATCAGGACTTGCAACACTATCTATCCCAGTTATGGGTGGATTAGCTTCTAGACTTGGTTACTCACCAGAAGTTATGATACTAATATTCTGCGCTGCAGAAGGCGTTGTAAACTATGTAACACCAACATCAGGCGTTGTTATGGGCGCAATACAAATTTCTAAGATGGAATTAGGTACTTGGTATAAATGGGTTAAGAAACCTCTTATATTCACAGTAATATTCTCAATAATTGTATTAACTGTAGCAATGATGATATTCTAAAATTGTTTACTATCGGAGAAGTCCCTTATGGGGCTTCTTTTTTTGTACATAGATATAGAAAATAATCTTCATTTATGATATAATTACTTTGGAGGAATGTATGAAGAAGATAATTGAAGAAATAAAAAGATTAAATATAGAAACGATTAAAGAGGACGAAAGCTTATCGAAGTACACTACTTTTAAGATAGGTGGGCCCGCGCGCGTCTTAATCGAAGCAAAGAGCGATGAAGAAGTTCTAAAGCTTGTGAGGCTCTTTGACGAGATGAAAGAAGACTACCTTATCATTGGCAATGGCAGTAACCTTCTTATCACAGATGCTGGTATTGAAAGACCTGTCATAGTCTTAGATAAAAACTTTGCTCATATTGAGCGAATAGATGAAGTGACTTTATATGCTGAGGCAGGCGCTTCACTTAAGAGCCTTGCCAATAAGGCGCTTGAGCTAGGTCTAGGTGGCCTCGAAGCCATCTCAGGCATACCTGGAACAGTTGGCGGAGCTGTATATATGAACGCCGGCGCCTATGGTAGCGAGATTAAAGATGTAGTGACTAAGATAAGATATATTAAAGATGATAGTATAGCCGAGCTTGATGCAAGTGAAGCAAATTTTGCTCACAGAAAAAGCATTTTTCAAGATAAGGGCTACATCATATTAGGTGCCTACTTTAAATTAGAGAAGAAAGATAAGAAAGATATAGAAGAAGAGCAAAGAGATTACACTCAAAGAAGAAAGGACAAGCAGCCACTTGAGTATCCATCGGCTGGCTCGGTATTTAAGAGACCCGAAGGCTACTACGCATCTAAACTGATTGAAGATGCTGGACTAAAAGGACTCTCCGTCGGCGGCGCCATGGTTAGTAAAAAGCACTCAGGCTTTATAATTAACACAGGGAGCGCTAGTTTTGACGACGTAGTCACACTTATTGAAAAAGTTAAAGCCATCGTCTTAGAAAAGTTCGCTGTAAGTCTTGAAGAGGAGATAAGGATTATTCATGAATAAAATTAGATTATATGGCGACTACCATACACATACGATATTCTCGTCAGGAACTAAGGGCAATCTGGGTAGGCACGCCTCACAAACACCAGAAGAGAGCGCAAAGAAAGCGTATATGATGGGTCTAAAAGAGATAGCAATCACAGATCACGGCCTAGCTCATTACATGTTCGGCATAAAGAGAAGCAACTTGCCTGTGCTTAGAGAAAGGATTGACAAGCTAAACGAAGAGTATAATGACAAGGGACTTAAGATACTTATGGGCGTCGAAGCGAATTTACTTGACTTTGACGGAACTGTGGACATTGATGATGAGCTTATGAAATACCTTGACATAGTGCTTATGGGCTTTCATTATGGCATAAAGACGAAGAACTTCAAGGAGCAGATGAAGTTATCGATACTGCCGCAAATATCAAAGCCATTTAAAAAATGGCACGCGAAGGTGACTGAGAGGGTTACGGACTCATACATCAAGGCGATAGAGAAGTATCCGATAAAGATAATTACACATCCAGGCGACAAGATAGACGTAAACATTGTTAGACTTGCCAAAGCATGCAAGGAGCATGGCGTGGCACTAGAAATAAATTCATCGCACAAAAATCTTTCAGTTAAGGACTTAATTAAGATCAAGGACATAGACGTAGACTTATATGTGGGATCAGACGCGCATAAATTAGAGCGTGTAGGCGATGTAAAAGAAGCATTAAGAAGGGCTGACGAAGCTCAAATTGATATCAATAGAATTAAAAATATTTATATAGAGTAGGAGGATATTATGGACATATATGTAGTAACAGGCATGAGTGGTGCCGGAAAGAGTTCTTTATTGAATTTCATGGAAGATAACGGATTTTACTGCATTGACAATATGCCTCCTGTTTTATTGCCAAAATTCTTCGAGCTAATTGATAGTGAGAATGAAAACATTAACAAAGTAGCCTTTGGTATGGACATAAGGGGCAAGGAGTTTTTCAATGACATGCTCACTGTGATAGATGGACTTGAAGAAAAGAATTTAGATTTTAAACTAATATTTTTAGACGCAAGAGACAGTGAGCTCATAAAGCGTTTCAATGAAAGAAGAAGGCCGCATCCACTCAGCAAAGACGGCTCACTTAAAGATGGCATACAAAAGGAAAGAGAGATACTTAAGGAGCTTAAGGACAAATCAGACTACATTATAGATACAAGCTCAATGAAGAGCAGCGACCTAAAAGACAAGCTATACGAGATTCTTTCAAACACTATTACGAGAAAGAAACTTACCATAGTCGTGGAAAGCTTTGGCTTTAAGTACGGCATCTTAGAAGAGGCAGATTTGGTATTTGATGTGAGATTCTTACCAAATCCATATTATCTTGACGATCTAAGACCATTGTCAGGACTAGACGCAGAGATAAAAGAATTTTTAGAAAAATTTGATGCGACTGAAGAGTTTTTCCAAAAACTTGTTGATATGCTTGACTTTTTACTACCAAATTATATAAAGGAAGGCAAAAATCAATTGACTATAGGCATGGGATGCACAGGTGGTAGACACAGAAGCGTTTACATGGCTGAAAGGCTATATGAATATTTAAAGGAAAAGAAGAATTTGACTGTTTTGAAGAATAGAGATATGTATAAAGAGGCTCGCAATGTATAATAAGTACAGGAGCCTAAACCCTAAGATACTTGCAATAGGCGGAGGAACGGGTTTATCGACGCTCTTAAAGGGTATTAAAAACTACTCATCAGATATAACGGCGATAGTGACCATGGCTGATGATGGCGGGGGAAGTGGCGTATTAAGAAGAAGCTTTGGAATGCTGCCACCAGGCGATGTACGTAACTGCCTTTTAGCGCTTTCTGACATAGAGCCTGAGATGAACACACTTTTATCACATCGCTTTGAGAAGGGCGAATTAAAAGGACAATCCTTCGGCAATCTATTTTTGCTTGCGATGAATGAGATATACGGCTCCTTTGAAGAAGCTGTCAAGATGGCGTCAAGCATATTAAGGGTCAAGGGTACTGTTATGCCCATCACCGTGAACGATGTCAATATCGAGGCGACTTATGATGACAAGAGCAAGGCCTTTGGCGAGAGCATTTTGCCAGCTGAGGCAATTAAAGATAATAAAAAAATAAAGAGGGTTGAATTGTGCCCCAAAGACGTTGAGCCGCTTGATGGCGTCATCACAGCCATAAACAAGGCAGATATAATCTTAATTGGCCCAGGCAGCTTATATACATCAATCATACCAAATCTGCTCGTTAAGGGCGTGACGGAAGCGATCCTTTCTTCACCAGCGAAGAAGATTTACGTGCAAAACGTTATGACGCAGCATGGCGAGACCGACGATATGTCTGTAAAAGATCACGTGGAAGCAATTTTTGAGCACTCGGACAAAATTTTTGACTCAATCATCATAAATAATAAGGTCTTAAGCGAGGATCTTAAGAAAAAATATCAAGAAGAGTATCAAGAACAAATATTTTTGACTGATGACGACAAGAAATTTTTAGAAGAAGAAGCGATTGATTATATCGAAGGCGACTGCTTGGATGGCGGCGACTACGCTAGACACGACAGCGAAAAGCTTTCGAACATGATTATCGATTATTATATAAGGACTAGAAGGGTAAAGACTTATGAGAAATAAATTATTCGTGATAGGTAGCCCGATTGAGCAGTCAAAGTCACCAGAAGTGATGGCGGACTTTATCAAAGCGAATGGGCTCGATCTTACTTACGAAAAAAGAGAAGTGAATAAAGACTGCCTTGAAAGCTTTGTAAATGAAGCAAAGCAAGGCGAAGTACTCGGCTTTAACATCACTACGCCGCTTAAGGAAGAAATTTTAAATTACGCGGACGATGTGAGTGAAGCGGTTAAGATACTTGAAGCAGCCAATACAGCTAGCCTTGCCAGTGGCAAGATGAGTCTACACAATACTGACTACATCGGCTTTATGAAAGACATCGCTAGCCTAATACCAAAGTATGAGAGATATTCCTACGCTGTTTTAGGTACTGGCGGAGCGGCTCGCAGCATCATATATGCACTTACTAAGCTAGATATCTTTCAGATAACTGTTTACACGCGCGACGAGGTCGAAGCGCATTACAAGCTAAAGAACTTCGAAGACGATATCGAAATATATCCTTACGGCTATGGCGTGGATCAAGACGTAATCATAAACGCGACTGGCCTTGGAATGGCTGGTAAGCTTGACGAGAGCCCATTGTCAAAAGAAGACTTCGAGATGAGCAGAGCTGGATTTGCCTATGACCTAACATATAACCCAGAAGAGACAAAGTTTTTGACGCTTGCTAAAGAAGCGGGTCTCATCACTATGAATGGCTGGGGCATGTTCATGGGTCAAGCCGAAGAAGCGTTTAAAATTTGGACTGGAGCTGATAGAAATGAACTTTGAACAAGAAAAATCATCAAAGAAATATAAAGAAAAGACAATTATTAATATAGGCGGCGAAAAGATTGGCGATGGCTTTGCAGTTATCGCTGGTCCTTGCGCGTGCGAATCTTATGAATCACTTCTTGATGAGGTAAAATTTTTATCATCTCGCGGAATAAAGTTTATTAGAGCAGGTGCCTTCAAGCCAAGGACATCGCCATATAGTTTCCAAGGCTTAGGACGCGAGGCACTTGAGTATTTCAAAGAGATAAAAAAGGCTTACGACGTAAAATTTGTCTCCGAGCTAATGGATTTGCGTGAGCTTGATTATTTCATGGACGCAGTTGACATAATTCAAGTTGGCGCAAGAAATATGCAAAACTTTTCCTTATTAACCGAGCTTGGCAAGATAAATAAACCAGTTCTATTAAAAAGAGGTTTTGCAAATAAGATAAAAGAGTTTATAGCGGCAGCTGAATATATATTAAAGGGCGGCAACGAAGATGTCATTTTATGCGAAAGAGGCATAAGGACTTTTGAGACAGCTACGAGAAACACGCTTGATATATCTAGTGTACCAATTATAAAGAAGTACACAAATTTACCTATCATAGTCGATCCATCACATGCAGGCGGCCTTGACTACCTAGTGAAGCCACTAAGCCTCGCAAGTGCGGCAGTTGGTGCTGACGGCATCATAATTGAAGTGAATGACAAAAAGACAGAGGCGCTTTCAGATGGGGAACAAGCCATAAATTACGACGAGTTTGATGATTTATTAGTAGATCTAAAGAAAATACTTAAGGCGATGGACAAAACTTATGAATAGAGATGGACTTGATTACGAAATAAAAATCATTCACAAGGCGAGTGAAATTGTTTTAGAAGAAAAATTTACTAAGTATCTTGTATTAACGGACAGAAATGTCTATAGAGAGCAAAAAGATTTCGTAGAAGAAATAGTAAAGAAATATGATGCTTATCTATATGTGATAGATGCTGGTGAAGAGGAAAAGAGCCTAGGCGTTTTAGAAAACCTTCTTGAGTACGCGGCCGATAAGCTCGATAGGCACTCGCTTATAATCAATGTGGGTGGCGGCGTAGTAACGGACATTGGCGGCTTTGTGGCGTCGATTCTATTTCGCGGCATAAAGCACGTAAACATTGCAACAAGCTTACTTGCTATGACTGACGCAGCCATTGGGTCCAAGACTGGTATCGATTTTTGCGATAAGAAAAACATCTTAGGCACTTTCTATGATCCATACAAGGTCTTCATCGCCATAGATGCGCTTAAAACGCTTCCTAAGGATGAGTATATATCAGGATTTGCTGAAGTAATTAAGCATGCGCTTATTTATGACAATAGCCTATATGACTTAATTAAAAACGATGCGGCGATTGAAGAAGTACTTCAAAAATCTATTTTGGCGAAAGTTCATTTTGTCTGTGAAGATAAAAATGAAAAAGGCGCTCGCATGGCACTAAATTTTGGCCATACATTTGGCCACGTGATTGAAGCAGCTAGTCATTACACTTTCTCGCATGGCTATAGCGTTGCCATTGGCATGAAGATTGCCCTTGAGCTAGGAAAAATTTTAAATATAACAGACGAAGAAACTTACGAGAGAAGTTTTGAACTAATACACAAATATTATCCACTTGAAGAAATAAATTACGAGATAAAATCACTTAAGAGTGATAAGAAGATGATGGGGGACGAGATTAACTTTGTTTTTCTTGCAAATAGATGCGCCATCATTAAAACGATGGACGAGAGAAAGGTAGTAGAGCTTTATAATGAGCATATTAAGAATAAAAAACTCTAAATTAATGGGGCCGGTTTATGTAAACCACTCAAAAAGCTACTTGCACAGATATATCTTTGCAAGTTCTTTTGCTGCCGAAAACACGATTATCAAAGGTTTTGACCTATCTGAAGACATCAAAGACACTATGCTTAGCCTAATAAGCTTTGCGGATTTTGATCTTTTGGATAATGGCGACATCCTTGTTAAGCCGCGCGAAAATAAGAAAAGTCTTGATAGAGTGCGCATCGAAGCCTCGGGCACAACGCTTCGCTTCATGCTATTTAATATACTTGATGGCAATTTGCACGAGATATACATGGGCGATAAGCTATTTGAAAGGCCAAATGAGCCCGCATTTAAGATCTTTGATGATAATGGTATTAAGTACCGCATCAACGACAAGAACAAGTCCATCAGCATAAAGGGCGACTTAGTTAAGGATGAATACATAATCACGGAAGACATATCGAGTCAATTCGTTTCATCACTCTTATTTAAGCTCGCACGCATGGACTTTGACTCGCGCATAGTTCTTGACCGCGACTTATCTTCACGCTCATACATAGACATGACTATCAAGTGCCTTAATGACTTTGGCGTCGAGATCGATGCGAGCGAAAATGAATTTAAGATAAAAGGCGGACAAGAATTTAAATCCGCTGGCGAATATATTATTGAAAGAGATTACTCAAACGCAGCTAATTACTATGCAGCAAACTACTTAGGCTCAGATATTGACATCATGGATATGCTTGATACGAGCATACAAGCTGATAAGATGGTTAAGGACACTTTATTAAGATACGATCAAACTCAGAACCTCACTATCGATATGAAGAATAGTCCAGACGCAGTGCCAATACTTGCGATGGCTGCCTTATTTAGAAAGCATAAAACTACTTTCACTTCAGTAAAGAGACTGATGTACAAGGAGTCGAATAGGGTTCAGGCCATAATCAATGAGCTTAAAAAGATTGGCGCGAAGATCACATTTACTGATGATAGCCTAATTGTGAATCCGCTTGAGGACATCATCATGTACACGAACAAATTTGACGCGTATAATGACCATAGAATTGCTATGATGATTGCGATACTTGCGACAAGGCTTGATCAAGACATCTTCCTAAGTGGCTACGAGTGCGTGAATAAGTCATATCCGAAGTTTTTTGAAGACTATATAAGTTTAGGAGGCGAGATCAATGTCATCGACAATTGGAAATAGAATTAGACTAACTCTTTCAGGCGAATCGCATGGGCTATACATGACAGCGACGCTTGATGGTTTGGCTAGCGGCATAGAAATCGACAGCGACTACATTGACAAAATTCTCGCAGAAAGAAGGCCAAATACGATAGGCTCAAGCGCTAGGAGAGAGAAGGATGATTACGAAATCATCTCTGGCGTCTTTAACGGCTTCACTACAGGTGCCGCGCTTACTATACTTATGAAAAATGCTGACGTAGACAGTTCTTCTTATGAAGCTACAAAGGATTTAGCAAGGCCGTCGCAGGCTGATTACCCTGCCTTTATTAAGTACAAGGGCTTTAATGACTATCGCGGCTCAGGTATATTCTCAGCTCGCTTAACAGCACCCGTATGTGCAGCTGCTGCGATAATTTTAAAAGAGCTAGAAAAAGAAGGAATTACTTTTGAAACTCATCTAAAAAGAGTTGGTAAATTTTTTGACGAAGCGAGTGGCGAAGAATTTTTATCGAAAAAATATCATATGTATAAGTACAGTGACGACGAGATCGAAAAGTACTTAGATGAAATAAAAAATGAAAACGACAGCCTTGGAGCAGAGGTCGAACTGATTATAAAGGGCGTTAAGGCAGGTCTTGGTGAGCCGCCATTTGCCCCGCTTGATGGGGAGCTAGCGAGGTATATGTACCTAATTCCATCTGTCAAATCTGTTTCCTTTGGTCATGGATTTGATTTTGCTCAAAGCCTTGGCAGTGAAGTTGCTGACGAGATGAGAGCAGATGATGGTAAAGCGAAATTTTTAAAAAATACTAACGGCGGCATAATTGGCGGTATATCAAATGGCGCGGACATAGTTCTAAGCTGCGCGTATAAGCCAATCGCATCAATCGCTCGCGAGTTTAAGACTATAAAGATGAAGACTATGGAAAACGCTGAGATCAAGATAAGTGGCAGGCATGACGCTTCAGTCGTTCCACGTGTCTATACTATTATGAAGTGCTATGCGGCTCTTGCCATCTACGATATGCTGGTGAGCGCATGAACATCATTATCATAGGCATGCCAAACAGCGGCAAGACGACCATCGCCTACGAGCTAGCCCGTAAGATTGGCTACAAAGCTATTGACACAGATAGGCTGATCGAAAAAGAGGCGGGTATGAGCATAAATGAAATTTTTCAAAGATATGGCGAAGAAGAGTTTAGGCGCAGAGAGACAAAGGTTTGTGAAAGATTAGCGGGGCTCGATAAAAGACTTATAGCGACTGGCGGCGGAACTGTTATGCGCGAAGAAAACATGGCGCATTTAAAAAGCAATGGCTACGTCATTTACTTAAAGAGGCCGCTTGAGTTTTTGAAGACAAATCTCGATACATCGAGAAGGCCCTTACTAAGAGCTGAGGGCGACCCGATGAAAAAGCTATACGAAGAGAGGGCGCCGCTATTCGAAAAGTACGCGGACATGACGATGAAGGCGGATCAATCAGTTTTTTTGATGTGCAAGGAGCTCAAAAGGCGTTTAAAGGTACAAGGAGTGATTAAATGAAGAAGATACTTGTGGTTAACGGACCGAATATCAATATACTTGGCAAGAGAGAGCTTGAAATTTATGGCGAATTATCATATAATAATTTAGTGGATGAATTAAAGTCTTATGCGAAGAAGAAAGGCATTTGCTTAGATGAGTTTCAGTCAAATAGCGAAGGAGCCATCATTGATAAGCTTCACGAGCTTATTGATGGGGAATATGATGCGCTTATAATCAATCCAGCTGCTTACTCGCACTACAGCTACGCCATATACGACGCGCTAAAGGCCATAAAGATAAAAAAAGTTGAAGTGCACCTAACAAATATATTTGCACGAGACGAGTTTAGAAAAACATCTGTCACAGCAGGTGCTTGTGACGGCGTTATCTCAGGCTTTGGCTTTGATTCATACAAATTAGCAATAGATTATTTATTAAGGGAGGAATAAAAATGGACGTAAAACACGATTTAGACTACATGGTAGAGTTTATGGTGAAGCTATTAAAGACACCATCACCAACAGGGGACACTATTAAGGCGCTTAACTTAGTTGAAGAAGAGTTCGCTAAGTACGGCTTAAAGGCTCATAAAAATGCAAAGAATGGCTTCTATGTAACAGTAGAAGGCGAAGATGACGAAGAGCAAGTGACTTTATCAGCTCACGTTGATACACTTGGCTGCATGGTTAAGGACATCACAGCTGGTGGCAGACTTAAACTTACTAAATTAGGCGGCTACCCATGGAACGTTATCGAAGGATGCGAATGCGTTATCTCAACTATTGATGACGGCGAATACACAGGAACTATACTTACTAATGTTTCTTCAACTCACGTTTATGGCGCAAAAGCTGACGAAACAAAGAGAGACGAAGACTCAATGGAAATAAGAATCGACGAAAAAGTTTCATCAAGAAAAGATGTTGAAAAACTTGGCATCAATGTTGGTGACTATGTTTATCTATATCCAGGCACATGGGTTACACCATCTGGCTTTATTAAGTCAAGACACCTTGACGACAAAGCATGCGTTGCAGTTCTTGTTGGACTTGTAAAATATTTAAAAGAAAACAATATAAAACCAAAACACACAACAAACTTCTTCATATCAAACTATGAAGAGCTTGGACATGGATCAACAGCTGGACTACCTGAAAAGACAGTTGAATTCATCTCTGTTGATATGGCAGCGCCAGGTACTGGACAAACATCATCAGAATTCAAATGCACAGTTTGTGTAAAGGACTCTTCGGGACCATATGACAAGATGATGAGCGAAAAATTTATCAAACTTGCTAGAAAAAATGATATACCATACGCTATAGACATCTATCCATACTACGGTTCAGACGCATCAGCAGTTTTAAGAGCTGGCTGGAACGTTAGAGCCGCACTTATAGGACCAGGCGTTGACGCATCACACAGCTTTGAAAGAACACATAAGGAAGCAGTTGACGCAACATTCAAACTAGCACTAGCTTATCTACTTGAAGACTAATAGCTTATATATAAAAAATGCTTACAGCGATTTGCTGTAAGCATTTTCTTTTGCATCTTTACTTAAAAATGTAATTATAAATTATATTTATGAACTCATCTCTATTGATCTTAGCGTTCTTGTCAATGGCCTTGCCATTAACATAGCCTAGAGTCTTGGCGATGGCAAGATAAGAATTTTCTTCGCTTGTAAGTTTAGCCTTTGCATTCACTGGCTTAAATATGTCCTTGCCAACAAGCTCTTCCATGCCTTTTAGTCTTACAATGAACTTTGCTAGGTCAATCGTAGTGACTTCTTTTTCTTTATTCACTTCATTTTCTTTTATGATGCCATTTCTTATAGCTCTTTGATAAGCATAGTCTATGGCCTCACCAATGTCATTTCTTGAGCTAGATCCATAAACAAAAGTCATAAAGTCTTTTTGCTTTAAGTTTTTATCTGGCATTATCTCGTCTTCAAGATAAGCGTAGCCCATTTGCTTAAGTAGAGTCGCCTTGTCTTTGTATTTTGATTTGTCAATGTCGGAGTAATTTCTAAATTCATCTGTATTATTTGTTAGTTTACCAGTTATGGCATCAATCTCAATCCTAGTAGTCTTTGGCATGCAAGTTAAAACTACCTTTGACTTAGCTGGATCAGATTTATCTCTTATATATTTATAAGCTTCTTCGTATTGAATTTCTTTTTTAACTATATTATAAGCTTCATCTGCTGATATCTTTGCTTTTTCATAGCTAATAGGCTTTCTGTACCAAGCTCTTGAAAAGTCATTTACTTCTTTTGTATCCATTGAAACGCCTATGCTTATCGAGTTTTCTGGAACGTAGTATCCGTCCATCACTCTTACAAAGTATATAGAATTATTTTCAGCACTTATTAATTTTACTTCCTTTTCATCAATATCTGAAGCATTCTTTTTGATATAGTCCATAGCTATCTTTTTTAATTCTTCAGAGCTTAAATCTTTTTTGTCAGTATCACTATTATCATAATTATTGTATTTGCTATATCTTAAAAGTGTTAGGTCCTTCGCATCGAATGAGATATTATAGTAAGTCTTTTTATCGTCTTTGCCACTTTCCAAATTGATGTGGTAGATGTAGTCCTTAGTGATGTAGTCTTGATTTAGACTAGATAAAGTCACCTTAGTCTTGCTAGCATCTTTAACATAAGTTTTTGCTTTTTTGACAGCCTCATCCTTAGCCTTTATGCCCTTAATCTTGTCAATGCCTTTAACTTCGTACTCACTTAGACCATCCATAGCCTCTTCGGTAGCAGCGTCCTTAGTCATGTAATTATTTAAAAAGACAGGGTAGTCGTAGCGCTCATATTTTTTACTAGTAGAATTAACAAAGTAATTTGCATTTAATTCGTTACTATATATAGTTTTAAATGTAAGCCTTGGCTCCTTCTTTTCATTGATCACAAACTTAATCATAGGCTTTAGATATTCATTGTCCTTGTAAATATTTATAGCTTCGTCCATAGTCAAATTGCTCTTAAGTGCATCAAACTCAGCAGTTTTTGAAAAATCAAAGCCTTTGTTGTAGTTAAGTGAGTACATTTGAACGCTCTTGTCAACATAGCTTATGGTGATGGATGCGCCATCACCTATAACGCGTCTGCCATTTACATATCTATCAAAGTTAAAAATATATGCGTTATCGTCTATATAGTTTTGATAAGAGCTTTCATTTAGCTTAAGGCTCTTTGAATTTATTGGGTCAATCTTTTTGATCATATCACTAGCATATTTTTTCAAAGCATCATATGAGTACTTTGGTTTAAGTGTTTCGTACTTTTTATTCTCATATTTATTATAGTTAGTGATGTGCATGTCCTTTGATATGCTGACACTTACTCCACTTGAGTTGTCTTTTTTTGACCATGATAAGTTGTATATAGTGCCGTATTCATTGTCACTCGAACTATTCACCTCGAAATTATCATAAACGTCTTTGATATTAAAGACTTCCTTTGCCTTTAAAACTAATTTTTCCATTGTTTTATCGTCCACCTTGTTTACGTTTTTTGTTTCTGCAAATGAATTTACTGGCAATGTGCACAAAACCATAACGATGGCTAGCATTGCAGCGATTACGTTCATCTTTTTAAGCATAATATCATCTCCTTTGTTTATATTATACCACTTTATTATAAGTGCATAACGATTTTAACAAAATTGTAATAATTTTGATAAAGTCTGTGAAATTTATAGCTTTAAAAATAAACTTGTGATATAATTATTACAAGAGGTGATTAAATGAAACACGATTTAGTCTTAGTAATAGATTTCGGCGGACAGTATAAGCAATTGATCGCAAGACGTGTAAGAGAAAATAATATTTACTCGGAAATAATTCCTTATACTAAAAGCATAGAAGAAATAAAAGCAAAAGACCCTAAGGCAATAATATTTACAGGCGGACCAAACTCAGCCTACCTTGATGATTCACCATCGATATCTAAGGAGATATTTGAGCTAGGCATACCTATACTAGGTATTTGTTATGGGGCTCAGCTAACAGCGCATCTGTTAGGCGGTGAAGTAAAGAAAGGCTCTGAGAAGAACAGGGAATATGGCAAGACCATATGCCAATATGAAGAGTCAAAGCTATTTAAGGGCGTAGAAAGTGGTCAAGTTTGGATGAGTCACACTGACTACATATCCAAGCTGCCAGAAGGCTTTAAGTGCATCGCATCGACAGATAACTGTCCTATCGCAGCGATGGAAAATGAAGAAAAAAAGATTTATGCAGTACAATTCCACCCAGAAGTAAAACACTCAATCGACGGCGACAAGATGATTAGAAACTTCCTTTATGATATAGCAGGTCTTAAGGGCGATTGGACGAGCGAAAATTTTATTGAAAACAAAGTTAAAGAGATAAGAGAAAAAGTTGGGGACAAAAAAGCTTTACTAGCACTATCAGGCGGAGTTGACTCATCAGTTGCTGCAGCTCTTATGCACAAGGCTATAGGCGACAATCTAACTTGTATCTTCGTTGATCACGGTCTACTTAGAAAAGATGAAGGCGATCAAGTCGAAGAGATATTTAAGAATAGATTTAAGATGAACTTCATTAGAGTTAATGCTCAAAAGAGATACATGGATAAGCTTAATGGCGTATCAGAGCCAGAAAAGAAGAGAAAGATCATCGGCGAAGAATTTATCAGAGTCTTTGAAGAAGAAGCAAAGAAGCTTGGCAAGATCGAGTACCTTGTTCAAGGAACCATATATCCAGACGTAGTTGAGTCAGGAACAAACGGTTCAGCAGTTATCAAGAGTCACCACAACGTTGGAGGACTTCCAGATGACATAGGCTTCGAAGGACTGATAGAGCCACTAAGAGAGTTATTCAAAGACGAAGTAAGAGCCATAGGACTTGAGCTTGGATTAGATGAAGACCTTATCTATAGACATCCGTTCCCAGGACCAGGCCTTGCCATTAGAGTTATAGGCGAAATCACAGAACAAAAACTAGAAATACTTCGTGAAGCAGACGCCATCTATATAGACGAGCTAAAGAAAAACGGCCTATATAGAAAGATTTGGCAAGCCTTCGCCGCACTACCAGATATAAAAACAGTAGGCGTTATGGGCGACGAAAGAACATACGACTACGTTTGCGCCTTAAGAGCGGTAACAAGCACCGACGGCATGACAGCAGAATTTTATCCAATAGATATGGATATACTTGCAAAAATATCTAATAGAATCATAAATGAGGTAAAAGGAATTAATAGAGTGGTGTATGATATTACTTCTAAGCCACCAGGAACAATCGAATGGGAATAAAAAAGGGAGGTATAATAGCGTATGGCTAGATTTTTTGCATGTGATTCACATGCGTTGAATTTAATGTTAGGAGCATTAGTCACTAACAAATTTATCCATAAAAATATAAGTTATACTTAGATCGACCTAAGGAGTAGCCATACGCTTTAAATAATATGAGTTTATATAAAGATGCCCGCGAAGAAGTGGCAAGAATGTTAAATATACATCAAAAAGAGCTAACTTATGTGTTGTATATAGTAGGTATAGACAAATCGTATAAAACATTTAAAATTCCTAAGAAAAATGGAAAGTATAGAATTATTAGTGCTCCAACAGAAAAATTAAAAAGAATTCAAAAAAAGTTGGCTGATGAACTGTATAATATGCATATTGAATATTTGCACAATAATAATATAAAATCAATCATATCTCATGGATTTGAAAAAAATAAAAGCATTATTACAAATGCTAATGTTCATAGGAGAAATAAATATCTTCTTAACATGGATATTTTAGATTTTTTCCCATCTTTTAATTTTGGCAGAGTACAGGGTTATTTTGAAAAAAGCAGAGAGTTTATGTTTTCAAAAGAGGTCTCCACGGTTATTGCACAATTAGTCTGTTTTAATGGGAAATTACCACAAGGCGCACCAACTTCTCCTTTAATTGCTAACCTAATTTTTAACATTGTAGATATGCAAATTTTACCAATAGCAAAAAAATATAAATTAAATTATACTAGATATGCTGACGATATGAGTTTTTCAACAAATGATTATAATTTTAAACGGAATTATGTGTATTTTATTGAAGAATTGACAAGTCTGCTTGAAAAAAATGGATTTGGTGTTAACACTGAAAAGACTAGATTACAATATTATTCAAAAAGGCAGGAAGTTACTGGATTAACAGTAAATGATAAAATAAATGCAAATAAAAAATTTATAAATGAAACCAGGGCAATGGCAAATCAATTATATAAAACAGGTGGTTTTAAAATAAATGGAGAAGCTGGAAGTCTTTTGCAGTTAGAAGGAAGATTTTCTTTTATAAATCAACTTGATAAGTCAAATAATATAAAAAATGGAATAAAGTGTAATAATAGATATATTAGCAAATTAAATTCTAGAGAAAAACAATATCAATATTTTCTGTTTTATAAATATTTTTATAATCCACAAAAGCCTACAATAGTTACAGAAGGTAAAACGGATATTATTCACATAAAAGCAGCACTCATGAAATATTGTGATATATTTCCACAACTTGTTTCTAGAAATGATGGCCAATATGATTTTAAAATATCTTTTTTAAACAAAACTAGTAGATTAAAATATTTTTTAGGAATATCAGAATATGGTGCAGATGCAATGTTAAATATTTGGAATTTTTATACAGGAAATAATAATCGTACAAATATATATAAATATATTTGTGATAAAAATGTAAGTGGAAAAAATAAAAATGCTAATCCTGTTTTTTTATTGTTTGACAATGAAAAAGAAAGCGATAAACCACTTAAAAAATTTCTGGGTTCTACGAAAGCTAAATTAAAAGATAGAACAATACTAAACTTATTAGATTCTAATTTATATTTATTGACAATACCACTAGAAAAAGGGTTGAAAGAATGTGAGATTGAAGATTTATATAGTGATGAGTTACTAAATGTTAGTATTAATGGCAAAAAATTTAGTAGAAATAGCTTAGATGATAGTAAAAATTACTATGGAAAACAAAGGTTTTCTATGTATGTTTTAAATAACTATAAAGATATAGATTTTATAAATTTCCTTCCAGTATTGGATAGTATAAATAGTGTGATTATAAATAAAAATATTAATTAAATATGGATTTTATTAAAATTAATTATCAAATATTTCATATTTTTTGAATGTAAGATATCAAGTAACTTTATATTTTAGTATATTTAATTTGTTTATAACTATATTTTTATACAATAATTGTATCGAAATATATTACAAAATATGAGGAGTATGATGATGTATAGGGTAATAGATTTATTTGCTGGTATAGGCGGCATTAGACTTGGCTTTGAACAGACTTTCGGTGATGACATTAATACAGTTTTTGTGTCTGAATGGGACGAAAAAGCACAGGAAACTTATAGGGCTAACTTTGGAGAAGATCTTGAGATTTTTGGAGATATTACTAAAATTAATGAAGAAGACATTCCAGAACATGATATTTTGCTTGCAGGATTCCCGTGTCAAGCTTTCTCATTAGCGGGTCAAAAAAAGGGCTTTGAAGACACTAGAGGCACTTTATTTTTCGATGTAGCCAGGATAGTTAGATTTCATAAACCAAAAGTTGTTTTTTGTGAGAATGTTAAAAACTTAGTAAACCATGACAGGGGCAAAACATTTAAAATAATAAAAAAAACATTAAATGATTTGGGTTATAGAGTTTTTTATAAGGTTATTAATAGTAAAGATTTTGGTGTTCCACAAAATAGAGAAAGAATATATATAGTTGCATTTAGAGAAGATATATCACCTAATAATTTTATTTTTCCAGAAAAAATTGACGATACTAAGGTCATTGCAGATATTATGGAAGAAAAAGAGACTTCTTCTAAATATTATTTATCTGATGTATATCTTGAGTCTTTAAGGAAGCATAAGCAAAGACACCAAGCAAAGGGTAATGGTTTTGGATATGAAATCAGAGATGTAAATTCTATTGCTGGAGCTATTGTATGTGGAGGAATGGGGAGAGAAAGAAATTTAATAATTGATAAAAGATTAACTGATTTTACTCCCGTAACTCATATAAAAGGAAAAATAAATAGAGAATATATTAGGAAAATGACACCAAGGGAGTGGGCGAGACTACAAGGCTTCCCAGATGATTTCAAATTAGTTGTTGCTGACATTCATCTTTACAAACAATTCGGAAATTCTGTAACTGTTCCAGTTATAAAAGCAATAGCAGAGAATATTAAAAAACAATTAGAAGGCGATGTAATTGAAGATGTTGCTCAAGATAAAGAATATTATGAACAATTAGAGTTTGCTTGGAGGTAGAAAGTGATAAGTGGAAACAAGGGAGAATGGTCTGAAATATATGTTTTATTTAAGCTTTTAGCTGATGGAAAAATATATGCCGCTGATAGTGAGTTAAATAAACTACATGATATTTATTTTCCTATCATAAAGATTATTAGAGAAGAAATATCTGGAGAATTAAAAGAATATAAAACAGGAAATGTAATAGAAATTTATATTAATGGTAAAAAAATAAAATCAGTTGATAGAAATGAATTTGAAAAAGAATCGGAGCAGCTTTTTGATGAAATTTGTAATGCAAAGGGTTCTGCATTTCAAATAGAAAAAACTGAAAACTTTATGAAAGGAATATCCTGTTATAAATTATCTGCACCTGCAAGAGATAAAAGTGATATTACCATGAAAATAGTTGATGTAAATACAGGATATTCTCCAACAGTTGGATTTTCAATTAAATCAGAATTAGGATCTTCGCCTACTTTACTAAACGCAGGAAAAACAACAAACTTTATTTACAAAATTATTCATAATAATCCGCTATTGGTAAAAGAAACTAATGAAATATACAAAGTTTCAAAAGGTAAAAAACATACTGATGTCAGGGGAAGAATTAAAAGAATAATTGAAGAGAATGGACAACTCGAATATATCGGTATGCAAAATCAAACTTTTTCAGATAATTTAGTGCTGATTGATAGCTCAATGGATAATATTATTGCAGAAACTATTTTATATTTTTATAGGGATGGGATTAGTAATTGCATAGATATGGTTAAGAAGCTGGAACTTGAAAATCCAATGAATTATGGGAATGTTAATGCCTATAGGTATAAATTTAAAAAGTTTTTAACAGCAGTGGCGCTAGGTATGAAACCAGCAACAATTTGGGATGGTATTGATGAAGCTAATGGAGGATATATAATTGTGACTAAAGAAGGAGATGTATTAGCATATCATATCTATAATCGTAATTATTTTGAAGAATATTTGCTTAATAATACAAAATATGAAACTGCATCTACATCAAGACATGAATTTGGAGAAGTTTATAAGAAGAATGGTGAAGATTTGATTAAATTAAATCTTCAAATTAGGTTTAAGTAAAGCGATTGTATCAATTTGAAGCTAAGTTTAAGAGGGTAAGTAATATGTTGGAGAATGTAAAAAGTTATAATTATAAACTACCTATAATTAATGGTGATTTTAAAGAATGTACAACAAATAATAATTCAATAATTATTATAGGGGCAAATGGTAGTGGGAAAAGTAAATTAGGAGCGTGGATAGAAGATCAAGATCCAGATATTGTTCATAGAATTGGAGCCCAAAGAAATCTTAATTTTAAGCCTAATTTACAACTTAGGAATTATGATGACGCAAAAAATAAAATAATTTACGGTACAGATGATGAAGACACAGTTAAAAGACGTGATAAATGCTATAGATGGGATTGGGGAAAATCAAAAACGACTAAGCTGATAGATGATTTTGATGACGTTTTAGCAGCTTTAATAGCGTTATATAACAATGAGACATCAACATACTTTAAAAATTGTCAAAATGCAGAAAAAAATAATTCTGTTAAGCCGAATACTAATTTGACTGTTATAGATATACTAATGGAAATATGGAATAGTATATTTCCACAAAGAAATATTCTGTTTGAAGATTCTAAGTTTTATGCCCAAGAAAGAAACAAAAGTTCTGAAAAGTATTCTGCGAATCAAATGAGTGATGGAGAAAGATCTGTATTATACTTGGTTTCACAAGTTTTAGCTATTCCTGAAAATAAAACACTTATAATCGACGAGCCTGAAATACATCTTCATGGAACAATAATGAATAAACTATGGGAAACCCTAGAAGAATATCGCTCTGATTGCTTATTTATTTATATAACACATGATACAAATTTTGCTGCTTCTCATAAGAATTCAGAAAAGATATGGATAAAGAGTTATGATGGGGAAAATTGGGATTTAGAAAAAATAATTTCTAATGAATTACCAGAAAAGTTGCTATTTGATATTCTAGGGTCACGTAAAAATATTTTGTTTGTAGAAGGTGAAGAGGGCAGTTTTGATGCTCAATTATACACTGATCAGTTTTTTAGCAAATCATTTAGGTAAGAATTTTAGTGATGTTTTTAGTGATATTAATAATTATATAATTAAGCAAAGATTTGGTAATCAAATTCATAGTCAGGTTAAGAAAAATGTAGTGTCTCAGATAAAGTATGAATTATCACTAGTTGAAATTTCTGAATATAACACAAAAGAAAGTTTTACTGATGCTATTAGGAATATTAATACTGATAGTATTTATGAAAAATCATTAAGTTTATATAAAGATGCATTACAAAGTAATAATTACAAAAAAGTGTTAGAAATGTTTAATGAAAAGGGCTTAGCTAAGTCAATAGGTCATTATCTTAGTCTCAATGACAATGATTATTTAAGTACAGTTATTGATATTTTACGAAATAAGGAACAAAAGAAAGTATTTGAAATATTTGAAAATTATATACCAAGGCTTTCAGATTAAACATTAATATAAACTTTGTTCAGAACAATTATAATTTTTTTGGCACTGGGACTGAATATGACTAAAAATTTAAAAACGTCCTATAATTAGATGGATTTAGTGATACTCTAAAAAATAGAATTTAGTATTTTGAATGGGTTGGGATATATCGGACGTTTGGAAAAGAAGAATGGGAATAATGAAAAAATTTATCAGAAAATGATTTACTGTTCATTAGTGTTTCAGTAGGAAAATCATTTTTAGGCAAATTTTCTCGTGATCATAAATTACGTAGTTCATGCAGTAAAAATTTTTATTGAAACTTCCTTTAAATAATGATACAATAGATTGGATCTATATGGAAACTCTCACACAGACTATTAAAACCTGTAATTAAAGATCTTGTTTTATATACAGATCAAAAGATATCCTTTAGTAAAAAAATTATTGCTAATAATAAGGAGTGAAAAATGTCAAATAACAATTTTGAAGTATTAAATGAATCAGAAATCCGCGGAAAAATTATTGTAAGGACGAGTATTATTGGAATAATAACCAATGTTTTATTAGCGGTCTTCAAGGCAATACTTGGGGTTTTGGTCAATTCCATTGCCTTAACCCTTGACGCTGTTAATAACTTGTCTGATGCTCTTTCTTCTCTTGTAACTATTATAGGAGAAAAACTCGCAAGCAAGGCTCCAGATAGGAAGCATCCCATGGGTTATGGAAGGATTGAATATATTTCTTCTATGATCATAGCTGCCCTTGTCCTATATGCTGGAATCGCTTCTCTAGTAGAGTGTGTTAAAAAAATTATTAACCCAAGCCCTGCTGCCTACACCAAGCTTTCTATTTTTGTAATTGGTCTTGCTGTTGTAGTGAAGTTTTTCTTAGGAAACTATGTCAAAAGACAGGGGAAAAAAGTAAACTCAAGCGCTTTAATTGCATCTGGGTCAGATGCCCTATTTGATTCAATTCTTTCACTTTCTGTTTTTCTTTCTGCCATTGTTTTTATGGTTTTTGGACTTTCTCTCGAATCTTATGTAGGTATTGTCATTTCTGTATTTATGATTAAAGCAGGGATAGAAATGATTCTTTCTACTGTTGATGATTTAATTGGTCATAGATCCGATCCAGAAATGGTGAAAAAGATTAAAGACTTAGTAAAAGAAGAAGACCCTGTAATTGGAGTATATGATCTTGCACTTTTTAATTATGGTCCTAACAAATATTACTGCTCTCTTCATGTTGAGCTTCCAGACTATATGGATGTTGATGAAGTAGATAAACTTACAAGAAAAATACAATACAAAATCTATAAAAAAACTGGTATTATCTTGATCGCTCTAGGTGTTTATTCCTACAACACAAGGGACAAGGAAGCTGGAGAAATTAGAAGGACAATTGAAAGAAAGATTATGAATCACGATTGGGCCCTCCAAGTTCATGGATTTTATATAGACAAAATTGATAAAAGTATTAGATTTGATGTTATCTTGAGTTTTGATGTAGAGAGAGATGAAGCATTAAAAGTTATTGAAGAAGAAATTTCTAAACTTTATCCTGATTACAAAATTCAAATTGTTCCAGATATTGATTTATAATTATTGGTCGGCTCAAGCCGACCTTTTTTATTAGTTTACTTTCTTGTGAGCTATTAATTACTTAAAGGAGAGAAGGATGTTAAAACTTGAATTAATTAATGAAGATAATTTTTCTTCTTGCATAAAGATAAAAACTTCTGTAGAAAATAATGATTATGTTGATGATGTAGTTTACTCAATCGCCGAGGCCTATTTATATAAAGACGCGAGCGAATGCTTTGCTATATCTAATGACGATAATGTGATCGGATTTATCTCGATTTACTACGGCGAAGACAATTATCAAATAATAAATTTTGTAATTGATGAGGCGCATAGAGGCAGAGGTTATGGGAGCGAGGCAGCGAGGCTATGTCTTGATTATTTTAAGCGCGAGTTTAATGCAAAGAGGGTGTCGCTACCCGTGCATATAGACAATAAACGAGCTCAAAAATTTTGGTCAAGACTTGGATTTAAAATGTCGGATACTATAGAAGATGATTATGTTTTTATGAGAATGTATATTTAGTGATATTAAGATTGAAATAAATTTATCTAAATTAGCTAAAAGATATTGACATAAAGAGCTACATGTTATATTATTAGACTATAGAATATAGTTGATGAGAGGCTTTAAGATGTTTTTAAACAGAACTCAATTCAATAAGGATGCAATCCACTCAAATGTGGATTTATTTTAGTGCTATTGCGAAGATTGCAAGTAGCACTTTTTTATTTTATGTCTTTGTTTGGCAAAGGTAATAATTATATGGAGGGGGACTTAATGAAGAAGTTTAGAAGAATTATTTCAATGGTCATGATTTTACTTTTATTTATAGGTATTTTGCCAATGAATTTAGGAGTAGTTAAAGCAGAAGAGGCAGGAGAAGAAACTGCAAAATTACGTAACATAAAAGTAAGGGTTTATGATGGCAACTCTTGGACAGAGCTTCAATTTGATAAACCATTTAACCCAAGTGAAGGATTGTATATAATAAATTTAGATCGTGTTTATAATAAAATTCAATTAATTATTGAAAAAGAAAATGATGATGATGTTGTTAGTGCAACTTATCATGGTAGTAAATATAATTTTGTTTCTAATAATTACGGAGAAGCGAAAAGCATTACAGCTGATTCACAATATTTTAATCTTTATGTAAGTAGAAAAACATCATCTGAAAGAATGCAATATATAATAAACAATAAGAGTGCTTTAAAACATCATGAAGTAAGATTGGATAATGGCAGTAGAGATTATAACGATGTCTATGTAGGAGATACAGTTACAATTAGAGCTGAGATGGGAGACTCAGGTAAAGTCTTTGACAAATGGATTGTAAAAAATGGAAACGTCAAGATAGAAAATCCGTATGGGGCTATTACTAAGTTTACAATGCCAGACAGCGATGTTCATATAAGCGCAAGCTACAAATATGCACCTGGTACGAGTAGCAAGCTAAATAATATTTATATTCATGCACTTAAAGATAGTGTATGGAAAACTTTTTGCGTCACAATAAACCCAGAGGAATATGAGTATGAATATGACCTTAGTAGTGAATATAGTGAAGTTTATCTAACATTACAAGAGGAAGATAATTTGTTACCTCCATATGGCAAAGCAGATCATCTTAATGAACATTTCGATTTGAGTATGAATAACAATCCACTTAGTTTAAACGAATATTATCGAAGATTTGATACAAAAGTAGCTGAGTTACAAAATGGAGAAAATACTTTCAAATTGGGTTTTACTTCTTTAGATGGTAAGAGTAAAAGTGAATACACTTTAAAAGTTAATAGAGGAGAAGTAAAGTACAAAGTAAGCTTCAATCCAGGTGAAGGCAAAGGCTTGATGGACCAAGTGGAAATTGTTAAAGGCTCGACATATAATTTACCTGAATGTACATTTGAAGCGCCAGAAAATAAAGAATTTAAGGCTTGGGAAGTATCAGGCGAAGAAAAAGCTGTTGGCGATGAAATTACTATTGACGCTGATACAGAAGTAAGAGCTTTATGGAAAGACATTATGTTTAAAGTAAGCCTAGTTCCAGGTGATGGCAAAGGTGAAGCTATTGTAAAAAATCTTGTTAAGGGATCGACATATGAATTACCTGATTGCTCATTCGCAGCACCTGATGGTCAAATGTTTAAAGCTTGGCGAATAGATGATAAAGAATATTATCCACAAGATAAAATAATAATTGATGGAGACACTCTTGTTACAGCTATATGGCAAGATAAACCCATTGAAACTGTTAAAGTAACTTTAGTAGCAAATAATGGCACTGATAAAACTATTGTAAATGAAATAAAAAAAGGAACAGAATATACTCTTCCTGAATGTTTATTCACCGCACCTGATGGACAAGTGTTTAAGGCTTGGAGCGTCAACGAAGAAGAGAAAAAACCTGGCGACAAAATAACAGTTAATGCAGATACAGAAGTAAAAGCCATTTGGCAAGATAAACCGAATCCAGATAAGCCAAATCCAGATAAACCAAATCCAGATAAGCCAAATCAAAAACATGCTATAAAGATTACTCCATCACCATATGGAGAGGTGACTATTGATCCACTCGAAGCAAAGGCGGGCGACAAAGTTACTGTACATGCCATAGCTAACTACGGATATGAACTTCTTGGCCTTAGTGTTCGCGACGCAAGTGGCGAACTGTTCCCTATTACTAATGACCAATTCATTATGCCAGATGGAGAGGTAAGCATTTCCCCTATATTTAGAGAAATTGTTCCTTATATTGATCCTGAAATATATGATATAGCTGAAAGAGAAGAGCAAAAGAGGAGAGCTAGAAGAAATTATTATCATGAAGAAGAAAAGGACGAAGACGAGGTCAAAACTATTGACAATGTTCAAGAAGAAAAGCAAAAAGAGTCAAAAGTTTTAATCACTATAGGCTCAGAAATTCTTGACAAAGTGGATGGTGGCGTTCGCACTCTCAAGGTTATGGACACAAAGCCATATATCAAGGGCGGCAGAACAATGCTTCCACTAAGATACGTAGCTGAAGCTCTTGGCTATAGGGTTGCTTGGCTAAGTGAGACAAGGACTGCTGTCATTATGGACATAGGTCTAAGAGTAGAAATACCTGTTGATAGCAGCTTCATCATTGTCAATGGTGTTAAGTACACAAGCGATGTTAAGCCTGAGATGCGTAATAACAGAATCATGCTTCCTATAGCGAACATCGCAAGGGCGCTTGGTCTTAAGGACGGCAAAGACATTCTTTGGGATGAGGCTAATAGGCAAGTGACTTTAATTAGAAATTTTAATACGAAGTAATAAGTAAGAGGCTAGTCATAATTTTGACTAGCCTCTTTATATTTCTCCTATATACTATTTTTCTTCTAAAAGCTCTTCTAGCTCTTTTTCTTTTTCTTCTTTCTCTATCTCTTTTTCTTCCTTTGATTCAGTCATTATCTCTTGATAAATTTCCATGAAGAGACTTAAATCACTTTCTCTTTTGAAATTATCGACTGCTGATTGATATAGGTCCTCGGCTAAATCCATAACGACCTTTTTATTCTTATCGCTAGCAGCTACTTTGATGACAAGTAAGCCTTTGAATAGGGCTCTTAAGACGCTTGCATCACTATCGCCATAAGTGAACAAGGGATGAGTATGCTCAATAAGTAGCTCCTTGAAGGACTTGCTTGTGTAGTATATCCTTGCCTTGCCATCGGTTTTGATGTAGTGGTGGTTCGAGTCGACTTTAGCAAGATGAGATAAAAGTATCGACAGCTTTCTTATGCAGTGTATAGCTGTGTTTGGATCGTTTGTACCAGGTGATAGAGCGCGCGTTGCTATCTCTACTATCTTTCTAATGCCCTCCTTATAATCTTCTTCAGCGATTCTTCTTTCGCTAAAAATAAATTGCTTTTGAATTTTTTCTAGAGTTTTATCATCCAAACTATCATTACTAAAGTAGCCAAGCGTTTCGTTTTGAGCAACGAAATCGCCTTTTGATGCTTCTATAGTGAAGACTATGTCCTCGTCTTCAATAAGCTTTTTAATCTTATCTATGTCAATAATTTCTAGGTAGCCTGATTTGTGAGCAGCAAGCCTTTTGTCCTTCATAGTCCACTCTTCTTTATCAAGCAGTTCAAAATCACGATCTTCAAGCTCTTTCTCAATAAGTTCATCAGTTTTATCTGCAATATCTTCAAGTAGATTGGCATAGTTAACGCCTGATAAAACGTTTTGCACGAAGATAACGAAGTAGATCGCGCCCCATATAGCGTAGATGACGCCTATGGTACCGGCGATAACAAGTCTTTGATCTTGACCGGCCTTCATAAAGTTAAGGCTAACAAGGCAGTAGACGAAGCCACCTATGAATATGCCTAAGACTTTCATTGTGATTTTCTTATCTAAAAAGTTTTCAACGCTCCTAGGTGTGAAGGAGTTATGATATAGAGTGAAAACTGCTAGTATGGTCGAGAATGTAAATGTAGTTATTGTTAACAGAGCAGAAACAAGTGATGAGAGTACTGTCTTTGCAAGCTCTACGCTCGATAGCATCACGCGTGGTATGTGCTGCGTAAGGCCTGAGTAGCTGCTGTCTATGTAAGTTACTATCGCAAGCAGTATTACCGAGTAGAAAATGTATTCAAGACAGTATATCCACCGTCTATTGTTATAGAAAAATAATTTAATTTTGTTTTTCATCTTGTCACCATCCTTTTATATATTATAGCACATATTTTGTTAAAAAAATATATTTTAGGGTATATAGTTAGCATCAACTAATAAAAATACTGTTAGAAAAAGAGGTGTATTATGGAAAAAATAATTGATTTGGATATGACTGTTGCTGATTTAGTAAGTAAGTATCCAGATATTAAAGATGTATTAATTGAAATTGGCTTCAAAGAATTACAAAATAAACTTATGTTCAACAGCGTAGGTAAGTTTATGACTTTAAAGAGAGGTTCTGTTGTTAAAAACATTAGCTTAGATTTTATAAAAGAAAAACTTATTGAACATGGATATACTATTAAAGAGAGCGAAATAAGTAATGATGACAAGGCTAGACTTGATAAGCTTAAAACGTTTATCGAAAGACTTAGTCAAGGAGAAGATATTGACAGCGTTAGGGCGGATTTTGCTAAAGAGTTTTCTGACGTTGACAGTAAAGAGATAATGAAGGCAGAAGAAGAGATTATTGCCTCTGGTGTACCAATAAAAGAAGTGCAAAAGCTTTGCGACGTGCACAGCGCGCTATTTCACGGAGCAACTGAGACAGAGCAAGGAAAAAGACTTAAAGCTATTGACGAAGTGGGACATCCTATATATAATTTGCATCAAGAGAATGATGTAATCGCTGATTTAATTGACAAAACACTTTCGCTTTTAGATAAAAATGATTATAAAGATATTGATATTGAAAATCTTAGAAAAATTCGTGTGCATTACACAAAAAAAGGAGACTTAATATATCCATTACTTAAAGTTAAATACAATATCCCTGGGCCATCAGATGTTATGTGGTCTGTTGATGACGAGATTAGAGATACATTTAAAAAACTTGATACAAATAATAGGGATGAGGCTTGGGCTGAGGCTCTTAAGAAAAATCTTCAAAGAGCAAAAGAAATGATATATAAGGAAGAAAATATATTGTTCCCGACTATTGAAGATAAATTTACTGATGAAGAGTGGCACAATATATATGAAGATTTCAAAGCATATAGCGGAGGCCTTAGAGCTGACGATGAGTGGAAGAGAGAGACTTTAGATGCCGATGAAGTGAAGTCATCTTATCAAAGTTCTATGATTGAATTAAAGGGAGGACACTTTAGACTTGATGAGCTTGAAGCGCTTTTAAATACAATGCCTTACGAGATTACCTTTGTTGATGCGAACGATATAAACGCTTTCTTCAATGACAATGGCAGAGAAAAGTTATTCAAAAGACCTATGACAGCCATTGGCCGTGATGTATACAGCTGTCATCCACCAAAGATTGAAGCCATGGTTAGAGAAATAATAGCTATGTTTAAGAGCGGGGCAAAGGATCAGCTTGGTATATGGATGAATAAGGAAGGACATGACTGTTACGTTTTATACATGGCAGTAAGAGATGAGGCTGGTAAATATCTTGGCACCTTAGAATTAGTTCAAGAGATGGACTTTGCTAAAGAACATTTTAAAGATAATAAATAAAAAATATTTTGATTAAAGGACTTGAGGCAATTGCATTAAGTCCTTTTTTGTACATAATGTTTCTTTGTTAATTGATTTTTGCACTTGATTGTGGTAAAATGTAAGTATAATGGAGGGGATGATATGAAGAACAAATACGAAGACGCAATTAAGCTGCTTGAGGACAATGGTATTGAGTATGAATCAGTTAAGCATCCGCCAGCATTTACGACTGAAGACGCTGACAAGTTTATCGAGGGCAAAATTGGCTGCAGAACAAAAACTATGTTTATGACGGATCAAAAGAAGAGACGCTTCTACATGCTTGTCATGGACGACAAGGACAGACTTGATATGAAGGAATTCGCTGAGATTGTAGGCGAAAAGAGAGTAAAGATGGCTTCGGAAGAGACTTTATTCAATAAGCTTGGCAATGAAGCCGGATGTGTTTCGCCATTTGGCCTACTTAATGACACGGAAAAAGAAGTTCAATTCTACTTTGATAATGCTATATTAAAAGAAGAGATAATGACTTTTCACCCAAATATTAACACAGAGACACTATTCTTCAAGACTGAAGATTTGTTTAAGATGTTAAAAAATATGGGCTACGAAGTTCATTTTGTAGACCTAAATAAATAATGAAGAAGAAATCACTTGCGATAGCGATTTTACTATTGCTAGCGCTTCTAGTCATATCACGCATAGAGACAACTCATAGCTACACTGTTATAGATGAGGAGCTTGGCGAAGTAGAGATGACTTTATCTAAGCCAATATTTGCAAGGTTTTATAACAAAGTCACTTTTACTAAAGATGGCAGATCTAAGACGAAGAGCTTTGAGGGCAAGTACAAGCTAAACATCTACAAGGTGGACCTAGGCAGAGTCAACGACGAGAACAAATTTGACATCGCTTTTGGCGTTTACTCGATAGCCCCGTGGCACAGGACGTCGTCGAAGCGCGTGTTTTTATACAAAGTAGTTGACTTGGACTTGAAACCAAAGTTTCGCTGCTCGAGGCTCATTAATCCTATGTATGATTTTATTCTTTTTGATATTGATGGCGATGGTTTTGATGAAGTCGTTTCGATTGAGAAATATAAAGGGGTTTACTCAATCGGTGTCTATAAGCAGTATGATATGCTTATTGAGCGTATCGCGACTAGAAAAATAGATTTTCGCCCGACAAAATTATCGAAGAACAAAAAACTATATATAGAGGGTATAAATATAATGAAGGAAATTAATTTTTCAAAGGAGGGTATTGATCTAAAATGAAAAAGAGATTATTAGCTATGGTCTTGCTATTAGTAATGACCTTAAGTGCATGCTCTTCACCATTTAATAAGATGGGTGGAGACGATAATAAAAAAGAAGAAGGTAAAGAGACTAGTAAAGAAGAAAAAAATGAAGTAGGCGAAGCGGGCTTAAACGCTTTGCTTGGCTACGACGCTGAAAAATTATTTAACACAAAGGAAGTAAAAGACTTTGAAGACATTGACATCGAAACAAATGTTAAGCCTTATGAAGTGCCGAAAAATTATAAGATGATTCATGGCTTTGCGCAAGATGAGTACAGTAAGTCATATAATGAGCATATTATGCAAAATATAATCAATGATGGCTTTTTTATAAATTATGAAAAATTCGAACAGCCATTCTCTTTATATGAAATGAATCAATACACTTTTGGAAATTCTTTTATAACTACTGACTCCATTGTTCACCTATACCACATAATTTACCTTGGCATGATGGAGGACATGGAACAAAATTCATTGAAGCAAAAGCTTATGGCTCTGTCAAAGAATTGCTTGGACAACGCTCTTCTTGATTACAAAGAAGCAAAAGGCGATGAAAAAGACGTCCTTATGAGAAATGCAGCACTATTTTTATGTGCGGTTGACTTGCTTGAAACAAACTACGATGGAGAAGTGCCTAGTGAAGTAAGGGACTTAGCTGATAAAGAGCTTGAAAATATTAAAGCAGAGGGCAATGCTGTTTCAAACATAACAGGCGAAGAAATTGATTACTCACAATTTAAGGCTCGTGGCAATTACACTAAGAACGAAAACTTGAAGAAATATTTTAAGGTTAATATGCTTTATTCACAAGAGCTAGTTCACTTAGAAAATCCAGATGAGTCCATAAACCTAGATGCTCTTAAACAAGCTATACTTATCTCAAGAACTATGCTTAAGGACGAAACAAGTTTTAAATTATGGCAAGACATATATAAACCGATTAGTTTTTTAGTTGAAAATACTGAAGATACTACACCTATTGATATATACAAAAGCATAAGCACTGCGACTAAAGAAAATACAATTGAAGCAGTTCTTGCTGATAACGTTGTAAATGCTGTCGCTGATGAGATTAAAAACAAAGAAAATCCAAAGATTAAACCTGATTCAGGAAAAGTTTTTGCGTTTTTACCACAAAGGGCAGTTGTTGACAACACTTGGCTACAAAACTTAGTTGATACACGCCCTCAAAGCCAAAGACCAGTTGTCTCAGGCGTTGATCTTATGGCACTTCTTGGCAATAGTCTTGCTGAGAGACTTACTCTTATTAACGAAGACAATTTAAAGTGGGACGAGTTTAAAGAAAAGTACGAAGAAACAAAGGCAATGGTTGACGCAAGAACAGATGAAGAAGAAAAAGCAAATATTTACAGAACATGGCTATGGGTTCTAAAAGCATTTAATAACGAGTACGGCGAAGGTTATCCTGATTTTATGAAAAGTGAAAAATGGCAGTACAAGGACCTAAATACAGCGCTTGCATCTTGGGCACAACTAAAGCACGATACAATTCTTTATGCAAAAGAATTCGGAGCCGAGATGGGCGGCTATGATCCAGTCGAAGTAAAACACTATGTTGAACCAAATGTAAATCTATATAGAAGAGTTAAGTACTTAGTAGGTTTAACTATGGATGCAGATGAAGAATATTCTTTATTAAATGAAACTCAAAGAGATAGATTAAAAGATTTTGATAATATGCTTGAGTTTTTAATCAAAGTTAGCCTAGAAGAGTTAAAAGATGAAACAACTAGCGATGAAGATAACGAAAGACTTAGCGTTATCGGCGGTGAGATGGAAAATATCTTCATGGCGTTTAATGACGGAGGCGGAGATTTTGAGATAGCGCCTAGAGATAGAGACACAGCAAACGTTGCTGACATACAAATGATTGGCTCAAACGTAGTTAATAAACCAGCTGGTTCATTCTTAGAAGTAGGTTCAGGAAGATTCTCGACTATGTATGTAATCTATAGACTAGATGACAAGTACTACTTAGGTAGTGGCTCAGTAATGAATTATTATGAGTTTTATTCTGATAAGAGACTTAATAATGATGAGTTCAAAGAAATGCTTCCAGTTTATGACATGGACGGAGAAAAAGATAAGGTGGAACCATTCTTCAAGTGGGAACTATTTACAAATAGATATGAAAATTTATATTAATATAAAAGGAGAAAATTATGAAGTACATCAAAGACGGCACATCATACATCGTTAGAATTGATAGAGGCGAAGAAGTTTTAGATAAGCTTAATGAGTTTGTCAAAGAGTCTGATATAAAGGCAGCAACTGTAACAGGTATAGGCGCCTCATCAGAAGTAGAGCTTGGTGTTTATAGCGTAAAAAAGAGAGAGTATAACAAATACAAATACGAAGGCGAATTTGAAATTCTTTCTTTGAATGGCAATATAACTAGAGATGGTGAGGAGCCGTATATACACCTTCACATCATGATTTCAGATGGCATGGTACTTGCTGGCGGCTTAACTTTCGGCATGGGCATAACTGTCGGTGGTCACCTTAATAAGTGCATCATAAGCGGCACATGCGAGCTACGCATCGATGAGTGCGAAAACGTCTATCAAAGAAAAGTCGATGACGAGACAGGCATTAAGATAATCGATATATAAAATCAATATACAGTATAAGAAAATTATATAAGGCAAGTCCATTAGCTTGGGCTTGCTTTTTATTTGAGGCAAAATTACTATCTGAAGTAAAAGTAAAAAAGAAGTGACGAGCGGTGCAGCTCATTAAGCAAGTAGAGTAAGAGCAATCTTTCGCTTATCTAAATAAATACAACTATTGTCTTGAATGAGTGTAAAAAATGTGTTATAATAATTTAAATTGTTTTTTACAAAGAGATAGATATGAAATAGATATGGAAGTGATTAATTGCTAGATAATGAATTTTTGAAAAGAGTTTTTAAAGTCGCGTGGCCATCGGTACTTGAGAGTGTATTCATAGCCTTGGCGGGCATCATCGACACTTACATGGTATCGAGCTTGGGTACTTATGCGATCTCGGCTGTTGGCTTAACGACGCAGCCTAAGTTTATAGGCCTCGCTATATTCTTCTCGATAAGCATAGCTGTTTCAGCCCTTGTTGCGAGGAGAAAAGGAGAGGAGGACAGACGTTCAGCGAACGAAGTTTTAGTGACTGCCTTTGTCGTTGCCATTATTCTATGTATAATTATATCAACAGTTATGGTGACTTTTTCAGAGCAAATACTTAAGCTAGCTGGAAGTAAGTCAGATACACATGATTATGCTATTCAGTACTTCAACATAATCATGGGCTTTAGTATTTTTAATATTATAAGCATAGTTATAAACTCTGCACAAAGAGGTAGCGGTAACACTAAGATTGCCTTCACGACAAATTTAGTATCAAGTATAGTAAATATTTGCTTTAACTACATACTTATCAACGGTAAACTTGGTTTTCCAGCTATGGGCGTAAGAGGAGCGGCGATAGCGACCGTGCTTGGTACCTTTGTTGCGAGCGTTATGAGTATTAGGTCTTTATTCAAGGCAGGTTCATATGTAAGACTGCCATATATAATAAAATATAAAATCAAACCAAGCTTAGATGCCTTTGTAAGCATAATGAAGCTTGGACTAAATATGTTTGTTGAGAACCTTGCAATGAGAATCGGATTCTTAACTACAGCGCTTATGGCGGCGTCCTTAGGAACGGATCAGTTCGCAGCACACAATGTTGGCATGAACGTACTAAGTATTGGCTTTGCCTTTGCTGATGGTATGCAGGTCGCAGCCGTTGCACTATCAGGCGAGGCACTTGGCGCGAAGAAGTATGACGACGCAGTGACTTATGGTAAGACTTGTCAAAAGGTTGGCTTCGTTATATCACTAGTTTTATCCGCGATATTATTATTCTTCGGCAAATACATTTTCGGCGCCTTCTTCCAAGACGAAGCAGTTATTAATTACGGCGTAATGATTGGCCGCTTCATAACAGTCATAGTTATTTGCCAAATCTCGCAAATCATTTATGGCGGCTGCTTAAGAGCGGCGGGCGATGTGAAGTACACACTTATCGCATCCATAGTAAGTGTTAGTATCATACGTACAGTAGTTACTTATGTCTTAGTTAATGTATTTCACCTTGGCCTTGTGGGTATATGGCTGGGCGTTTTCTCAGACCAATTCTCAAGATTAATATTTATGAGTACAAGATTTAAGCAAGGCAAATGGGTTGAAAAGAAGATTTAGAACAGAATGAAATTGCAAATAGGAAATCGGATCGAAGCAAAAATATTAGCACGATTAAAAAATTAGAGCAAAGCAAAAAAATTAATGTAAATAAATACTTAACGCATAAAAAATATGATGTAGACCAAGTAGATCTACATCATATTTTTTTAAGTAAATTTTAATAATTTTCTACGAAGATTTCGAAGAAGTCCATTGGGTGATCACATGCAGGACATTTCTTTGGTGGTGTTTTGCCTTCATGTAAGTAACCACAGTTTAGACATTTCCAAATATAAACTTCATCTCTCTTAAATACTTTACCTGCTTCAATATTTTCAACAAGTTTTTTGTATCTATTGTGATGAGCCATTTCAACTTCTGATATTTCTTGGAAAACTTTAGCTATTTCCTTAAAACCTTCTTTTTCTGCTTCTTTAGAAAAGTCTGGGTAAAGTTTTGTTGCTTCATAGTTTTCATCTTCTGCAGCTGCCTTTAAGTTTTCTAATGTTTTATCAAAAACTACAGGGTATGTATTAGTGATTTTGATTTCTTCACCTTGCATTTCATCCCTTAAGAATTTGTAGAATCTCTTAGCATGCTCAGCCTCATTTTGAGATGTTTCTTCGAAGATTTTTTGTATTTGTACATAGCCATCTTCTTTAGCTTGTTTAGCATAGTAAGAGTACCTCATTGATGCTTGGCATTCATTGATGAAAGCCTTCATAAGATTGTTAGATGTTCTTGCGTCTTTTAATTTCATAATACCTCTCCTTTCAATACAATTAATTTAGGTATTTTATGTAAATATATTATATATCAAATAAATTTTTTTGTAAAGAAAAGCTTATGGGTGAACCCATATAAATATTATAGCAAATAGACGTAAAAATGCTTGAACTAAAGCGGGCCTTGTGGTATAATTGATTTCATATTTGGTAAATTTATTATAGAAAATATTTATAGAAAAGGAGTAAACTATGAACATAACTAATGAAGTACAAAATTTAAATAAGGATAAGATAAAACACAAATACAATTGGAAGGAGATTGCGCTTATCATCATTGGCATAACGCTTGTTGCCAGTGCTATACATTTCTTCTTGGTTCCATCCAATTTAACATCAGGAGGCGCCTCAGGTATAGCCATCGTCCTAAGTCACTACATACCACTAGGCGTTGGACCACTATTTATCTTAGTAAACATCATTCTATTTATTATGGGCTTTATATGTATAGGTAAGGACTTTGGTACTAGGACTATAGTCGTGACACTTGCTTTATCAGGTTTGGTATGGCTATTTGAAATAATATTTCCAAATCCAAAGCCATTATCAGATGACTTGTTCTTAATAATCACTCTAGGCATGATTATTCAAGGCATAGGCGTGGGCATGGTGCTTAATCAATATACATCAACAGGTGGAACAGATATCATCGCCAAGATTATGCAAAAGTACTTGGGTCTTGATCTAGGTATAGGCTGTGTTATTGCAGACCTTGTTGTTAGTATATTTGCAGGATCTGCCTTTGGTATGAATATATTTTTATATTCGGTTATGGGCGTTATAATTAATGGAGCTGTTGTAAGCATCACTATAAGCGGTCTTAACACAAGTAAGCTTTGCTACATCAATACTAAAGAGGTTGATCTTGTATCAAAGTTTATCATAGAAGACCTTGATAGATCAGCAAACCTTATTCCATATAAGGGCGCTTACTCAAAGAAGGATAACGTTTTGATTCAAACAGCAGTTTCGACTCGTGAGTACATTAGATTGAAGGAGTTCGTTAACGACGTAGATCCAACAGCCTTTGTAGTAACAAGCAGCGCGAACGAAATACTTGGTGAAAAGTGGAGAAGATTTATATAAGTAAATATCATATTAAGACTGAGCTAGTAGATAGTTCAGTTTTTTTATGCTATAATATAAATAATGTCAATAGTAAAGGGGCTTAGTATAGACTAATCTTTATTATTAAAGCCGAAATTATATGATATAATAATAATGATATTGTGAGGAGATAAATATGCAGACAAAAGATTGCATTGAAAAATATAAAAAAGAATTTGAAGAAGAGATAAGATCTTTATTTTGGAAAGGCGATGGAGCCTTGAAGAAAAAGATCTATGGCAAGGTCAAAGAAGAAGCACTAAAGGAGATAGTGGATGATGTCTTTGTATATGACGATGATTTACTTAAGTCACTAAACCTAAGTACGGCTAAGATAAGCGTCTACTTAGAGACAAAGTATAAAGCAGTTGATTTTAGAAGCTTTGTTGCACCGCTATCGAGGATACTATTGCCAGTGGCGATATCCTTTGTGACATTCTTCTTAAGTGCGAAGTCCCTAAAGTACTTTGACATCGAAAAGATATTTGGCGTTACATTAAAAACATTTTTCGCCTTCGCTTTAAGTGCCGTGGTCATAGCTATGTTATTTAGCATTTACTACACAAAAGTAAACGAGAAGAAGCTCTATGCCATATACATAAGAGATAGACTTAATTTTGAAATCAATAGGCTCATTGCCCAAGAGAAAGCTGAGGTTTAGTATGGCTTTATTTGTAATTATATTTGCCATTCTTATCTCATTAATCAATGGCGGACGCATAAAAAATTTATTTAAGATGAACTTAAGATATACATGGTTCTTAGTAATAACAGCGCTATTAAATATAGCGGTACTTGTTTACATCACAAGATTTAATCTTGCTCACAGACGCGAGCTGATGATGGTTTACCCATATCTTAATCTATTTACATTTTTTGTGATGATATTCTTTTCTATTGCAAATAATAAGTACTTTGCCTTTAACATCATTGCCTTGGGCCTTGCTTTAAACCTTATGGCGATGATTAATTACGCTGGCTTTATGCCGGTTGTGAAGGAAGCACTTCTATATAACGGCTCAGTTCATGAGCTAGCTGCTTTAGAGAAGTCCATATCTATGACACATACGCTTGCCATCAGCGGGAAGACTTTCAATGCACTGGCGGACACTATCCCTATAGGCAAGTTCATTAGTTTTAAAACTGTTATTAGCATAGGTGATATATTCTTATCGCTGGGTTTATTCATGCTTGCGGAAGACGTAATGAAGAGGAGGTCGTGATATGATTTTTAAAAATATAGTACTAGGTCTTCTTTGTATTGCAAATTTATTATTTGGCCCGACAAAGGACATAGATGTAAATAATATATTAAAGGAAAGTATCAATACTTTCACTTATAAAATAGAGCTAGAAGCAAGAGAGGACGCTCTAGAAAAATATAGAGCTGAGCTTGAAAAGCTTAGAAAAAGCAGAGTAAGGATATTCGCTGCTGGCGATTTTATGACGCATGGACCGCAATTAAAAGGGGCAAAGTACAACGACGGATACAAATTTGATGAATATTTTAAGTATTTGCCGTTCTTTAAAGAAGCAGATCTTGCTATGATTAATTACGAGACAACTGTTTCCTACAACGGTCAATACACTGGCTATCCAACGTTTTCTTCGCCTGAATCGTCTGTTGAAGCTATTAAAAACAGCGGCTTCGACGTGATTGCGACTGCGAATAACCACGCCTTTGATAAGGGCTTCAAGGGCATAGACAAGACCATAGACACAATCAAGAGCTATGGCATGGACAATGTCGGCACATATAAAGACGCAAATAACATGCCGCTTATTAAGGAGGTAAATGGTATTAAGTTTGGCATATCGGCCTACACTTACTCCATCAACGGTTTTGATAGCCGCGTGAAGGGTACTGACAAAGCTTATGCGGTAAACTTCATCGATATGGACAAGATTAAAAAAGATGTCGAATATATGGATGCAAATGACGTAGATGTAAAGCTTGTCTACATGCACTGGGGCGTTGAGTACCAGCTAAAGCCAAACAAGGCACAAGAAAATACTGCGAAGAAACTTAATGAGCTAGGCGTAGACATAATATTAGGCTCGCATCCACACGTTATACAAAAGTGCGATGTGATTGAGTCGGGAGGTAAGAAGACTTATGTTTGCTACTCCATGGGCAATTTTGTCTCAAATCAAAGACGTGAGTTTATGCCGAATCGCTATAGCGAGAACGAATTAATGATGGAAGTCATCTTACAAAAGACGCCAAATGGCGTAGTTGTAGAGAAATTTGAAGCGCATCCGCTTTGGGTTGACAAATATAGGACTAACGGCAGGGACCACTACAATGTAATTCCTGTTAGAGAAGCTCTTGACGGAAGCATAAAAGTTGAAAGAATCAATCAGATTAAAAATAAATTATTACAAAGCTTAGAAGATTTTAACAGTATATACAAATAGGAGATGGTTAAATGTATTTTGAAGACGAAATGACACCAAAAGAAAGGATGACTGCCTTTTCAAAGGGCGAGCCAATGGACAGATTACCTGTAGTGCCAGATATGGGGGTAACTATGGCATGGTATATAGGTAAAAAGACAAACGATTATTACACATCATCGGATGTAATTACAGAGACTGAAATAGCTCTATTCAATCGCTTTCACCATGACAATATCTGTGTGTCAACAACATTAAGAGGTATGGCTGAAGCCATGGGCTCAGTAATGAACTACCCTGATGACAATATCTCAAACTTAAGAGAGCCAGTTGTTAAGACAGAAGAAGATATCGATAAGCTTGAACTTGTTGATCCATGGAAGGATGGTCATCTACACGTACTTCTTGAAGCGCTTGAAAAGATCAGAGATGAACTAGGCGACGTAGCAGATATAGGTGCATCGATGACTGCGCCATTTACAGTAGCTGCATCAGTACTAGGCACTGAGAATATGCTTAGATGGATAGTTAAGAAGAAAGATGCTTTCCATAGACTTATGGATATAATCACAAGAAATAATACTGAGTACATCAAAGCACTTGGCAAGATTGGTTTCGGAACAGGTTTCTGCGACCCAGTATCATCGACATCCATGATTAGACCTGCTCAATACAGAGAATTTTCTCTACCATACTTCAAGAGAAACGTTGAAGACGTTAAGAAGTATTGCGGCGGAGCTCCAACTATACACATATGCGGCAAGAGCAAGGACATCTGGGAAGATGTTGTTAGCGCAGGCGTAGGTAACTTCTCTATAGATAACTGCGAAGACCTTGCTGAAGCGAAAGAAATCATGGGCGACAAGGTAGTTATCACAGGAAACGTGCCACCAGTTGATGCGATTTACTTAGGTAACGACGATATCATCAAAGAAGAAGTAAAGAAATGCGTTGCTAAGGCGTGGGACTCACCAAGTGGCTTCATCCTATGCACTGGCTGCCAAATTCCAAAGAACAGCCCTATCGAAAACATCGATTCATTCATGAAGTGGGGCAGGTACTATGGCAAGATGCCTATAGATACATCGAAGTTCAATTAGTATAATATTTTTTTATAGACTTACGGAAATAGTAATAATTTTTTAAATTAATGTGCGTGTAGCTAAGCTATATGCACATTTTTTATTTATAAATTCTATGAATACCCCATAGCAATGGCTGTTTGCTTAAGTCTCACAAGTATTATATAATGAATGATGGTGAGAGCGTGAAAAAGATAGGAGACTTAAGAGTATACTCATGCACTGCGAGTAATGAAAAAGAGTATACAGATTTAAATTTGAATATTAACGAAGAAGACTTATTTACTGATGCTGATCTATATAGAGAAGTGGCTCAAAGAATGAGCCTTGGTTTTCATACAATTTTTTATCCAATCGTAGGCACTATGGAAGGCGAATTAGCTGGCATGATGCTTGACAAAAACGCTAATCTTAGAAGATTCATGGAGCTTGATAGCATTGATGAACTATACAATTTAAAGGATTTTGATTTTAATTTGGAGCATTTTATTTGCCTTGAGAAAGCTATGGCAGGTGAAGAGGCTCCTATTTGTTTTAAATTAAACGGTCTTTTGTCATTTGTTTCACAAGTTATTGACATATCAAAGTTTTTATTAGCCTTTAGAAAGAAGCTTAATAAAGAAGAGATATATGCTTACTACAGAAGAAACGTTTTAGATCTATTACTAAAGCTTGATGAAGATAAGGTCAAGCTCATTAGTCTAGCCGATCCCATTTTAAGCGTTGAGACAGTTGGACCGAAGCTTGTTAAGGAAGTAGTTAATGATTTTTACTTCCCGCTTATCAATGATATATTAGAGTTTACAAATTTTAAGATGCATATATGTCCGAAATTAGGCTTTGCCTTGTCGGACCTAGGACTATTTAATGAAATAAAAGTAGAGACAGATGAGATGAGCTATCAAGAAGCGCTGATAAATTCATCTTATAGACTCTTTACAAATAGATGTTTTAAGATTCAAGGCAATGTGAAATTTATCACAGTATTAGGGGGGAACTATGAATAAGAAAGAAAGACTTTTAAAGATACTTAATGGCGAAAAGGCTGATAGACCAGCTGTTATTTGCCCAGGCGGTATGATGAATCCATGTGTTACTGAACTTATAGAGAAGCATGGCATTGATTTTGCAAAAGCAAATTCAGAAGCAGAAGAGATGGCAAAGCTATCAAAATTTGTTGTTGAAGAGAATCTCTTTGAGAACTATGCTGTGCCATTCTGCATGAGTGTTGAATCAGAGATGCTTGGCGCTAAGTGCGTCTACGGCACTAATGAAGAGGAAGCACACATCGTTGAGTACGCCATGGATAAGATTGATATAGATAAATTAAAAAGCGTTAAAGTTAAGTTTGATAGGGAAGAAGCTTTACTTGGCGCGATTAAATTACTTAAGAACGATGAAATACCTGTTATTGGCAATATCACAGGACCATTCTCAGTTGCGACAAGCGTTGTCGATGCAAAGGAAGTATATGTTTGTCTTAAGAAGAACAAAGAAGCTTTTGAAGCCTTTATGGATTATATTTCTGATTTGATAGCCGAGCTTGCGATAAAAGAAGTAGATGCAGGCGCTGACCTTATCGCAATCGCTGACCCAAGCGGTACAGCTGAGATACTTGGACCAAAGTACTTTGAAGAGTACCTAATTCATTACGTTAACTATATCATAGACAAGATTAAAGCACATAAGGACGTGCCTATCATCATACACATCTGTGGCGATATGAAGAGCGTTATAGATATCGTTGAAAAAATACATGCAGACGCATATTCATTCGATGCGATAGTTAACTTAAAGAACGCTAAAAAACATATACACAAACCAGTTATGGGCAATGTGTCAACTTATCTAATAGAAAATCAAAGACCAGAACAAATTTCAAAGGTCGCTAAAAATAGAGTCAAAGACGGCGTAGATATCATAGCTCCAGCATGTGGACTAGGTATGGGCTCACCGCTTGACAATGTAAAAGCAATACTAAAGGGAGTAGAAGATGCCTAAGATTCACATATTAAGTGATGACAATATAATTACAGCGAATGATGGGGAAATCCTCTTAGATGTATTAAGGGAGAACGGCTACTTTATTGAAGCGCCGTGCAATGGCATGGGCACTTGTAAAAAGTGTAAAGTCAAAATCATGGACGAAGCAGGTGAAGAGACGGTTCTTTCATGTGAGTACAAGATAATTTCTGATATAAGCGTTGAATTCTTCGACGAGGGCAAGGCAGAAAACCTTCTCACATCAGATATAGATACTTTTGATGCGAGTGATTCAGTCCTTACTATGAAGACTCATGTCTTTGAAGATACTAGAGACACCGACACTTCATGGGAAGACGAGTATGAGAAAGTTTTTGGACAGATCTCTTTCAATGTTTTGAAAAATACAAATTTTTCAAAGGGCGAGAAGCACGCTATATACTTAAACGATGAAGTGATTGCTATACGCGATAAAGATGATGATAAGATATATGCAGCAGCCGTCGATATAGGCACTACAAGCGTTGCCATATCAGTTCTTGATATTACTCATGGCAAAGTCATTGAAAGAGCATCCTTTGTCAATCCGCAAATAAGCTTCGGCCTTGACGTTTTATCAAGAATGAGCGCCGCCATCGACCTAAAGGAAAACCTTTACAAGATGCAAGAGCAAATCACAAAGGCCATAGAAGAAAATATATTAAAAATATTTAAAAAGTACAAGCTTGATATAGACAGCTTATATGAAATCATCTTCTCAGCTAATTCAGTTATGATGCATATACTTATGGGCGTCGACCCGACCAGCCTTGGCATAGCGCCATACAAGATAGTCAGCTACTTTAACTTTGAGATAGATGCAAAAGAGATAGGTATGAAGCTTGGTAAGTACACTAAAGCCTTTACTATACCATCGATCTCGTCATATGTAGGCGCTGACATACTTAGTGGCGTTAATCATATCGATATAGAAAAGATTGATAAAAACATCATGTTTATAGACATAGGCACAAACACAGAGCTAGTGCTTAAGTATAAGGATAAGTACTACGCTAGTAGCTGCGCGGCTGGACCAGCACTTGAAGGTATGAACATAGAGTTTGGCTCAAGAGCTGAGCTAGGCGCTATAGAAAATGTTTTCTTTGACCTTGATAATGGGACTAAAAACATCGTCGTAATAGGTAAAGAAAAGGCAAAATCCATTTGCGGCTCAGGCGTTTTGGCTGTCATTCGTGAAGCCTTAAAGATAGGTCTCATCGATTATAGAGGAAGACTAGTAAAGCTAGAGGACCTTGCTGAAGATGACAAGCGAAGGCCATTCTTAAAGGATATTGATGGCAAGACAGTTATCGATTTAGGCGAAGTATATATAACTAAAAAGGATATAAGAAACATTCAGCTATCGAAGAGCGCGATTATGTCGGGGATAGTTTTACTATTTAACAAGCTTGGCATGACGGCCGAGGAAGTGGATGACTTATACATCGCGGGCCAATTTGGCTATCACTTATCAAAGGACATGTTAGTAGATACGTATTTTATACCAAATATAGCGGAAGAAAAGATTTCTTATCTTAAAAATACATCGCTTGATGGCGCGATCAGCGTAGTATTATCAAAGAAGAAGAGGGAAAATCTTTTAAGTTTAAGCAAGAAGATAAAGTTTTTGGAGCTAAGTTACGACGAAAACTACCAAAAAGTCTTTATCGACTGCTCATATTTTAAATAGGAGGCAAATATGACAAGAGAAGAGTATTACAAAATTCTAGACGATTATGTCTACGAGTATGAAGACGATAAGATTGCAAAGGTCGCTCAAGACTACCTTGATGAAGGTTATGATGCACTTGATGCTATTGTCAATGGTTTAGTTCCTGGAATGAAAAGGGCGGGGGACGCTTTTCAAGAAGAGGAATATTTCGTAACAGACCTATTACTTTGTTCTGATGCGATGAACAATGCACTTGATGTATTAAGACCACACCTTGAAAGAAACGAGCTAGAACACAATCACACTATAGTCATAGGTGTAGTTGAAGGGGATACACACGACATTGGCAAGAACTTAGTTAAGACAATGTTCCAAACACAAGGCTTTGAAGTTATAGACTTAGGTAGAGATGTTGAAGTTAATAAATTTGTTGACGCAGCCGAAGAACATGGCGCAGAAATCATCTGTATGTCAACACTTATGACGACAACTATGAGAAATATGAGAAGGGTTGTTGAGATACTTGAGGACAGGGGCCTAAGAGACAAGTATAAAGTTATGATAGGCGGGGGACCTATCTCACAATCGTTCGCGGACAAGATTGGCGCTGACAAATACACTATAGACGCTATCGAAGCCGTTAAAGCTGCTAAGGAGTTATTAAATATAAATTAAAAAGTAGGAGGAATTTTTGATGGACGAACAATCATCAATCAAACCTAATGGATGGGCACTGATACCCTTCATAGTATTTATAGGTTTTTTCTTATTATCAGGAATCATTTTAGACAAGATGGGTGTAGAAATGGCATTCTATCAAATACCATCACCTATCGCCGTACTTATTGGTACTATCGTTGCCTTTATAATGTTTAAGGGTTCGATAGACTCCAAATTTGATGTATTTGTAAAAGGCTGTGGCGATGACAACATCATCATCATGTGCTTAATCTACATCTTAGCTGGTGCATTCGCAACACTATCTAAAGCATCAGGAGCTGTTGACTCAGTTGTAAACTTAGGTCTAAGCATAATACCAGTTCAATTCATAACAGCAGGTTTATTCATAATCGCTTGCTTCTTAGCAATTGCAACAGGTACTTCAGTTGGAACTATAGTTACAGTTGGTCCTATCGCTGTAGGTATCGCTCAAAAAGCAGGCCTACCAGTAGCTTTAGTTTTAGGTGCACTAGTAGGTGGATCTATGTTTGGTGATAACTTATCTATTATTTCTGATACAACTATCGCCGCAACTAGAACACAAAACGTTAACATGAAAGATAAGTTTAGAGCAAACTTCAAAGTAGCATTACCAGCTGCAATCGTTACAATTATTATTTTATTAATAGTTGGTAGAACAAGTGGACCAGTTCATTTTGATGACTTAAGCTACAATTTTGTACTAATCTTACCTTATCTATTCGTTTTAATAGCTGCTTTATGTGGCGTTAACGTATTCGTTGTATTAACACTAGGTATCGTTTTTGCAGGTGGCGTTGGTATTGCAACTGGTTCATACAATGGACTTGAACTTTGCCAAAACATTTTTGCGGGCTTCTCAGGACAATTTGAAATTTTCTTACTTTCAATGTTAACTGGTGGTCTTGCCGCTATGGTTAGAGCAAACGGCGGTATCGAATGGCTAGTACTTAGAATATCTAGAATGGCTAAGGGTAAAAACTCAGCAGAACTATCTACTGCATTATTAACAATGATTTCAAACGCTGCTCTTGCTAATAACACTGTATCAATCATCATCTGTGGTCCTATTGCCAAGAGAATTTCTAATAAATTCAAAGTTGACCCTAGAAGAACAGCATCACTTCTTGATATGTTCAGCTGTATAACTCAAGGTCTTATCCCTTATGGCGCACAAATACTTATCGCTTCAGGCTTCACTGAAGGAGCTGTATCACCAGTACAATTAGTTCCATATGTATGGTATCCAATGATACTATTAGTATTCGCAATACTTTCAATCTTTGTTAGATACGCTGACCTTAAGACTGGATGGAATTTTGAACTTGACAAACCAGAAGAAGCAAAGTAAAATATAGACATAATTAAACCTAAAGAGAGGAAGAATATCGTGATAAACATTAGAAAAGAATTACCTGAAATTTTTGATGAATTTAAAGATAAGAGAAGAGAATCATTTTTAAAAGTTAAAGAGATTAAGGATAAGAACATACCAGTCATAGGCATATTCTGCACATTTTTCCCGCAAGAGATAGCTCTTGCAGCAGGTGCGACATCTGTATCACTTTGTTCGACATCTGATGAAACTATCAAAGATGCTGAAAAGGATCTACCGACAAACCTTTGCCCGCTTATCAAGGCAAGCTATGGCTTTGCCATTACAGATAAGTGCCCCTTCTTCTATTTCTCAGACCTTATAGTTGGAGAAACGACTTGCGATGGCAAGAAGAAGATGTATGAGTACTTAGGCGAGGTTAAAAACGTTTATGTAATGGAGCTACCGCAAAAGAGATCAGAAGAGTCTCTTAAGTTGTGGACGGCTGAAATAAAAAAACTTGCTGACTACGTATCAAAAGAGTTTGGTGTAGAGATAACAGAAGAAAAACTTAGAGAAGCAACTGTAATTAAAAATGCTGAGAGAAGTGCTGTTAAAGACTTTTATGGCATAATGAAAGCCGATGAACTTCCAATCATGGGTTTAGACTTGTGGCACGTCTTAAATGGAGTGCAATTTGAATTCGATAAGAAGGCAGTGCCTGATGAACTTAAAAAGCTTAAGGGAAAAGTCCTAAGTGAGAATAAGCGCATCACTGGCAAAAAGAGGATACTTATAACAGGTTGCCCAATAGGTGGAGCGACTGAAAAAGTTATCGAAGCTGTTGAGAATAACGGTGGAATTGTAGTTGCTTACGAAAATTGTGGGGGAGCTAAGGCAATAGATGAAAACGTTGACCTAGACAATCCAGACATATATGATGCACTTGCTAAGAAGTATCTAAATATTGGCTGCGCATGCATTAGCCCTAACACACCAAGACTAAATCTTCTATCAAGAATGATAGACGACTACAAAGTAGATGGTGTAGTGGATATGCAGCTTCAAGCGTGTACGCCATTCCAAGTAGAAACAAAAGCCATTAGAGACTTTGTCACAAAAGAAAAGAAAACTCCTTATATCCAAGTAGAAACTGATTATTCAAAATCAGACTTGGGCCAATTAAACACAAGAATCGAAGCATTCTTAGAAATGCTTTAGTATAAAGAAAGGCTCTCACGATGAGAGCCTTTTGTATTTGATTTAAGACGAGAGAGCATATACAAAGAAAGAGTCAAGCAGTATCGCTTGACTCTTTTGATATGTAATCCCATTATGTGCCGTTTTTCATAAGTAATTTATCCCCGCATATACGAGGTGGGTCCGTTGTCTACAATATCTAATGTCCACTTAAGGCATATTATCAATTGTAAAACGTCACAGTCCCATATTATTATTGTCGGTTAAATTAATATGAAAAGCGGTCACTACAGGATATCTTAACTATATTATATAGCAAACGCATTTAAAATGCAAGGAAATTAGATAATTTTTTTAGAAAAATTTATTATATCAGCGTGGTCACTCACTTCATAGTGCCTTTCCTCATTAGTCCTCGGGTCATTAAAGCTTATCTCAAAGGAATGAAGCAATTGTCTATCTACGCCGTCATATGTCTTGTCATTATATAGCGTGTCGCCAACTATGGGATAGCCTAGGTAAGCTAGGTGCAGCCTTATCTGATGCGTCCTACCAGTAATGAGCTCCGCTTCTACTATGGAATATTTTTCGCCGCTTATAACTTTATTGAATATGGTTTTCGCGTAATCGCCATCGCCATCGTCACAGATCATCTTCTTAATGTGATCATTCTCATCGGTCTTGATATTTTTCTCAACAACTATCTCATCATAAGGAAAAGATCCATCAACTACAGAGTGATACTTTTTTCTAAAGCTGCCATCTTCCATCTGCTGCATTAGATTGCAGTGGGCGAATGGATTTTTAGCGACCACCATCAGCCCCGTCGTGTTCATGTCAAGCCTATTGACAAGGCGGACGCGCCTTTTAAGGCCACGCGACTGAAATAAATTGATCAGTGCATTATAAAGAGTATTGCCTTGATTGTTCTTCGTCTCATGAACGAGGATATTTTTCTCTTTATTGATGACCATGTAGTCAATGGTCTCGTCAATGATATCTATATTGCAAGTAAAGTCATCAGCTTGAGTCTCTTCCTCGGGCATATGTATCCTTAAGACCTCGCCCTTAAGGATCGGCAGGTCCTTGCGACGAAATTCTTCATTTACATATATGTCTTTATTTAAGTAGCTTCGTCTAAAAAGTCTCTTCGATATTTTAAGCTCGTCCACCATTTCACTCATCTTATCATAAGACCTTTTAGCGACAAAGCTTACATTGTATTCATCGTTAATCACTTTATCACCTAAGATAAATTATAATATATTTTTCTAGCTTTTACAAGTAGATGGCTTAAGTCATTGAAAAATTACTCTATTTGTTGTATAATTAATAATTATAAGAGGTGAAGAAATGAGTGAGAGAATTATAAATATACTCGCAAAGGATGACGAGCTTAGCAAAAAGATCTTGCTTGAGCTTGAAGAAAAGCTTGAGGCGCGTGGCTTTCTTACTACGAGAGACTTTAGTAATGAGGCTGAACTTTCCATCGTTATAGGTGGAGACGGATCCTTCTTAAGAAGTGTTCATGAAAATGATTTTCCCGAAGTGCCTTTTGTCGGTTTCAATACAGGCCACTTAGGTTTTTTTCAAGAGCTTTCTATTGATGATGTAGACAAATTTGTCGAAAATTATATAAAGGGTGAGTTTAAACAAGAGTCACTACACTTAATCGAGACAAGCGTTCATTACGAAGGCGGCGAGTCAAAACTATATTCAGTTAATGAGATGGTTGTTAAAGCAAACAAATCAAAGGCCGTTGAACTCGATGTATTTATAAATTCTGATTACTTGGAAAGATTTTTTGGCGACGGGCTTATAGTCTCAACACCAGCTGGCAGCACTGCATATAACTACTCAGTCAGAGGAAGCGTAGTGCATCCAAAGCTTGAGTGCATACAAATGACTCCGCTCGCACCCATTAACTCAAAAGCTTTTAGGTCTTTACAAAACTCAATCATCGTTCCACCAAACTTTATTATAAGATTCGAGCCAAAGAAGAGATATGAAGGAGAGATCATACTTCTTAACGATGGCGAAGAACGTATCTTTAAAAATGTCACTAGCGTAGAGATAAACCTAAGCTACAAGAAGATATATAGGATAGTATTTTCAAAGAATATTTACTGGAACAATCTAAAAGATAAATTTTTATAGGAGGCATAGATGTACGATTTTCATTTGCATTCAAATTTTTCAGTTGACTGCAAGGTCCCGCCGGAGGACATGGTCAAAGAGGCTATAAAGATGGGTTTGAAAGCTATATGCTTTACTGATCACATAGACCTTTCACTTGACCAAGACAAAAGTAAAAACGTCCTTTTTAATATTGAGGACTATATTAAAGAGATAAACAAATTAAAATACACATATATTAATGAGATAGAGGTCTTAAAAGGAGCTGAGTTTGGTCTTCAACTTGGCTTAATAGATGAATATGATGAGCTAAGCAAAAACCCTTTTGATTTCATTTTATGTTCAATTCACAGCATCGATGGCGAAAGGATTTTCTCGAAAGAGAAGAGCTTTGAAAGTGATTACGAAAGAGGTCAAGTGCGCTACTATACAGAGCTATTAGAAGTAGTGAAACGCTTTGACAGCTTCGACTCAGTCGCACACATAGACTTTATCGACAGGTATTACAAATTCAAAGACATCGACTATGAATTTTCTGATGCAGCTAAGGAGCTTGTTTACGAGATACTAAAAGTCATAGTGGATAAGGGCAAGGCGCTTGAGATAAATACAGCTGCACTTCGCTATGATATGAAGGGCTTTCATCCACAAGACGAGATACTTGATATGTATAAGTCCTTAGGAGGCGAGCTAATTACAGTTGGTTCAGACGCTCACTACACCGAAGACCTTGCTTATGGCATAAAGGACGCAGAAAAGTATCTTAAGGAAAAAGGCTTTAAGTACTTATATATTTATAAGAAGAGAAGGCCATATCCAATACATTTGTAATAATTAATAAAAAATACTTATCACTCCTTGATTATTTTGTCAAGGAGTGATACAATATTTAGGAACACGAAAGATTTACAAAGGAGGGGGCACTATGTTTAAATCTTTAAAACCTCTTTTAAAATATTTCAGAAAGTACAAAGTGCAGTATATTTTAGGTATATTCTTCCTGCTGTTCATAGACGTTGTTCAGCTATATATACCACAAATACTTAAGTACTTCGCAAACGACTATCAAAGGGGAGTTCTAACTATGGCTTCGGCTACTAAGTATGCACTCTTAACCATAGCTACAGGACTGATGGTTGCTGTTGCGAGATATTTTTGGAGAAACTTTATTATTGGTAACTCGATGAGAGTTGATTATGATTTGAGAAAAGATTTTTTTTGGAAACTCACAAGTCTTTCTCAAAATTTTTTTAATACGCACAAAACAGGTGACTTAATGAGTCTTGCAACTAACGACATCAACGCTGTTAGGATGACTCTTGGTCAAGGTATCATCATGTTTATTGACTCAACATTTTTACTTATACTAAACCTTGTTATGATGATAAAAACAACAAATGTTTTGTTTGCATCAAAAGTTTTATTCACTATACCACTAATTATACTCATAGTAATGAGGTTTGGTGGCGTTATTCATTCACGCTTCAAAGCTGTTCAAGCGCAATATGGCACGATCACTGATAGAGCTCAAGAAAACTTCTCAGGGATTAGAATCATAAAAGCCTTTGGACAAGAGGAAGAGAACGCAAAATTATTCAGAGAAGAAAATCAAAATTATTATAATAAAAATATTGAATTAGCAAAATTACAAAGCTTTTTCAATCCATTCATTCATGTACTAAGCAATATTAGTTACATGCTACTTTTATTCTTCGGAGCAAAAGAAGTTATGGCGGGCACTATGCTTCTAGGGGACTTTATTGCCTTTAATGCTTACTTAGGACTTATGATGTGGCCAGCGAGAGCACTTGGCATGGTTATAGTCTTCATGCAAAGAGGCGCCGCGTCCATGGATAGGCTGACAAATATATTCAAGACAGAGCCAGAAATTGTCGACAAAGAAGGCGCTATCGAGCTAGACGAAATAAAAGGCAATATTGAATTTAAAAACGTTTCATTTAAATATGCACCTGAGCTGCCATATGCACTTAAAGACATAAGCTTTAAGATAGAGCCGGGTAAGACACTTGCCATACTAGGCAGAACTGGTAGCGGCAAGTCAAGTATAGTTAACGTACTTCTTAGACTTTATGATATAAATGAAGGTGAGATACTTGTTGATGGTCATGAAGTTAAGGACGTAACACTTAATTCCTTAAGAGAAAACATTTCTTATGTGCCGCAAGATGACTTTTTATTCTCAAAAACTGTTAAAGAAAATATTGAGTTTCACTACGAGCACGAGCTTGATGACGAGACTATAGAAAAGTACGCGAAGATAGCTGGCGTCTACGACGACATTATCGAGTTTAGAGATGGTTTCGACACTATCTTAGGCGAAAGAGGCGTAACGCTATCTGGCGGACAAAAGCAAAGAGTATCTATTGCGAGAGCCTTAGCAAAGGAAAAGAACGTTCTAATCATGGACGACTCTCTATCTGCTGTAGATACACAAACTGAAGAAGAGATACTAAAAAATCTTAACACAGACGAAGCGGATGTTTCAAAAATCATCATTTCACATAGAGTTTCGACTATAAAAGATGCTGATGAAATACTATTTATTGAGGATGGAGCTATAGTTGAGAGAGGCACACATGATGAGCTTGTTTCACTTGGCGGTAGATACAATAAATTATACGAAGATCAATTACTAGAGCAAAAGATAAATAGAGGTGATGAGTAATGGAAAGAAACATAGACGATATTAATTATCAAAGCAAAAACTCTAAAAACACCTTTAGAAGGATGCTCTCATATGCAAGGCCATATACATTTCAGCTTATATTAACCTTCCTCATGATAGTCGCGTTAACAGGACTAGCGCTTGTAAGCCCTTATCTAATCAAGGTTGCCATAGATGAGCACATACAAGTTGAAAACATCAAGATGTATGAGTACCCAGCTGCCAATGAGCACACTTTGAGCGTTACACGTACTAAAGACAATATGAAAGATGGCATAGACTACTTCATTAGAGAAACTGATCTTAGTAATGAAGAAAAAGCTCAATACGAAGGCAAAGGAGCCTATCACCTAAAAGAAGAAGATGGCAGAGCCTTTCTATATAAATCAGGTGACGAGACAAAGAGCCCTGTATATGAAGTGCCAATAACTGAGTATAAGGCATATAGAGACAAAGACTTTAAAGCCATAAACAAATTAAGCTTATACTTTTTACTAACAATAATATTAACTTTTGTTCTTGACTATTTGCAAACGATGTCCATAACTATAGCATCGCAAAAGATGATTTATAGCATGAGAACTGAAGTTTATGACCATATCATATCAAGGTCTCTAAGCTTTTTCGATAGAAATGCAATAGGCAGACTAACCACAAGGCTAACTAATGATATTGAAGCAATCAGCGAAATGTATTCAGACGTTATGATAACTCTGTTCAAAGATATATTTATGCTTGCGGGCATCATGATTTTTATGCTGTCTATGGACTTAAAGCTAAGTTTACTAAGCTTTATAACGCTGCCATTCATATTTGCGATTTCAATATTCTTTAGAGGCAAGATCAGAAAGATACTTGCACTATCGAGAAAGAAATTATCGCTAATTAACTCAAAACTTAGTGAAAACATCTCGGGTATGAGGCTAATCCATATCTTTGGTAAAGAAAATAAGATCAATAGAGAGTTTGATGAAGCCAATGCTGACTACAGAAATACTATGCTTAGAAGAGTAAAGATATTCTCAATATATAGACCATCAATTGACATAATTAGAAACGTAGCTATTGCGAGCCTTATCTACTTCGGAGCGAAAGAAGTTTTGAACGAGACTATGTATTTTGGTATGCTATACCTTTTCATCGACTACCTAAAGAAGTTCTTCATGCCTATCATGGACCTTACAGAAAAGTATAACATTACTCAATCGGCCATGGTATCAGCTGAGAGGGTATTTGCGATACTTGATGACAAAAACGAAATTCAAAATCCTGAAAATCCACTTCCATTTGATGATATTCAAGGCGAAATCGAGTTTAGAGACGTTAGCTTCAGCTATATTGAAGGAGAGCCAGTTCTTAAAAACATCTCATTTAAGATCAAGAAAGGCGAATCGGTTGCTCTTGTTGGACCAACTGGTTCAGGTAAGACGTCTATCATATCACTATTAACAAGGTTCTATGAGATAGATGAGGGCGAGATATTAATCGACGGCATAAACATAAACGACGTAAGAAAAGAAGATCTAAGGAAGAATATAGGAGTCGTTCTTCAAGACGTATTTTTATTCTCGGGAACTATAAGAGACAATATCAAGCTGAATAAAGATATATCTGACGAAGAGATTATTAAAATATCGAAGTATGTAAACGCTGATTCATTTATACAAAAACTACCAGGTAAATATGATGAACCCGTTATGGAGAGGGCATCGACGCTATCTTCAGGCCAAAGGCAGCTATTAAGCTTTGCAAGAACTTTAGTTTATGAACCGAAGATACTTGTGCTTGATGAGGCAACAGCAAACATTGATACAGAGACAGAGCTTCTTATACAAGATGCAGTGAAGAAACTTATCAAGGGAAGAACGTCTATCGCCATAGCGCATAGGCTGTCAACTATACAACACGTTGATAAGATACTAGTTATTAAGAACGGTACAATCAGAGAAGAGGGTACACATCAAGAGCTTCTTGATAAGAAGGGTCTTTACTACGACTTATATAGGCTTCAATATGACAAATAATATATAAGGATATATATAGAAGAAAAACTAATTGATTGCGATTAGTTTTTCTTTTTTTATATTTATGTTTTATTAGTACGCTTAGTGGGTATATAATTAATAGTAAAAATAAAAAAAGGAGTGATATTATGGGATTATTTGATTTCATATCAGCAAAAGCTAGGGAAGAAGAAAGAAAAGAAAGAATGAGAAACGCTGGCAACATTGCCATGGGTACTTTATTAGGATTAGCAGCAGGTGCTGCAGCAAGCTATCTATTTGCACCAAGAAGCGGTGAAGAAACTAGAGAAATGATAGCTAAGAAGAGCAAAGAAACTTATAACGACATGAAAGACGGCATTGCAACAGCAACTCAAAGAGCTAAAGAATTAGGACAAAGTGCTATGGAAAAGGCTAAAGAATTTAAGGACGAAGCAGCACAAAGAGCTGAAGAACTTAAAGAAGAAGCAGAAGACAAAGCAAAAGAACTAAAAGACAAAGCTGAAGATAAGGCTATCGACGCTAAGAAAGAAGTAGAAAAGAAAGCTAATGACGTTAAAAAGGACGTTGAAAAGGAAGTAGAAAAGGCTAAGAAATAGGTGATAAGATGGGCATAGATTTTGATAAAATTAAAGACGAAGCAGCTAAAAAAGCTAACGAACTAAAAGACGAAGCAGCTAAAAAAGCTGATGAATTAGAACGCGAAGCAAACAAAAAGATTGACGAAGCTAAAGATGCTGCTGAAAAGACAAAAGACGAAGCAGTTAAAAAGGCTAATGAAATTAAAGAGGACGTAGAAAACGCAGTTAAGAATATCGGGAAATAGGTGATTTAATGGACGCAAAATATATTTTACAATGTGTGCTTATAGTATTTGGTATAGCAGCACTAGGTTCATTAGCTTATCTATTCATTAAGATCGCTTCAACTATTAGCACTATGAAGAGCATGATGGAAGAAAACAGACTTAACATCGGCCAAACAGTAGCTAAATTTCCTGAAGTGATGAACAATGTCAATGGTATTACAAACAATGTAAATGGACTAGTTGATGACATTAGACCAGATATTAAAGAGATGACAGTCGAAGCCAAAGGTTTAGTTAGAGACCTTGGTCCAAACATAAAGAGCGTTACAGATGATGTAAGCACTTTAGTTACAGAATTAAAACCTAATATATCAGGCATAATGAGCAACATAAACGGTGTTACATCAGATGTTTCCAAATTAACAAATACAGCTATGGGTATTACCAATAGCGCGGTAAACACTGTTAACAAGATTACATCACAAGTTTCAAACACTGCTAACAATGCTTATTCAACTGTTAATGGTTTATTAGGCAGCGTAAAAGATTCTATCTATGAAAAAAAGATGAAATCTAAAAGCGTAGCTGAAAATATTATATCCAAAGTAGTGGACATATTTAAAAGAAGCTAATATATTTATAAAAAGGACTCATGATGTGTACCCAGAAAACTGGACACATTAATATTTAGTTTACACTATGGATGCTAACCTATACAAAGTAGGTGGCATCCATTTTGTTTTCTTCTGAAT